>Ga0180217_1002066_pt1 | contig 19541 bp, 23 predicted proteins | sample eDN3rd37CBELigOP_FD_128521 | JGI IMG/M metagenome (GOLD analysis project Ga0180217, IMG submission 128521) | Enriched Organic Plus compost microbial communities from Emeryville, California, USA - eDNA 3rd pass 37_C BE-Lig OP (version 2) (version 2) ... | reverse complement strand
GCAGCGGCCTTCTCCTCGCTCGAGTAGCGACGCGTCGTCGGCTTCCCATTCGCCAGTTCCTTCGGCATGACTCCATCCTCGTTTCCAAGGTCAGGAGCCTCCAACAAACTCAGGGCGCTTCACCGCCCAGCCGGAACTTCCCCTGGAAGAAGGCTGGAGTGACCGCGCAAGCGCTACGCGCCGACCGGATTCTCTACGAAGTCGAGCAGACCGGCGGCGACGTCAGGCGCATCTGCGACCTCTTCGGCATCGGCATCGAGACCGCGCTGCGCTACTCGGCCACGATCCTCGAACCACCCAGTCCGTTCGAACCGCCGATCCCGACCGCGCCGAGTCACCCCTGAGCGCCCACCCCGGGCGCACTCCGTGATTGAACAGCGGATGAACACTCGCTCCAATACCTGCTCAGGGCTCGCGTGACTGTTTTGATGGGTGTCAATATAGAAGCATGTCGATGCAAGAGGTGGAGTTGGTGATCGTCGGGTCTGGCCCTGCGGGATACACGGCGGCGATCTACGCGGCGCGGGCGGGGCTGGCCCCGGTCGTGGTGGCGGGATCGGTGACAGCCGGTGGGGCGTTGATGACGACGACGGAGGTGGAGAACTTCCCCGGCTTCATCGACGGTGTGCAGGGGCCGGAGTTGATGGCGTCGATGCGGGCGCAGGCAGAACGGTTCGGCGCGCGCATCCTGATGGATGACGCGACCGGTCTGGACCTGGCAGGCCCGGTGAAGACGATCACGACCGGTAGCGGTGAGGCCCACCGGGCGAAAGCGGTGGTCCTGACGATGGGGTCCGCGTACCGCAAGCTCGGCCTCCCCGAAGAGGAGCGCCTGTCCGGCCACGGGGTCTCGTGGTGTGCGACCTGCGACGGGTTCTTCTTCCGCGAGCAGCACATCGCCGTGGTCGGCGGTGGGGATTCCGCGATGGAGGAGGCCCTGTTCTTGACGCGGTTCGCGTCGAAGGTCACGCTCGTGCACCGGCGCGATGAGTTCCGGGCCTCTCGGATCATGGCCGAGCGGGTGCTGGCCGATTCGAAGATCGAGATCGCCTGGAACAGTGAGGTCGCCCAGATCCTCGGCGACGACCGGGTGGCCGGGCTGCGGCTGCGCGACACCCTCACCGGCGCCGAACGCACCCTGGACGTGACCGGGGTGTTCGTCGCGATCGGGCACGACCCGCGCTCCGAACTCGTCACCGGGCAGGTCGACACCGACCCGGACGGGTATGTGCGGGTCGCGCATCCATCGACGGCCACGAACGTGCCGGGCGTGTTCGCTGCCGGTGATCTGGTCGATCACACGTACCGGCAGGCGATCACTGCCGCGGGCACCGGCTGCGCCGCAGCCCAGGATGCCCAGCACTATCTCTCCCATCTCGCCCCCGCCGCCCAGCCGGCTCCCGTTCTGGAGGTCTCCGCATGAACACCGTCACCCCCGTCACCGACGCGACCTTCCAGAGCGAGGTGATCGAAGCCGAGCTGCCCGTCGTGGTCGATATCTGGGCGGCCTGGTGCGGGCCGTGCAAGGCGATCGCCCCGATCCTCGACCAGCTCGCCGAGGAGTATGCGGGGCGAGTGAAGATCGTGAAGGTCGACGCCGATGCGAATCCGGAGGCCGTGACCGCGGCCGGGGTGACGTCGATCCCGACGCTCGGGTTCTACCGGGCCGGGGAGCGGGTGGACGTGCTGATCGGCGCGCACCCGAAGCCCGTGTACGCGGCGAAGATCGAGGAGCTGCTCGCATGACCCAGACGAACACCGCCCCTACCACGGCGACCCCGAAGCGGCTGTCCACGCTGGACAAGTGGCTGCCGCTGTGGATCGGCCTCGCGATGGTCGCGGGCCTCCTGTTGGGACGCTTCGTTCCCGCGCTCTCCGACGCACTGTCCGCGATGGAGGTCGGCGGGATCTCCGTGCCGATCGGGCTGGGCCTGCTGGTGATGATGTACCCGGTGCTCGCGAAAGTGCGTTACGACAAGGTCGCCGCCGTCACCGGCGACAAGCGCCTCCTCGTCTCCTCGCTCGTGCTGAACTGGCTGGTCGGTCCCGCAGTGATGTTCGCCCTCGCCTGGCTGTTCCTCCCGGACCTGCCCGAGTACCGCACGGGGCTGATCATCGTGGGGCTCGCCCGCTGCATCGCGATGGTCGTGATCTGGAACGACCTCGCCTGCGGCGACCGCGAGGCCACCGCCGTGCTCGTCGCGATCAACTCGGTCTTCCAGGTCGTGATGTTCTCCGTGCTCGGCTGGTTCTACCTCACCGTGCTGCCCGGCTGGCTCGGCCTCGACACCCAAGGCCTGGAGGTGTCGGTGTGGCAGATCGCGCTAAACGTGCTCGTGTTCCTCGGCGTCCCGCTGATCGCCGGGTTCGCGTCCCGGTTCATCGGTGAACGCCGTAAGGGCCGCGAGTGGTACGAGGAGAGGTTCCTTCCCCGGGTCGGGCCGTGGGCGCTGTACGGGCTGCTGTTCACCATCGTGCTGCTTTTCGCGCTGCAGGGTGAGGCGGTCACCCAGAACCCGCTCGACGTGGCCCGGATCGCGCTGCCGCTGCTGGTCTACTTCGGCCTCATGTGGTTCGCCGGGCTCCTGCTCGGCAAGACCCTCGGGCTCGGGTACGCGCGGTCGACGACGCTGGCGTTCACCGCGGCGGGCAACAACTTCGAGCTCGCGATCGCGGTCGCCATCGGCACCTTCGGCGCCGCCTCCGGGCAGGCCCTCGCAGGGGTGGTCGGCCCGCTCATCGAGGTGCCCGTGCTCGTCGGCCTCGTCTACGTCTCCCTCTGGGCGGCGAAGGCCTGGTTCCACACCGACCCCTACGCGACGGAAGCCGTCACCGAATCGAGGACGTCATGACCGACACGACCGTGATCCCCGACGCCGAGGCGTGCGCGCCGTCCTCGACGCACGCGATCGGACAGGATGCCGCCACCACCGTGGCCGGCGCACTCAAATCGCTCGCCGACCCGCTCCGGCTGCGGATGCTGTCCGCGATCGCCACCGACCCGCGCGGCGAGTCGTGCGTGTGCGATCTCGCCGAGCTCGCCGAGGTGTCCCAGCCGACCGTCTCCCACCACTTGAAAGTCCTCAAAGACACCGGGATACTCGCCTCGGAGCGGCGCGGCACCTGGGTCTGGTACCGGATCACCCCGGCACGGCAGCGCGCCGTCGCCGCGCTCCTGGACGCGTTCGCACCAGCCGCGGTCTCAGGTGAGCCGGAGCAGCCCGAGGTCCGGGCTGAGGCGCTGCGCGACATGGACGCCCGCGTCACCCGCCTCGCCGAGGAACTCGCGGACGAGCTGACCGGCCTGAACCGGGACCTCGTGATCGCGATCGTCCGGGAGTCCTACGCGGGCCTGGTGCGGTCGGCGAAAGTGACTCGGCACATGATCCCGCTCACCGAGCGGTTCGCGAGGCAGCGGCTGGCCGATCTCACCCGGGACCGCGCGGCGGGAACACCGCAGGTGCTGTTCGTGTGCGTGCAGAACGCCGGCCGCTCCCAGCTCGCCGCCGCCCTTCTCAATCAGCTCGCTGGCGGCACCGTCATCGCACGCTCGGCCGGGTCGACCCCGGCGTCGGACGTGCACCCGCACGTGCGCTCTCTGCTGACCGAGATCGAGGGCGAACCAGAGGCGGCGACGGCGTTCCCGAAGCCGCTCACCGACGACGCCGTCCGCGCCGCCGACGTCGTGATCACGATGGGGTGCGGGGACGTGTGCCCGATCATCCCGGGAGTCCGCTACGAGGACTGGGCCGTGGGCGACCCTGCCCTCGCCTCCCCGGAAGGGGTCGCGGCGATCCGCGACGACATCGAAACCCGCGTCCGCGCACTCCTCACCACCCTCACCACCTGAACGAAAGAAGCGAACCGAACATGACCGATCACAAGCCTTCCGTGCTGTTCGTCTGCGTCCACAACGCCGGCCGCTCCCAGATGGCCGCGGGCTACCTCCGCCACCTCGCCGCCGGCCGGGTCGAGGTGCGCTCGGCCGGTTCCATGCCCGCCGAGCAGATCAACCCCGTCGCGGTCGAGGCCATGCGCGAGGAAGGCATCGACATCACCGCCGAGCAGCCGAAGATCCTCACGACCGAGGCCGTGCAGGACTCCGACGTGGTGATCACGATGGGCTGCGGGGACGCGTGCCCGTTCTTCCCCGGCAAGCGGTACGAGGACTGGAAGCTCGACGACCCCGCCGGGCAGGGCATCGACGCGGTCCGCCCGATCCGCGACGACATCAAGCAGCGCATCGAGACGCTGCTCGCTGAACTCCTCGACTGAACGGAGCACCGAACGAGTGAGGGGCAGCAACCAGACGGTTCCTGCCCCTCGTGCTTCCGAACGGCTCAGCGACCCACCGGTGCCGCACCGAGCTGGATGAGCTGCGGTGCAGGCGCACAGCACGACCCCGTGCCGGCGGCCTCGTCCGGGGCGTCGAACAGGCCCGCCCCACCGCACACGCCGGTGTCCGGGAGGACCAGATCGACCCGCTCGGCGGCCGCACGGTCACCGGCGATCGCGGCGACGACACTGCGGACCTGTTCGAACCCGGTCAGCGCGAGGAATGTCGGCGCGCGCCCGTAGGACTTCGCCCCGACGATGTAGAACCCCGGCTCGGGATGCTCCAGGTCCGCGGCCCCGGTCGCCCGGACCGAGCCACAGGAGTGCAGGTTCGGGTCCACCTCGACGGCGACCTTCGCCGGCGCCTGCAGCCGCAGGTCGAGATCGAGACGGATCTCGGAGAGGAACGACAGGTCAGGCCGGAACCCGGTCGACACGAACACACGCGAGGCCGGGTCCAGCCTGCGACCGTCTTCGGCGACGAGCACCGCCTGCCCGTCCTCGAGGACGACCTGATCGGTGCGGAACCCGGTGACGAGGTCCACGAGCCCACCCTCGACGGCCTGCTTCGCCCGCTGACCCAGCGCACCGCGCTCCGGCAGCTCGTCCGCCACACCGCCGCCGAACGTGTTGCCGACCGTGCCGCGGCGCAGCACCCACGTGATCCGCGTCCCCGGCTCCCGCTTCGCGACCCGCGACAAGATCCCGATCGTGGTCGCAGCAGAGTGCCCGTTGCCGACCACGACAACATGCCGGCCGGCCAGACCCGCCGCGTCCTCGATCCCGGGAATGCGATGATCCAGGAGTCCCGCATCGACTGCGGCCCGCTCGCCCAGCGCGGGAAGACCGTCAGCTCCGGCAGGGCTCGGGGTGCCCCAGGTGCCCGACGCGTCGATCACCGCACCCGCCTCGATGCACTCCTCCGTGCCGTCCGTACGGCGAACGTGCACGACGAACGGCTGCTCGGCACGTCCGGCATCGACCGAGAGATCCCGCCCCTTCCGGCCCACGCCGACGACCCGCGCCCCGTACCGCACCCGGTCGCCGAGCACAGCCGCGAGAGGCGCGAGGTAGCCGTCGATCCACTGCGCCCCGGTCGGATACCCCTTCTCCGGAACCACCCATCCGGAGGGCTCCAGCAGACGACGAGACGCGGCGTCGGTGAGTTCCGACCACGGCGAGAACATGCGCACATGCCCCCACTCAGCTACCGCCGCCCCGGGACCATCGCCGGCTTCCAGGACGAGCGGTTCGAGCCCGCGCTCACGCAGATGAGCCGCAGCGGCCAGCCCCTGGGGACCGGCTCCGATCACGACGACGAGTTCCATACCAACCTCCACACATTGACGATCTTCGATGCGTCAAGCCTGCCCAACCCATCGACAGCTGTCAATACGTGATGCAGAATAGGTGCATGGCCACTCTCCCCATGACGATCGACGCGACATCCCCGCAAGCATCATGCTGCCCGCCCGCGGCCGACGCCATGGTCGACGACGCGACCGCGCAGGACCTCGCGAAGGTGTTCAAAGCGCTCGGGGACCCGAACCGCGTCAAGCTGTTCTCGCTGATCACCGCCAGTGCGAGCGGGGAGATGTGCGTGTGCGACCTCACCGCCCCGGTCGGCCTCTCCCAGCCGACAGTGTCGCACCACATGAAACTCCTCGTCGAAGCCGGGCTCGTCACCCGAGAGCAGCGCGGCAAGTGGGCGTACTACCAGCCCACGATCGGCACCCTCGCCAACGCCGCACGGGCGTTCACCGCCTGATGCAGCCGCTCCGGTTCCGGCCGATGGTCAGGTCTGACTGGCCCGACGTCGCGACGATCTACCAGGCGGGAATCGCCACCGGGCACGCGACCTTCGAATCAGCCACGCCCGCAGACTGGGCGGCCTTCGCCGCAGGCAAGCATCCGAATCTCAGCGTCGTCGCCGTCGATTCCACCGACCGCATCCTCGGCTGGGCCGCCGCATCTCCCGTGTCCGCCCGGACGGTGTACGCGGGCGTCGTCGAACACTCCATCTACATCCACTCCGAAGCCACAGGGCACGGCGTCGGAACCCAGCTCCTGAGCACGTTTCTCGATCTCGCCGATCACGCCGGCATCTGGACCATCCAGTCGTCGATCTTCCCCGAGAACACCCCGAGCCTGCGACTCCACGAACGCGCCGGGTTTCGCGTCGTCGGTCGACGAGAACGCATCGCCCGCATGGCGCATGGACCCCACGCCGGCCGCTGGCGCGACACCATCCCCGTGGAACGCCGCACCCCCGACCACGACGCCGACGAGCAGAGTGAGGGTGCATCTTCCACGAACATGCACCCTCACACCCGCCCAACGACACCTCAACCCGCATCTTCACGCTGAACCGCCTTCAGGAATCCTGAACTTGCGGGGAATATCGAGCATCGGAGACCGAGTGTCGAAGGCCTGCAACTCAGCGGGGTGCAACTGGTGTTGCACGACGTAGGAGGATTCTTTGATGCGCCAGAGTCCTTGTCCGGTGCCCAGGGCGGGCAACAGTTTCCGCTCCGCGCCGGTGAGTCCGAGCGCCTGCGCGGTAGCGCCGAGCTGGTCGGATTCTTGCCGGTAGATGATCCTGGTCTCCGCGTTCGCGAGCAGTGACGACGCAAGCGCGCGCATCGCCGACCCCTGGTCTCCGATGTTCTCGAGGTCGCTGAGCTTGTGGAAAATGAGCAGGTTCGCGAGGCCGTAATGTCTCGCGAGGCGCCAGTGGGCGTCCATGCGACGCAGCAGGGACGGGTGCGACATCAGCCGCCACGCTTCGTCGTAGACGACCCACCGTTGCCCACCGTTCGGGTCCAGCAGCGCGGACTCCATCCACGCAGACGAGCACTTCATCAGCACCGAGATCAGGGTGCTGTCCTCCACGACGCGGGACAGGTCCAGGGAGAGCATCGGCAGCGACGGGTCGAACCGGACCGTAGACGGGCCGTCGAACAGGCCCTGTAGGTCCCCGGCGACCAGGCGCCGCAGCGCGTGCCCGACCAGTCGCCCGTCCTCGGCCAGCCGCCCGTCGGTATCCCCGGAGCGGTCGGGGGCGAGGATGCGGTCGACCACCATCGGCGGGATCGGCACCGAACTCTGGGAGGCCGTGGCGCGCAGGGCGACGTCGATCGCGGTGTGCTCCAACGGCGCCAAAGACCGCTCCAGCACGGTCTCCGCGAGTGCGCCGATCAGATCCCGCCGGCGGGCGGCGACGGCGGTGGCCCATTCGTCCTCGGCGACCCCGGCCGGGCGGTAGCCCTCATCGAGCGGGTTCAGGCGGGCGCCGAGCCCGTGTTGGCCTGAAAGCGAGGACCCCTGATGCTCATCCGCACCCTCTGGACACTCAGCGCCCAGACCCGCGCCATTCTGCGCCGTCGGATGCCCACCAACATCCTGCTCGACAAGCTCCGCACCCGACGCGGCCTCAAGTGGGGCGTCCCCGCGATGGGGCTCGGTCTCGCCTACCTGCTCATCGCGGCGGCCAGCATCACGCTCATCAACGGAGGCTGGCCGCAAGGGCTCTCTCTTTGCCCCGCCGCGGCCTTTGCCGTAAAGTTGATAGAACTCGACGCAAGTTTAGGAGCGAAGGGAGTTGTGTTCGATGCGTCGTTTCCGAAACGGGCTAAAGACGGCCGTCCTGCTCGGTCTGCTCACGGGCATCATCCTTGTTGCCGGTTACGGGCTGGGCGGATCTGAGGGTCTGCTCGTCGCCACCTTGGGATCGCTCGCCATGAACGGCGCAGCGTACTTCTGGTCCGACCGCCTGGCTCTCGCCACGATGCGCGCCCGACCAATCACCGCCCGTGAGGCTCCCGAGCTTGTATCGATGGTTCGCCAGCTGGCGACCGCGGCCGGAGCGCCGATGCCTCGTGTCTTCGTCAGCCCGCTGGCACAGCCAAACGCCTTCGCCACGGGGCGCAACCCGGAGCATGCGGCGGTCTGCGTCACCGACGGCATCCTGCGACTGCTGACTCCACGCGAGCTGCGCGCCGTCCTCGCACACGAGATGTCGCACGTCACCAACCGCGACATCCTCATCTCCAGCGTCGCGGCCGGCCTCGCGGGAATCTTCACATCCCTCGCGCAGTTCGCCCTCTTCCTTCCCTTCGGATCCGATGACGACGATGCGCCGAACCCGCTGGGAGCTCTCCTGATGCTCATCCTTGCGCCGCTGGCCGCGACGCTGATCCAGCTGTCGATCAGCCGCACGCGCGAGTTCGAGGCCGACGCCGACGGCGCCCGTCTCTCCGGTGACCCGCTCGCTCTGGCATCCGCCCTCCAGAAGATCGAGGCGGGCGTCCGGGCGGTTCGCCTCCCAGGGGCGGCGCCGGCCGGCTCCACGACCGCGCACCTCATGATCGCCAATCCCCTGTCCGGCGGCGCCACGAGCAGCCTGTTCCGCACACATCCGCCCACGACGGACCGAGTTCAGAGGCTGCTCTCGATGGCCGATGAGGCGACCAGTCGCCGTCGACTCACCCCGTACCACCCCGAGCACATTCTGTGAAAGGAGACATCATGACGAACTCACCCATTTCGACACCCGCCCGTGAACTCCTCGCACGCTACGACGACTACGCGTCTGCGCAGGCCGCGGTCGATCGGCTCTCCGACGCGGAGTTCCCCGTCGAAGAGGTTTCAATCATTGGCTGGAACGTGCGCATCGAGGAGCAGGTGACCGGGCGCATGACACTGGCCCGCGCCGCCGGCTACGGCGCCGCCTCCGGTGCCTGGTTCGGTCTGCTCATCGGCCTCATTCTCGGCATCTTCGCCCCCGGCCTCTTCTTGCTGTGGCTGCTGATCGCCGCGACCGGCCTCGGCGCGCTCTGGGGCGCCCTCTTCGGGCTCGTCGGACATGCCCTATGGCGCGGCAAGCGGGACTTCTCGTCCGTGAAGAACCTCGCGGCCGAGCACTGGGACGTTATGGTCAACCCCGCGCACCTCGACCGAGCGCGCACACTGCTCTCGACGACACAGCCACAGCATTAACGTCTGCCGACACCCCCGCTTTCATGCGGAGTCGGCCAAGGAGCTGGAGAAGGCGACGTCTTCGCAGACTTGGAGACCTTTCTCCAGCTCGGGAATAACGACGCATGCGCGTGCGTCACCCAAGATGAACCCGAGTCAATGAGACTCAATGACGAGAGAGGAGAGTACTGATGCTGTTCGATACGTTCAAGGAGATGGACCGGATCAGCTCGGCGTTCTTCTCCGGGTTCCCGGAGCCCGCGCTGAGTTCCGCGCCGGTGAACCTCTACCGGGAGGATGATCGCTACGTGGTGGAGGCCGACCTTCCTGGATTCGATCCTTCGTCCATCGACGTGTCGGCCGAGGCGGGACTGCTGACAGTCCGGGCTCATCGAGACACCTCGCGAGAGGACCGCGGTGAGCGCTGGCTGGTCCGTGAGCGCGGTTCGGCGAGCGTGGTGCGGCAGCTTGCACTTGGCGACGAGGTCGATCTTGATGCTATTGCCGCCGACTACCGGGACGGAGTGCTGAGAGTCACACTGCCGGTGAGATCCGATGCGCTCCCGCGCAAGGTCGCGGTCGCCGTCGAATCGTCGACACCCGCATCGCGGGCTACCGAGTCCACGCTGGCGGAGCAGGAGGCTGCGGACCCAAAAGCCGATCCCGCGCATTCGGTCGCTTCCTGACCGGGTGGCTTCCCGGGGCCCGAAAGGGTCCCGGGCGCCGAATGCGCGGGAACGTCCCCGTTCGGGTGATCCGTCCACTGCAGAAGGCGGGGGTGGCGTGATGGACGCTTTCGACGTGCTGGAGTCCGCGACGGTCATCGAGACCGCGCAGGTGCCGGAAACATCGGATGACCTCGCCGCCGTCCGGGACATGTTCAAGAGCGCGCCCCCGATGGACGGACCACGCGTGACGACCGGGCTGGAGCCAGGAACGCCGGCACCGGACTTCGCACTCCCCGCGGCGGACGGCACGATCGTGCGGTTGTCGGAGATGCGCGGAACGCCGGTGGCGGTGGTGTTCTACCCGCTGGACTGGAGTCCGGGATGCAGCGTGCAGCTGGAACTGTACCAGCAGGAGCACAATGAGTTCGCCTCGCGCGGCATCCGGCTACTGGGCATCTCGGTGGATTCGATCTACAGTCACGGCGCGTGGGCGGCGGTGCGCGGCATCCGCTACCCACTTCTCAGTGACTTCCAGCCCCGAGGTGAGACGGCCCGCGCGTACAACGTCTGGCGCAACGCCGACGGGCACAGCGAACGCGCCCTCTACCTGATCGACGCCGAGGGCATCATCCGCTGGGCTCACGTGTCCGAACGGCTCAAGGAGCTCCCTGACTTCGACGAGTTCGTGGCCGCTCTCGACCTCGTCGCAGCCGGGGACCATGACAAGAACGACGAGGAGGTGCAGCGATGACGATCTCGGATGTCACCCCTGCCCGCGCCGTGCCGCGGACGCGGGCTGTGCCGGTCGCGATCTACGGCAACCGGTGGTGTGGGATCACCCAGCTGATCCGGCGCGCCTTGGACCGGGCGGCCATCGACTACGACTACGTGGACCTCGACGAGCATCCGTCCGTGCATGCACGCCTGGCGGCACTGACCGGTGGCCGGCTGCGCACCCCGGTCGTGCACATCGACGGCGAGTGGCTCATGGAGCCCAGCCTCCGCCAGGTGCAGGCCGTGCTCGCCCGTCACGGGGTGTGGCTGTGAACGTGGTGACGTGCCCGGGGTGCGCGGCGAAGAACCGCGTGCCCCCGGCACGCGCCGGGCGAGTCCGATGCGCGAAGTGCCACGCCGACCTGCCGTGGCTCGTGGAAGCGGACGACGACTCGTTCGACACGGTCGTCGGCGACGCTACCCTTCCCGTGCTCGTCGACGTGTGGGCGCCCTGGTGCGGGCCATGCCGCCAGATCGCGCCCGTCGTCGAGCAACTATCCCGCGACCTCGCCGGACGCCTCAAGATCGCCAAGGTCAACGCGGACACCTCGCCGCGCGTCTCCCAACGACACGGAATCTCCTCAATCCCCACCCTCCTGCTCTACCGCAACGGAAAAGAGGCAGACCGCATGATCGGCGCCGTCCCTGCCCCGCAACTGCGCACCTGGATCGAACGCTCACTCACCATGGACGGAACGCACCACCGGTGACGCATCTCAGGGGTCTGCCCCGAGTTGGTTGACATCTGAACTGTGAGGATTCGTCCTCGCTGGAAGGATGTTCTTGTGGCAAAGCCCTATCCTCGGGTTACTCCGTTGGCGCAGACGGGCCTCTGCGTCGCTGTCGCGTACCCTCTCCGGCCCACCAGATCGCCAACAGGCCAACAAGCGCGATGACGTGCCCCGCGATCATCCCTCCGGTGAGCGGCGTGGCGACCGAGATAGAGATGGCGATAGCGATGTAGATCACTGGTACCACGAGCCCCAGCAAGACTGGGTTTCGACGCGATAGCCATGCGTGCAGACCAATGAGCGCGACCCCAGCGAATAGGGCTGTAACGACTACGCCGGGTGGAAGATCCGAGATCGAATGAATGCTGTCCGATGCGATGCTTTTCAACGGGGAAAGGTCCTCTCTCAATGGTGACGGAAAGTGTCGGTCACGAGCCGCGTATGAGGGCTACGCAACTACCGATCCCAAGTAGATCGGAGAACATCGCGACCCCGTAGGTTCCGAGCGCGGCAACCGCGCCCCGTTGGGTTGAGGTGAGCTTGCTCTTGTTCGCAACGTACTGCTTGATCGCCTCGATGGCCTTCTTGAGTCCACCGAGCTTGTTGACAGCCGCGGTGAGCTTTGAACTGTTCTTAATAATCTTGTTCGCCTTCGCGATGATCGTCGGCAGTTTGGCCCATGCGACTATAAGCGCTGCGACCTGCGCTGCACAGGTCGCAGCCGTGCCTATCCACCACCAGACATCCGGGTCGGCTACCACGGGGAACGCAGTCGTTTCATCGACGTCGATGACCTGGACTACGGAGCCTCCGCGGATTTCGAAATGGGTCGGAACCGATTTGCCGGTCGCATCGGTAGCCCACGGCGTCGCAATTCGCCCCAGGAGCGAGTCTGAAGTGGTTGTCAACGTCCCGTCTGGTCCCCAGGTCGCGCTCAATCCCAGTAGATCGACAGAACCATCTTCTCGGAGGACAGGAGTCGCATCGGAGACGGGGTAGGTGTACTCAGTGGGAGCGGCAACATCAGGAATCACGGTGAGGATTCGAGTGCGCTCTCCGGTCGCAACAATGGCGACAGACGCATCGCCTTCTTCCTCGCCAGCGTACGATACCACGCCATCGGTCGTGATCTCGGCGTCACTCGTTGACGCCTCAGCTGGGAGCCCGATGCTGACACCGGTCACAGAGATGACCTCGCCTCCGCCATCAGACGGAAGCAGCGCAGACACGTCGCCCGCCGCGTTTTCAATGAGGATGTCGCCCGCGTTACCGAGCGTAGGAGTGGCAATCTCGTCGCTGTCGATTGTCTCACTCTGGGGAGTCAGCTCGAGAACGAGGCTGGACACCTCATTGCTGTCTGCGACGGGCTCGTCGGCCGACGCCGGCGCAGCGGTCAACAACGACCCAGTCAGCGCCGCGGCCAGACCAATCCCCAGACTGCGCCCAAATCGAGTCCTGACTTCCGGTGATTCCCCAACCGCTAGGTGTTGCAGATGTCGATGAGTGATGTGGAGATAGCGCATGACATCCTCTGCTGGTAGTCGGAGACCGATCGCGCCGGTCGAAGCGGACCGAACCTGCGACGGTAGCCGGTGCCGGCGCGGCGTGCCTTCATTCATCCACAGCCGAACGAGGCCGGGAGAAACGAGAAAGGGCACCGGCTTGGGCCAGCGCCCTTCGCATTTTCTGTGTTGGTTGTGGCTTCGAGTACCCGAACGGGTGTATTCCTGCGGTGGCCGCGACGCGGTGAGTCCGGGCCGCGGCCAGTGCGCTCAGGAGACCGTGATGCTCCAGGTGACGCCGAAGCGGTCGGTGAGCATGCCGAAGCCGGCGCTCCACACGGAGGCGGCGAGTGGCTCGACGATCAGGGCGTCGACCGCGAGGCCGTCCCAGTAGGTCTGTACTTCCTGGAGGCTGTCGGAACCGATCGCGACGAACAGCGCCTGGTCGGTGATTGTGGCGTGATTGTCACGGCGGGTGGCGCCCCCGCCGACGATGCCGCCTCCGGTGGCACCGGGGACGTCGTACCCCATGATCCGGAAGCCGTTCTCGCCCGCGACGAGACCGAACACGATCTTGTCGGCACCGGGCAGCTCGGCAGGCATGCCGAAGTCGGCGTACGTGTTGAGGACAAGGTGGCCGCCGAAGACGGACTGGTAGAACTCGAGCGCGGCCCGCGCGTCGCCACGAAAGTTGAGGTGGGTTGTCGTTTGGATGGTCATGACTGCTCCTGTTCGTCGATGCAGGCCCCTTCGGCGCCGCGACATCGACGATTCCTGATGAGTAGGTCTGCTTTTGTCCTAGACCGCGGTTAGCCTTGCGAACATGTCCACCACGGCCCGATTGCTGAATCTGCTGTCGTTGCTGCAGACGCGGCGGGACTGGCCGGGCTCACTGCTCGCCGAGCGGCTCGAGATCAGTGACCGCACCGTGCGCCGCGATATCGAGCGCCTCCGCGAGATGGGCTACCGGATCGAGGCCACCATGGGTCCCGACGGGGGGTACCGGCTCGCGGCGGGCGCTGAGTTGCCGCCGCTGCTCTTCGACGATGCTCAAGTCGAAGCGATCGCCATCGCGCTGCAGACAGCCACGGCCGTTGGGGCCGACCTCGATGAGGCAGCGGCTCGTGCATTGACGACCATCAGGCAGGTCATGCCCTCGCGACTGCGGCACCGCCTGGATGCGCTCGAGATCGTCGCCATCGCGCAGCGCCCGGGCGGCTCCGCGCCGACCGCGGTGCCGCTGGAGCTGCTTGTCGAGCTCGCCATGGCGATCCGCGACCGCGCGACGTTGCGCTTCGATTACCTGTCACGGGGCGAGCCCGACTCCGAGATATCCGTTCCGCCGCGCCGCGTCGAGCCGCACCACCTCGTCAACGCCCAGGGCCGTTGGTACCTCCTGGCTTGGGACCTCGAGAGCGACGACTGGCGACTGTTCAGCGTCGAACGGATCAAACTGCGCACCCCTACCGGCCCACGCTTTCAGCGACGTGAGATCCCCGGCGGCGACATCGACGAGTTCGTCTCTGCGAGATTCAAAGGCTCCGCCACCAACGAGTGGGCCTGCCGAGGCACGGTGATCCTCGATCTGCCCATCGATGCCGTGCTGCCGTTCGTCGGCGATGGCGTGGCAAAGGAGGCTGGCCCACACCGAACAATCCTGGAATCGGGGTCCTGGTCTTGGGGCTCCCTCGCCGCCTCCTTCGGCCGGTTCGAAGCACCCATGGATGTCATCGGCCCACCCGAGTTGCGGGAGGCCTTCGCGACGCTCGCTGACCGCTACGCAGCGGCCGCCATCAAGTGACCTCAGCGCGCTCGTTACGGCGCCCATTTCGCGCCGCCTCTGCCGATCAGAGCCACTGATCCGCCGCCGCGGAGAGTCGGTCGCTGAGCGAGCGCCGACAGGCCCGCTCAGCGTGAGGACGAGGGTGCGCGAAAAACGAACCGGTCTTGCGGGGACCAGATGTGTTCGTCGTCGCAGCGATAGCCGCGCAGCCAAGGCTGTCCCTCGACGACCCGAAGATAGAAACCCTTCGGATAATCGACGTCATCGCTCAACGCTTCCGATGCCACGGTGAGCGAACCGTCGGGTGCTTTACCCGACGACATCACTGCGTCTGCCGAAGACGCTTGGTCTGCAAGAGCCAAACGCAGATAGGGACCGGTGTCAGCAGGGCAGAGCAGTAGACCCTCCTGGCGTCCGAGTTCAAGGATCTCTGACAGCACCGCGCCGTCTGGACGACCCAGTTCTGCGACTGTTCGCTCTGTGACGGCAATCGGGCGAATGTCCTCGCGGTCGAAGGCCTCGGAATCGAGCAGAGTTTCCGCGTGCACGTTGACAAGGACACCCCGCGAGGTGAGCGCACTTCTCAACTCATCTCGAGACAATCCGCCGACGGAGACCTCGAGCAGGTCGATGCGTGACCTGTTCGTCATGGCTTTCCGATCGTTGATGGCGCCGCGGAGCTTCAGCCTAAGGGAACGCTAAACGAACATGAGCCGATCCTCGCGCCGCGGGGGAGATTGGCGCGACGCCCGCGCTATGCCGGGCAGGGTGCCCTTGGCGCAATTGTCTGCCCGGACACAGTCGCGGCGCCGAAGCAGCGGGATCCGCGCTGTGGTGCGCGCCTTTCTCCTTCTCCTTGTCGCGGAAGAAGGCGGCCACTTTGCGGATGTTGTGGTTGACCAGGCCCTCTGTGCTGTCCGTGCGCCAGCCACCGATACGCTGAAGCTGACTTCACCCAGGGAGCCACCCCATGACACACAGGACGACGGGACGTCGCGTCACCGCCATGTTCGCTGCCGCCGCGCTGCTTCTCGCCGGGGCGGTCGCCGCCTCGCCGGCGGTCGCAGCGGAGACGCCGATCGCCTTCGCGGACTCCGATCTTCACAAGCGAGTCAACGAAGTGCTCGGGGCAGACCGCCGGTACTTCGACCCGGTCTACCCCTCGGAGGCGAAGGCGATCACGGAACTGTCCGTCTGGAGCGTCGATGACCTCGGCGGCATCGAGCACCTCGTGAACCTTAAACGGCTCGACGCCAGCGATTCGCCGTTCACCGACATCAGCCCCATCGCGAAGCTGAAGAAGCTCACGTGGCTGGACGCGCGGGACACGAGGGTCACCGACTTGCGACCTGTCGCCGGACACCCGACGCTCGAGAACCTGAGCGTCACTTCCGCCATCGAGCTGCCCACGATTGCGACCAGCGCCACCCAGGCAAGCCCTCTCCGCAAGCCCAACGGCGCCGCCCTCAAGCTCAGCAGCAGCACAGCGGTCACCGCAGCCGATGGGAAGGGCTGGCGGCTTCCGAGGGCAGGCAGCCACACCATCCACTTCACATCCATCGACTGGGACAACCAGGACGAGTACAGCTGGATCTACTTCACCGGCACCATCACCCAGCACTCCACTGGCCCGGCCCAGTTCGCGAAAGCGGCGACCCCGAAAGTCACCGGCGACGTGTTCGTCGGCGGGACCGTGACCGTTGACACCGGCACATGGGACAAGGGCGCGAAGCTCACCTACCAGTGGGCTGCTGGGGGGAAGAACATCGCCGGGGCGACATCAAAGAACTTCCGGCCCACCTCTGCTCAACTGAGAAAGACGCTCACCGTCGCTGTCACCGGAACCAAGGACGGCATCCAGAGGCTGACGAAGACAAGCAAGCCGACCGAGAAGCTCATGAAGGGCGCCAAGCCGAAGCTGAAAGGCACCCCGGCGTTCGGGAAGACGATGAAGGTCGCAACCGGCACCTGGACTAAGGGCGCGAAGCTGACATACCGGTGGTACGCCGACAACCTCCCCATCCCCGGGGCGAAGAAGAGCTCGTACAAGGTGACGTCCAGCGAGCAGGGCAAGAAGGTCCACGTCGTCGTCACCGCGAAACTCAGTGGCTATCAGACGGTCGTCACCTCCACGTCGAAGTCGAAGCAGATGACGCTGCTGAACACCGCCAGCAAAGCGTCCGTGAAGGCGGCGTACAAGAAGATCCTCGCCCCTGCGGAGCAAGTCCAGCCCGGCTGGACCGGGAAGGTGTCCGGATGCAAGGTCGGCACCGAGTCGGCGAAGTCCAAGAAGGCGACTTTGAATGCGATCAACTTCGTCCGCGCACTCAATCAGCTTGACGGCGTCTACCTCAACTCGACGCTGAACAAGAAGGCACTGCGCAGCTCCCTCATCCAGCAGGCGAACAACCGCCTCGACCACATGCCGTCGAAGAAGCTGAAGTGCTGGACGAAGGACGGCTACGATGCCGCGTCCACCGGCAACCTCAGCTGGGGTGCTGTCAGCGGCCGTGCCGCCACCGGGTACATGCTCGACGACGGAGCATGGAACACCGCCGTCGGCCACCGCAGGTGGCTGATGCAGCCGCAGACCCGCATCATGGGCACCGGATCCACGTCGCTTGCGAACACCATCGTCGTGGTCGACCGTGACGGGAAGTACAGCTCGAAGTACAACGCCAGGCCTCAATGGATGGAGTGGCCGTCGAAGGGGTGGTTCCCGTCCCAGCTGGAACCGTGGGGCCGCTGGTCGCTGTCCGAGTCGAACCGTGACGTCGACTTCTCAAAGGCGAAGGTCACCGTCACCACCGGCGGCAAGAAGCTGAAGGTCAAGACCTACCGGCCCGAGCCTGGTTCCGGCCCCAATACCCTCGTGTGGGAGGTCTCCGGCGTGAAGCCGCCGGCCGGGAAGAAGACGAAGTCGTACACGGTGAAAGTCACCGGCATCAAGGGCGCGAAGTCCAGCAGTTATACCTACAGGGTGAAGATGTTCGACCCGACGGCGAAGTAGCAGGGAGCGTTCATGAAGCAGTCGATAGGCGCCACAGCGGTCCTGCTGGCCGGGATGATCCTGATGGCTGGGTGCGCACCGGACAGTGAGTCACGGTCCGCTCAGCCGGCCCCGGTCGCCACCACCCCCGAGAAGACGCCATCGGTCGCGGCGACGGCCGCGGTCCTCGCCATCCCGGAGGAAGACCGCGGGAAGGAGCTGGCGCGCGTCGAGTACGCGTCGGGAGGCAGCGGGGCTGCGGTGAGCCGGTCCGCGACATTCGCGGAAAGCCAGTTGGGCATCGAGTACGCGGTCGAGGCCGCGTGCACCTCCGTCAGCCCCTCCGCACTGACCATGTACCGGGTGGTCACGGCAGACGCCGACGCGGAGGAGATCACCTCCGGCACGGTCTCCTGCACCGGCCAGACCACGTACAACACCGCATCGCTGCCCGCAGACACCGAGTTCCAGGTGATGTTCGACGGGCTCGACGGTGTCGAGCAGGCCTACGCTCGCATCATCCGTGCCGACTACTGAACCCACCTGACGTCGGCGCGAGCAGCCAGAACCTGGATTGTGTCCAACTTTTGTCGACTCTCGCCATGCGCCGAAACGACAGCGCGTTCCTCGCCGTCGCAGGGGGATCAGGGCACGTTCGCGCCGCCGTTGACGTTGATCACCTCGCCGACGACGAAGCTCGACTCGGGCGAGGCGAGGAAGACGTAGGCGGGCGCCTGCTCGACCGGCTGGCTCGTGCGGCCCAGCCACGATGACTCGCCGAATCCGTTGAGCTTCTCGGCGGGCTGTCCGTCGCTCACCTGCAGGGGAGTCCACACCGGTCCCGGCGCGACCGCGTTTACGCGGATGCCGCGCGGCGCGAGGTCCTGCGCGAGCGCCTTCGTGAAGCCGATGATCGCGAACTTCGTCGAGGCGTAGTTGATGATCATCGGCGACGGGTTGTAGCCCTGCACCGAGGTCGAGTTGATGATGGTCGCGCCCGCGGGCAGGTGCGGGAGCGCCTCGCGCGTGATCCAGAACATCGCGTAGAGGTTGGTCGTGATGGTGCGGTCGAGATCCGCTTCGTCGAGTTCGTCGAACGTCGCGTGGTACACCTGGTGCGCTGCGTTGTTCACGAGGATGTCGAGCCCGCCGAGCCCTTCTACCGCCCGCGCGACGAGGTCGCGGCACCAGTCGCGGTCGCGGATGTCGCCCGGCAGCAGCACGCACGTGCGGCCCTCGGCGCGCACGATCTCGGCGATCGCCTCGGCATCGACCTGCTCCTCGGGCAGGTACGAGAGTGCGACATCCGCGCCCTCCCGCGCGAACGCGATCGCGACAGCAGCCCCGATGCCCGAGTCGCCGCCCGTGATGAGGGCCCTGCGGCCGGGCAGGCGGCCGGTGCCGCGGTAGCTCGTCTCGCCGTGGTCGGCCTTCGGCTCGAGCTTCGCGTCGAGGCCCGGCAGTGGCTGCCAGGAGGCGAAGGGCTTGATGTGAGCGTGCCGCTCGACGGGGTTGTCGAAGGTCAGCTGGTCGGTCGTCATCGTCGTCTCCTTCAGGGGTCGGCGCCGTTGCTCCCTGCCCGCGCATTTGTTGGGCTGCACAACTTTAACGCGCCGATCCCCGTTTGTCTCGGGATCCCGGGCGGGTTCAGCTCAGTGCTGCCCTCAGGGCGTCGCCCGTGCCGTCGATGACGAGCACCGCGGCCGCCCGAGCGTTTCCCGCGAACACCGAGACGTGCAGCTCGTGGCGTGCGTCGGATGACAGGTCCGTGGTGAAGGCCCG
>Ga0180217_1002065_pt1 | contig 19543 bp, 10 predicted proteins | sample eDN3rd37CBELigOP_FD_128521 | JGI IMG/M metagenome (GOLD analysis project Ga0180217, IMG submission 128521) | Enriched Organic Plus compost microbial communities from Emeryville, California, USA - eDNA 3rd pass 37_C BE-Lig OP (version 2) (version 2) ... | reverse complement strand
TGTTGTTGTTGTTGTTGTTGTTGTTGTTGTTGTTGTTGTTGTTGTTGTTGTTGTTGTTGTTGTTGTTGTTGTTGTTGTTGTTGTTGTTGTTGTTGTTGTTGTTGTTGTTGTTGTTGTTGTTGTGGCATCGTTTGCACCGGAGCGGTAGCGCTTTTCTCTGCAGTCGCGGCAATCTTAGCCTTAAGGTTATCTAGCGCCTTGATCATCGCTGGGATAGAGGCAGGCGGCAGGATGTCCTCGGATTTGCTTACAATCACATTTGCGAACTTCTCTGAGTCCGAGTTCGGCGTGAAGCCCTTCAAACGGATGCGCTTGGTCGTTTCAATGGGGATATAGCCGGCGTCTGGAGTGTGAGTAGCAGGGTGAGATCGAGGTATGAGAGATAAGTTGCTGAGTAAACTACATAGGGCGTTGCATCATCTTGAAAGCCTCGCTGCGGGGCGCTCAAACGCGTACGTACCCGGGTTGTTGGGGTCCAACGTGTACTCGGTTCGAATAACGACTAGTGTGGGAACCGGATCGACTTCTGTCTCGAGCCTGAGCTTCTTTTTGGGGGCTTTAGCTGGCTCAGCCGACATCCTTGCAGGCCTATAATGGAAGGGTGATACAGACACATGAGCTACACTTCTCCATCGCTCCAAATCGCACATATTCCAACTTGAAAAACCAGCTCACTTGCCCGGATTTTGATTTTTTTTTTCAAACGGCCGAGAAAATGGAAATGAAAAATGAAAAATGAAAAATCAGGAGGAAAAAGTAAAAAATCCAGCATCGTGACCAACTGACTAGACGACAGATTTGCGGGAGTCTAGGTGAGCTGACAGTGATTTACACTTGGATATAAGTCAGGCGCGTGCAGATACAATCGATTCTCTATTCAGATTTTCGACATGTCCCTCCCCGAACTCGGAGAGGAGGACCTGGCCCGTCTGCAACTTGAAGCCAATGAGTAAGTGCAACCATCATGCGAATCCGACATATTGTACATGCCCACTCGCTCCGCGAATATGATTTTCTCACGTGTTGCACCCCCAATCCCTTTCAACGGCATTCATTTACATCAGAAAGCTTGCCTCAGCCACGAGCCAGGCGCATGACTTCGTCTTAACCGAGACCGATAAGCTGGAGGAACTTGAGGCTCGTGCAGGGGACACACATGAGAACTCGGACGTAGACGAAGCTGAGCTGGACGTCGTCTTCGGAGACGCTGATGCAGCACTGGGAGAAGAAGAGCTTGATCCCGAGGATGCGAGTATCCTCGCTGAGTTCGAGAAAGGTGATGGTGACGATGCGGAGATCGACTTGGAGCAGCTCGAACTGGAGGAAAAGAAAGCCAAGGATTCGATAAAACAACCCCAACAGCAACCCCAACAGCAAAATCGACACCATAAGCCACATCAGCAACATGAGGCTACCACAGCGGCAAGCCCAGCTGCTCCGAAGCTAGACGAATCTGCCAACTCGAAAGGAGCACAAACAGCTCCAAATCCTAGGGGCATTGGTGCGACCTCCAAACCTGCATCGCCTGAAACTCCTGCGGTTGCTCCCACGAAGGCTCCTTCACCAAGGGCTGGAGCTACAGCATCTTCGCCCTCAGCTAATGCACCTAAAGCATCTCATCCTGCGTCACCTCCGGTCGGATCGCCAACATCTCAGCGTGTCCTAGCGAGCGCCACGACTGAGGAAGCAAACGCAGAAATACTCGCTGCAAGAAATGCAGGGTATGATAAAATGATTGGGCTGTTGCGCTCGAACATCGAGGACCTGACAGGCCAGATCAAGTTCTTGCTCGTCAAGAAGACGGATGAAGCAAACGCTCAGGCCTCAAAATTCTTAGGGATTCGGAGGCATAGAGAAAGACAATTGGAACTAGTGCTTAAAGGCAAGGCACTTGGATTACCCATTCCACCCTTCCAGCTTGTTAAGCTTACTTTGGAGAAAGAAAAGACTCTCAGTCACATCAGCGAGGACGAGATGAAGGTAGGTCTGCAATGGATGACATATTTTTTTTCTCTCGTGAGCAACGGCTGCCCCCGCGAAGGAAAGTTTTTTACTTGCCTCTCATAATCGTGCCCACATTCCCCCACTCTAGATAACCGTGACATCCTGTCTGAACATGAAGTCTTCAATGAACGGTTTCGTGCAGTTTGGATGGATTTTTGACAAAGGCAAGAAATACTCTACTAAGGCTGTCAAGGGCCAGAATATTATCTTCAACTCCGACCACAAGTTGCCACTCCCTGCTGGGGCACGCAAGAATGCAGCCTTGTTGCGCGAGTTCAAACGCACTAAGATCGAGTTCGAACTGGTGAGCAAAGGTTTGCTGTGGAACTCAACAATGGGGCGTGGTGAGTTAAAGCTTGCACCTCTACTCACAACTTGTGAACTGACCTCAACAATTCGCCTCAAGAATGAAGACGGGGACTCAGTCGGTGAGCTCCATGTCCAATGCAGCCTCCGGAGACCTATGCAGACTCCTGAGGTTATCAACGAGGACAAATTCATGTGCGTACTAGACAACGCATCTGAATTTGAGCATGCTATTCGCGTGGCAAGCGGAGAGAGTGTTCCCGCGTCAGAGGTGGAGACCTCTGGAGAGGCGGACCTCCCCGTCTCGAGGCCAGGTAAGTCCGACCTTGCGCCCAGCGGTCAAGAGAGACATTCCGTATCAACAGAAGGCAAAGCTCCAGCTGAAGTGAAGCAACAGATCCCCGAGGAGGGTGATGCATTGCTTCAGTATCTTCAGATCCCACTGAACTGGCAGGCGCTCCTACGATGTACAGACATTAGCACGAATCCAAGTTTTGATGCCCTGACAGCAGAAGTCGATAGCTGTGTCAAACAAATTGAAGAGGCCCGAGCACAAGGCAAGCAACCACCCGCGAAGGTCCTCGAAAGGAAGGAAGACGCTGAGCGGGTCAAAATGGTCCTAGAGGTAGCGGTTGCGAACGAGAAGCTTTCGCTCGAAGACTACCTTGCACTGGTGCGGGAGGCAATTTCTCGTGATGAAGAAATCATTAAGGGTATCTTGAAGTTGGTTGTGCATTGGGAGAAGCATGGCATGACGGACAAAGTGAAAGAATGGAAGGCCACAGCAGTTGCCCTGAAGAAGCGACTTGATATTATGAGGGCAGAAGTGAAGACTGCCGAAGAGAATTTATGAGAATTATGAGAGCTATCAATATGCGAATAGTTTCTCTAACTCTTCTTGGAGTTCTTGACTTGGTCTGTGCTCTGGATGCAGCTCCCGCGCCTTCAAAATGGCACTATACGACTGATCCGATTTTCCTTGACGGTAATAAACAACGGCGAGATTGTACCAACCCTCGAACAATCCCGGTTCCGTTTTTGTTACATGCTTTAAGTAACCTAATGCGACCTCCACATTATTTTTTCTAAGTTCCAGGAGGGCTAGAGGAGTGGAGCAAAGAAAAATTTTGTGCCTGTGAGTGGCAGAGCTCGGATGTTTCTCATTCGTCAGCACATGCTATGCTGCGCGCGTTGCGACAGTAATATTACACGTACCTAGGTTTACAAACGCTTCTCCATTATTTGCGTTCGTAGCAACGCTAATCTTGAGCGCCTGATAGGCCAGATTCTATAGGGGTGTACCCACGTGTTCGGTTTAGGTTGGTTTTTCGAATGAGATCACGAGCAGTTGTGGAGGTTACGAAGCTCTTTGACGATACACACGATGTAATAACAACAGGCAGTGAGACGTACCAAATCTCCTAATGCAATAGCAGTTCTTGAAATGTTGTACCAAACATCGCTGGCGTTAAGTTCGTCGGCAAGAAGGAGCGCTTTGTCGAAGCAACCCAGGGCGATGTCATACTGGCCTGAGTAGAAGCAGCTAAGGCCGAGGTTGTTCCAGACTTCACAGCTCACAACACCCATTTGCAGTATGTGCCTGTAATATCGAATCGCAACTTCGGGCTGATCGATGTAGAAGTGGTGAGCTGCAATGCATGCTAATGATTCGACTGATGTAGGATCCATCATCAGTGCTGTTCTGTAGTGAGAAACACTCGTTGCGATGTCACCCAGCGCCTCGAAGATGCGGGCGGTGCCTAGATGGATGAAGTATGTCAGTCGGAATGGTCTTAAGCGAGAGGCAGAGCCGGGGCATATGATGCGTGGCAAACTGATGAATACTACGTGGCGAACTGTTGAATAGAGTATGGAACAAGCTCGTCGTGCTCACGTACCGATCGCGAATGAAGGATCCTTGATGCGATCAAGCGCTGTTCCGTACACAGCAAGGGCTGCATTGGGTTGATCGATTCGATAGAAAATTTTGGCAAGTTCCAAATTGGTTGTGATCATGTCTTGTGTTTTTAGAGCAGATCGGAATTGCTGTTCGGCTTCACGATACATGCCGAGACGATAATAGCACTTGCCTAATCGGGCCTTTACCCACCAATCCTTGAAGCCCGCAACCTAAATGGGGAAGACAGATAAAGTCAGTGAGTATAGTTCGGTTAGTTATGCAAAAATTTCGGAAAAAAAAAAAAAATGCTTTGGTACATATGAACCTACCTCTGTCATTTTTGCTGCTAGGTCAAGGGCTATCCTAGGGTTATTCTCGAAGTAAATCAGGTAATCGATCAAAGCCTTAGCTAGAGCAGGCTTCCGAGCGAAGCTGTCCAAGTTCAACTTGTCAACCTGAATAAACACATCTCGGTTTCCAGTCAGGATCGAGGCAGTTCCCAGTCTCAAAAATCTGCCCGAGACTGAAATGGGTCGTGACGAGCCTGGACGTGCCCCGCTTGTGAGTCCACTCAAACCACGCATTCGTGATGAATCAAGGCGGCCTGCCTTTGAGCCAGGACGCAAGAAGCCACCAGTTGGCGCTGCTCCGCTTTTTGACACTGGCCTGAGCAGCCCACCCCCGGTTTGAGAACCAGTGAGCGGACGCCGCAAAGACGTGCCTGGTCGAGGGGCTTTGGCCATGGCATTCTCATCAAGCATAATGTCAGCTATACTCTCTTCCTCGACGTCCATATCGTCCACGTACACGCTCTGCGTCAGAGCGCGGGTCTTGATAAACCACGAAGTCTCATCGCGAGGATTCTCTTCTAGGGCTACCGTTGCAAGCTGTATCGCTGAATCAAACTTCCGACGCCGCAGTCGACTTAGAGCCAGCCACGTCGGGTTAAGAGGGTTAGTGCAATCCACGGTGGCACCTTCTTTCCGATTGGGGATCTGCAGAGGTGGGGGTGGACTCGTGGTCGACAGTGTGTCCATGCTGCTTGCACAGGCCTTGGGTGACTCCACAGACAAGAACTGACAAGCGGGTTGCGTGAATGCGTGCAAGGGGAACTTGGTTGGAGCGCTCAACTCCTACCTCTCGTGCGCTACCCGAACTTGTTCGCTCCCTCCAAGTAGCTGTTTCTCGCCAGGGTCTCGATTGCGGCCGGAGGCGTGGGTTCTGGTGCGGAGATAAAGCCTGAGTTCACGTGGCTCAATCGAGTCAAGACTGTCTATGGAATTGCTTAGCTGTTACACGCTGTGCCAGTGCTGAAACAGGATGTGTATCAATGTGAGCGCTTTTGAATATTCCGCCACCCCACATATTGGATGTGGATGAAGTCAGAGCTCGAACAAAAGGTAGAGTGAGTTTAGCCGGATCAGGGTAGCCAGGTGAAAAAATCGAGAAAATGTTTGAAAAAATCCCGGAAAATCCAGGATGTGGGAGGGCGAAAAATGTTGAAAAATGTGGAAAAATCAGGGAAAATCGGGGTAGCAAGGTGCGAAAGTCGCTCGATTTGAGTGTATGATTTGCGGGGAAGGACTCGTGCTGTAAGGATAATATCCCTTGCATCACGTAGAGAACCGTGTGTTATTGCTTCTTGATGTATTCACAATATCCACGCTCCACTCCGAGTCTACCAAATTCGCGCACGACAAGTACTGATCACGTTCCAAGTCTGCGTTGCGACGGGTTTCCCCCACTTTTCGCACCCCTACAGAGCTCCGCACCTCACGACTGCCCTTGCATTGCATCCGTCCGTTCTCTTCACGACTTGTAGATGGTTCAACGCCTTACATACCTCCGCCGCAAGTCGTACAACACCGCTTCGAACAGGAAGAAGATGGTCCGCACCCCTGGCGGCCATCTCACCTTCAAGCGCATTGACAAGAAGCCCAATCTTCCCAAGTGCGCTGACACCGGAGCTCTCCTCAACGGTATCCGCCCCCACACTGCTGGTACCGCCAAGCGCGTTGGCCGCAACAAGCGCACCGTTTCCCGTGTCTACGGTGGTGTTCTCTCGGCTGGTGCTGTCCGCGACCGGTACGTACCTCGCTTTCCGAGCGATCCTGATGTGATTACCCCAGGTTTCATGCGTAGACGCATGGCCTGCGACGGCAACGACTTCCCCTACCGCGTCTTCGCAGGTCCGATTCTGATGAGACGAGTCATTCATGCCCAAATGATCTCTACCCGATCTTTCGATACATCCTCCTCACTAGTCTTCCTCGCTTTACCTCCCCCATATTCACAATCTAGCATCCTCCGCGCTTTCCTCGTTCAGGAACAGAAGGTTGTCCGTGAGCTCAGCAAGGCTCGCAAGGCTGCTGAGGCTAAGAAGGCTGCTAAGGCCAAGAAGTCCGAGGCTGCTAAGGCTAAGGCTGCTAAGGCTGGCAAGGCAAAGAACAAGGCTGCAAAGGCTGCTGCTAAGAAGTAAGTGACTTGACTATCTTGGCAAGTAGAATGTGTAAGCATTGAAGTTGGCGAGTAAGCACCGCACCGGAGAAGACAGATGATATGCGTTGCCGCATAGCAATTGAGGCCTTTGGTACGGACTGGAGTTTTGTCGCTTCGGTGGCAAGGCCGCGGCTGTGTCGTTGTCCTTGAGAGTCGTGTGACAGCGTAGATTTGCTCGCGCCGTCGTCAGACAATCATCTAACTTCGATCATTTCACACAAATGATCGCGATTATGTAAGGCAATACACCCAAGAACCGTTAATAGGGTAAAATGCGTCACTAAACCTCATCTGGGATATAGAGAGAAACGTTGTGATCTGATGTAAATCTGGGCATGCGCGTGGTTTTGTATGCGCGTTAAGGAGCATTGGCCTACTCTTCGTGTGTGCTTCGCTGTCGTGAATGAGCTCTGTTAAGTGAGATTCCACTGCCGAAAGGAGTTAGCAGAGGACGGAGGGCTGAGGTGAGGAAATTTCAAGTGCGAGCACACAACTCCGAAAGTGCAAAACGGCTGGATTGGCCTGCGTGTTTCGGTAGCAAACTCGTCCACACTGTTCATCACACGCTGGTGTAACTCTCAACTCGCTTTCAGTTCATTGAAGACCGAGGTTACGTCACTTACACAACCTCCCAGGTTCGCCCATTGTTCTATCAGGTGATCCAACATGACTTCTAAGCTTTCTCTCATGGCCGGCGGGGCGGGCGCAGGCGGTAGCGTGGGGTCCGGCACCACTTCTGCCGGACTTGGCCTTGGCGCGGGTGCAGAGGCGAAAACAGGCTTTCTCTCCAGTCTTATGGACAACCCCATTTTCGGTGCAGGTGTCGGCGTTGCGGGTTTGGGTATCGGTTTCTCGGTTTTGCGCCGTGCAGCAATGAGTGGTATCTTGCTAGCGCAACGCTACTTCACAACATCGCTGGAAATTCCTTCAAAAGACCGGAGCTACCACTGGGTCCTGCAATGGATCAACCAGTCCAGCAAAGGCCGAACACAGCACATTGGTGTGGAGACTCGCGTGGTATTCCATGATAATGGCACGCACACAACACATTTCGATTTTGTCCCATCGCCAGGTCGTCACTACATCTGGTTCCAGAAGCATTTGATTCAGGTCGAACGTGAGCGCGAGAAATCAGTGGTCGATCTTAACAGTGGGACTCCATGGGAGACTGTCAAGCTTACGCTCTTTGGACGTGACTCTACAGTGTTCACGAAGCTGCTGGAGGAAGCTAAACTCGCGGCTATGAAGCGAGATGAGGGTAAGACAATTATCTACATGCCAATGATGACAGACTGGCGCCCATTCGGTCGTCCCCGAGCTCGTCGTCCTCTCAATAGCGTGTTCTTGGACGCTGGCATCAGCGAACGTTTAGTGCAGGATGTCCAGGAGTTTCACAGAACCGCTTCATGGTACTCTCAGCGTGGCATTCCCCATCGTCGAGGATATTTATTGTATGGTCCTCCAGGTGGAGGCAAGTCCTCCTTTATTCAAGCACTCGCGGGTGAGTTGGGCCACAACATCTGTGTCCTGAACTTGAACGATCGTGGACTCACAGATGATCGCCTCCTTCATCTCATGACTGAAGTCCCACCCCGCAGCATCATTCTGCTAGAGGATATTGACGCAGTGTTTAACAACCGCGAGAGCACATATACCGTCACTTTCTCCGGTCTTTTGAATGCCCTCGACGGTGTGACTTCAGCCGAGGAGCGCCTTGTGTTTATGACGACAAACCATATTGAGAAACTCGATAGCGCGTTAATCCGACCTGGACGAGTAGATGTTCAGCAGTACATTGGCTATTCAACCCCACACCAGCAGCGGTGCATGTTCATGCAGTTCTACCCAGACTTCGATCCTTCAATGACCGGAGAGAATACTCCTCAGCCGCTGGAGGACGAGGTAACAACACCATTTGCTCAGTTTGCTACAGATCTGATGACTCGTTTCCCACTAACTAAGCCGCTTGTGAAAAAGCTAGGTATTGCGGCGGAGGAGAGCGAACAAACTGAGGGTCAAGTGATTAGTACCGCCAGGCACCAGAAACCGGTATCTGAATCGGCCGCTTTGGCTGATTTATTCGTTGCTCAGCTTGAAGGGGTGAATATCAGTATGGCAGAACTTCAAGGCCTCATGATGCTTCACAAGAATCAACCGCGCGCGGCTGTAGTTGCCGCAGGTGAGTTAAGGCTGCGCAAGCTCCAGAACAATGCCAAGGAGTAGCCGGACGCACCATTCATACCATACACTAACTCAACCCCTATACAGTCGAAAATGACGATGTGCCGATACAGCTTTTCACCGGGTGTTTATGTGGCAGCTGACTGCACTGTATAAGAGCCGATGCGCCCGCCCTTGCGACCGTAAGCGCAATCGGACGACATACATCATTGCAGCCGTGTCGGTAACAGTTCACGAGGATGATGTGGTAATGAACAAGTCACGTAAAGCTAACTGAAGGGCATAGGATGAGTTCGGAGCGGTTTCTCACAAAAAGAGAAACAAGAAGAAAAAGAAGAAGAAAAAGAAACAAAACAAACAATAATAAAAGAACCAACGACAAAAACGTGTTATCACAAGTGAGGGAGTGTACAAAGTAGAATTGTGTGTGACGAAGGGTGGAGTCTAATTCAGTGTCTGGGTTCATGATGGCATGATTCGCTTCAGTAATTCAACTCAGAGAAGCTACTTTGCATCACAACGGAACAAACGGGATCTAGATGAGGTAGTTGGCTGAGCGCCAACTTATGATGCAATAGAATGAAATGAAATGCATTGTAGCTCACCGACGTTCGAAGGATTCCAAGGTTAGGAACCCAGAACACGTTCTCGCGGGTCCAGCACGTCGTGAGGCGAGGAGCTCACGCGATCGCGAGGCGCAATCTCCGCCTCTCAGGACTTTAGGCGTACTTAGTGGGGGCACTAGTAGGCTGATTCTCCAAAGGAATGTCCTGGGTGGTTTGCTTGCCCTTGCTTGCAGCATCTGCTGCAGCAGCATCATCGAATGCCTTTCCAAGCGCAGGAGGCACGAACACGCGTCCCTCATCACCAAGGAAGCAGATGAACATGACATCGAGCGAGGTCGTGAAGACGCCAAGGAAGATGCGAGCAATTACATAGCTGAGAATGAAGATGACAACCACGGGCACAACGGAGGAGTTGACCCGACCCTCGTATGAACTCTCGATAATGAGGGCTGATGCACCGGCGCAGATCAAGGCAATGGCGAGCTGGCCGAGGGTGACCACGAAGGTACCAACGAAGGTCATGGCCGCTGCCATGAGTGGGTTAGAGATAATGAGGGAAATTGAACGAGCGCAACCTACGCAGAAGCTGTCACCCTTAATGGCAGTCCAAATCAAACCATTTCGGGAGATGTAGTTAATGCAGGTTTCGAAGCACTTGAGGCAGCACTGAGTAATGCAGAGGCAAGCACGAGCGCAGCGGTTCTGAGAGTCCTTCGTCTTCTGATCGATGTAGGTGACGATCGCTCGGATGAATTGGATAATAGCAATGATAAGTGCACCAAAGAAGATGGAGCCAAGGTGGAAGCGAAGGGTACGAAGGACGGAGCCCCAAACAGGGGTAGTGGACAAGTTACCCTCGCCATCGCCCTCAATACGGCGCTCTGGATCGTTGGGATCTGCCTTGGAGAAGTACCAGTTGCCCATTGCACCAGCAATGACCATGAGAGTGAAGTAAACGAAGCCCTGAAGAACCCAGAGCATGTGGAAGAAGTGGTAAGCAAAGAGCTTCTGGAATTCTTCATGCCACGAGTACAGACGGTAGTCGGTGTCAGTGAGATCGCCAGGGTTGAGGTTGAGAGCATTCTCAATGGCGGCAATGTAGTTCGCCGACATTGGCTTCGTTTCGTAGGTCTTGACGGAGAAGAGGTACAGTGCAGTAATGACCCAGTAAACTGCATACGCTACGATGCAGAGGAAGGGGATGACGGGGAAGAGAATCAGCGTCTTCATCTGGGTCAATGCCATAGCGGCAGTGCCAGTGACTTCAAGTGCGAGCTTGATGCGGTTGCGGAGGTAGAAGACCAACAAGGTGACAATGAAGGTGCAACCAACGACCAACCAACCCAGGATTTGAGCTGGCAAGGCACGCTCATCAATATTGACAGGGTCAGCGCGGGCGTCCTCTGCGTACTTGATAAGACCGTAGCCAAGGAGGAAACCACCTACAATGACAAGAAGCACGCTACCCCAAACAATGACAACGCGGCAGCTCTTAATGCGCAGGATGTAGACATAGCCCAGAGAAAGAATGGCAGCAACGAACAATGACACGAGGATCACTGGCCAAGTGGTGTAGAGGTCACCGATCGATCGGCTCGCAGATTCCGTTGAGACCTCAAAGCCAGAGAAGTCTGCTGAGCTCACAGGTACGCAGTAGCGGTAGAACTTCCAAGTTGTAGCGGGAGGGCATTCATCGACACAGAGCTTAATGTTGTAGACGAACGAATCGACACCGTCGTCAGTGGGAGTGAACCAGCGTGCATACTCCTTGTTCTCGACACCTGAGGAAACGCCACAGATCTTACCATCGTATTGAACACCATACAGAACGCGGTAGGGATCACCGCCCTGGCGGACGGCCTCACCCAGGATGACAAACGCGGCTACCCAGCCCGCAATGAAAAGCAATAGCATCAGCACATCAGTGCAGCTGCGTTGCTCGTAAGGCACGAAGTGCAACTTCGGCTTCTCTTCGTCGGAGCGCTTGCACATCTTACGAAAGGAGCTTCGCCAAGAGTCTAGACATGTTTGAGAGATGGAACAATGCAAGGCAAGTTGAGGCCGGGCTCTACGGAGCGTTTCTAGTCGCTCAGTCTGGGTACAACTCACCCAACGCAGTGCATGCGCCGGATTGGGATTTTTAAACTGTGGTGGGTGCGTCGTTTGCGTTGGATTTGGCCAGGTTGGAGGTGCGTGGGACGATTAGGATCCACACCGACGGGTTCGCACAATACACTCCTACACCATCCCACACCATTCACCCATACCACACTCAACGCTGACGAGCTACCCGCGACACAACCTGGCTCATGAGACACATCGTTTTTTCCAACCAGCCGGTATTCCGTCACCCCGGGGAGCGGAAAGCGAGGGGAGAGCGAGGAGAGAGCGAGGAAAAAGGTAGCGTGAGGCGAGTGAAGCAAAATCGCAAAATGCTGCCAGTTCGTATTCGGTCTCGTGTGAGTTCGTGTGAGTGCGGGATTCCCTGAACAAGACACTTGCTGTTCTTGCTGTTGATTCGTCACACACGATGCCTGCTGCGCCATCTGCCTCGCGTGCTGCCCTGTATTGCAATCTCGCGTCCAGTGCCCCTCAAGACCCTGATGCCGCCACCTCCCGCGCCACTCACCCCCTTGTGTGCCATCCCTTCAGAAGAAATTCCGATCGGTCCCCCGCCCCGCCCCGCCCGCAGAGGCAGAGCCTGGCTGAGAGGGGCTCGGAGGGGGGAAATGGGCGTGTCTTTCGCGCGGGATTGCGCGGCTGTTGCGAGTGCGGTGGGTGGGTGGTGTAGCGCATTCGATGCAGGACAAGTTGTTGAATGTGCTTGGGGTGATATCGCCGATGTATACTCCCGGCTAGGTGTAATATTCAAGTGATGATTGAAAACCGATATTATTCCTCAACGTCATTTCAGAGGGATAGACACGCTAGCTCGACACGGAGCGATATCATGAACCCAAACTTATGCTCAAGTGTGTTGTTATATACCTCCCAATTTAGATGGCCTTTGCTCTCCTCCGCAACTCCCTCCGAAGCGCTCGCACTGCAGCCAACGGACTGTTCAACAAGGGCGCTGTTTCGCGCTTGGCGGTCGTCCCCGTGCGCAAGTACACGTTCGACGCCACTGTGGGTCTCACGGAGGACCAGATCCTGTTCCAGCAGACGGCTCTGCAATTTGCGAAGGAGCAGATGGCACCCTACGCCGCAGAGTGGGATGAGAAGAAACACTTCCCTCAGGACGTTCTTCGCAAGGCTGCTGAGCTGGGTTTCGCTGGCATCTACGTGCGCGATGACGTTGGTGGTGCTGGCCTTGGTCGCATGGACGCTGCTGTGATTTTTGAGGCTTTGGCTACGGCCTGCCCAAGCACTGCAGCTTACTTGACCATCCACAACATGTGCTCGTGGATGATCGACACATTCGGTAATGAGGAGCAGCGCAAGAAGTATTTGCCTCGTCTTACCACGCTCGAGTTGTTCTCGTCCTACTGTCTCACCGAGCCCAACGCTGGCTCCGATGCTGCCTCTTTGCAAACTCGTGCCGAGCGCCGCGGCAACAAGTACATCCTGAACGGAACCAAGGCCTTCATCTCTGGAGGTGGTGTTTCTGACGTTTACATCGTCATGGCACGCACTGGTGGACCTGGTCCTAAGGGTGTCTCGGCTTTCATTGTCGAGAAGGGCTTCAAGGGTCTCTCTTTCGGTGCCAACGAGCGTAAGATGGGCTGGAACTCGCAACCCACAGCAATGGTCATCATGGAGGACTGTGAGGTTCCTGCTGAGAACTTGCTTGGTCAAGAGGGCGAGGGCTTCAAGTTCGCCATGAAGGGCCTCGACGGCGGTCGCATTAACATCGCTGCCATGTCCCTGGGTGGTGCACAGACCTGCTTGAACCTGACTGCTGACTATGTCCAGAGCCGCAAGCAGTTCGGCCAGCCCCTCGTCAATCAGCAGAGCATCCAGTTCAAGCTGGCTGATATGCTCACCGAGCTCACAGCGTCCCGCTTGATGGTTCACCAGGCTGCACGCCTCCTCGATGCAAAGGATCCTCGTGCTACTGTCCATGCTGCAATGGCAAAGCGCTACGCGACTGATGCCGGCAGCCGAATCTGCAACGAGGCGCTCCAAATGCACGGTGGTTATGGCTACCTCAAGGATTTCCCCATTGAGAAGTTCGTTCGTGATTTGCGTGTTCACCAGATTCTTGAAGGTACTAACGAGATCATGCGTCTCATTATCTCTCGTGCGGTTACCAAGTCTGATTAAATTGGCCTCCCGCCCCGTAGTTCTCTTCAAGAGCATTCCCACCTATGTGTAGTCTAGTCCTCCCCGTTTAAGTAGACCCTGTTCCCTTTCAGTTATATTATCACCCTGGGTATAAATGTTTATACCCTTCCGTACCCTACAATAAATCGTAAAGAGCAGTACAAACTATATAATGCCTTTATGCACGTACACAATCCATGCCACTTGCCATTTGCGTGGACTGGAAAGGTGCTGGCCTCTTATCTCATGGCTGTTTCTCAGCAGTAGCGACAAAGTCGTCAGCTGGATCCTCCGTTAGTTTCAGCTGCTTGGCCGCAGGGTTCATGTCGGAGGGGGTATAAGAGGACATTTCGTCGACTCCACGTTTCGTTCCGATCAGGGGATCACCGTCTCCTGATGTTGATGCCTCACTGTCAACATGATCTGACTTGTCTTCGACCAGGGGCGATTGGGTTGCACCATCTCCCATTTGCTCATGTGCGCGGGAATCCTGGTCACCTGAGTCTGTGGATGGACTAGCGTTAGAATTGGATTTGCCTCCTTGCTCCGTCTTCGACTTGTCACCCGATTCACCCTTCTCCTTTTCACGCTTCTCTCGCTCTTCTCGCTCCTTGCGATCACGGAGCTCGCGATTACGACGCTCTAGTCTATCTCGTTCCTTCTCCCGTTCGCGTGCAGCGTGCTGGGCAGCGGCTACGTGCAGTTCGTATCGGGCTTCCGTCGTGAGCACATCGCGTTCTGGGAAGTGATTGGGAATGTTAAGTCGCTGAGGATTGCATCGTCGCGCAGGTAGAACGCCATGTGCAAGAACACGGGATCTTCCATCCTGCGTCAATCTGTTCGCAAGTGCCGCTGTCAAGGTGTTCAGGGAGATTGAACTGGATGTCGATGAGGTTGATGCAGCCGTACCACTCCCACCTGTTACATGATGGACGACGGGATAGAAGGTGGTCGCTCCTGGCCCATTGAGGCCCAACACATCTTCGAACATTGGGGTCATCGAGCTGCTATGGAGGAGTGTCTGCTGGAATTGTTGCTGCGTGAGAGCCAGTTGCTGACTAGCAATTGCCATCGCAGCGTTTTCACCCGCAGCGTGAGGTCCAACGGCTGAAGAAGATGTCGCCGGAAGGGGACTTGCGGTTGTGGTATTGCTCAAATGTAGAGCAAGCGATGAATTCGCCGCATGAGTGGCAGCGCAACACTCCGCAAGCGAACCTGGAACCGCCGGAATTGTCGTGAGCTTGGGATTCAAGACTGTGTTTGAGCCCATGCCATGTGCTGGGGCCTCTTCCAACCAGTCCGCCGTGGAGCCTGAGAGTGCAATGCCCTGCGCATTGCTGCTCGAGAAGAACTGATTTGAGATGCCAGAGCTCGAACCACTGAGCTGGGGCGCCAGAATTGGTGAGGAGAGGGCAACCGGACCTGTCGTTGCCGCAGCGGACTTGGGCTTACGTCGAACATTGGAAGCTCGGATCAGGGCCTTATAGTTGATGATCTGCTTAGACAGATAGTAGTACTCGACGCAATCGTTTGTGGTTTTTCGTGGCAAGAACGATGCAATCTTGTGGAAGTTCTTCGGTGTCTTGATAAACTTCTTTGTAAAAATGATCTTCTCCTCCAGCGTCCAGACATTGCTAAGCTTCCGCGCACGATATTCGGCAAGGGGATCCGCAATGTAACCATTGTTACTGATAAATGCCCTAGCAACACGTTCTTTGGGATCCGTAATCATTGTTACAGAAGGCGCTGCTTTTAACAGGCTTCGTTGTAGCACTGCCTCCTCACTCATGTCTAAGTTCGACTCTTCTTGAGGCATGCCCTGCTCATCTTGCGGACTCCGAGTTGCGGTTGAGTATAGCTGCGCAGTTGCAGTTGACGCCGTAATGTCAGCATATGCATTGGAGCTCATAGGAGCCACTCGCACACGACCACGAGCGCTTACGCTTGGGCGGCTTCCCGAGTCCGAATCGTCATTACTAGAATTGGAATTGCTGCTCAGCGTGGGCTTAGAGGCTGGTCCGGGTTTGGATTCTTGCTCATTGGGACTACCAGAAGGTTGTGAGGGGGATGGGTGAGAGCCCTCGCTTGAGTCCAGTTCGTACGACTGCGGGTCTGTCAACAATCGCTGACGATGGAGCCGGGCCAATCGATAGACCCAGTCGCGACCCAGACGTGCGTGCAGGAGGGCAAGACGACGGGCATGCATAATGTTCTGGTATCTTCGCTTGCGTAGAATATGCTCTACGATGGGTCTTTTTTGTTCACGAGATTGCACGACCTCAGCGACACCGGGTGCCGAGGATGGGGTGTGATACATGGGTTCGTAAAGCGTGTCACCAAATAGAACACAACCATTTGGTGGCTTGGGTAGGTCGACCGCACTAAGATTCTCGAACGCCTCTGGGCTCGGTGTAGCAATACTACGCTGTTTCAGGTAGTCAGGCAGCAACTGAGAAAGTTCGTTGGCTCTCTGTGCCAATCGCTTTCGATTCTGAGAAATAATAGTCTCAACAACAGACTCTCCCCGTGCAGCATACCATAGGCTTGATCGGTCTGACAGACACCCTGGAGCTGGCCCAACACCAATCGGTGAGTCATCTTCCCTTTCGTTGTCACCACCCGAAGTATCGCGGCTCTTCAACCATGGCCTCAGCAACCCAAGGTTTCCACCAATCTCGGCAGCAACCTGAAGTTTGACAGCTGGTGAGACGGCTGCTGGCGCGTTCTTCGAGAAGAAACGTCCAACTCCTTTGACTGCTGGAGCGTCTGTGCCAACAGATTTACCCAGTGGGTGCGGGTGCGGCTGGATTTGTAAAGTATTTAGCTGCAGTTGACCCTGGTTCTGACAGGCCTTCATCAGGTTCGCGGCAGTCTTGTTCTCAGCTGCACGCACACTCGGAGCGAACGTCGCTGTTAGTGAAGCACTGATTGCTCTTGCAGGGGCTAATGGAGATGCCAGTGTGGCAAGATTGGGGACGGGACCTACGACGGACGAGCTACCCATTCCAATGTCGAGGCCCAGCCGAGCCGCCGCGGCTGGCGCGAGGGCTGGGAGCCTAGATAAAATTGAATCATGTCGTCCAGCGACCGATTCACTCGCAAGAACCGGGGAGTCATTGGTGTCACTGCCCGGTTCGCCTTCTGTGAGGTTTGCCTGCGAGGCTGTAGTAGCTCCTCCACTACCTCCCGCCGATACACTTGAGCTCTTCTTCTTACCACTTCGAGGCTTCGCTTCCTCTTGTGGCTCAGGATTGGGCTGGGACACTTCTTTCGCTGAGTACTCCTTTTCAAACGCCTCCGGATCCAATGCATGGGACACTGCAGCTGCAGCGGCGAACATACTTGCAGCGGGGGACACTAATGGAAGCAAGCCAGATTCGTTAAGTGCTGCAGCTGCACCAATTGCTGTCGCGTTAAGCACCGCCGAGTCTGTCATGGGAGGCTTGATTTTACCTGCAGCAGCGGGTTTCTTGCCTCTTCCTGCTGAATTGGACGAGTTGAGTGAGTACCATTGGCTTGTTACAGGTCCTTGTGCAGCAATGGCAGCAGCGTTCGCGGTTGCAGCAAGCGCTGCGGACTGGCCCATGAGATGCAACGAGGCAGACGAGGAGAGCGCGGCACCGATACGACGCGCGAGCAAAGGATCTGAGTTAAATGCAATTAGGGCTTGTAGACCTGATCCAGACACATGGTCAGGAACGGGATGAGAGGGGTCGTGCGCGCTCGCACCGACCAGACTGCTTGCATCTTCTACAATGGCTCGAATGGTTTTCTTGAGTCGAGAAGCGGCAGCCAGGGCCTTCTCAAGTGCTTCATGGACTGTGGGCGCTTGTTTCGCTGCCTTACGCGTAATGATTTCCTCGAGCCTTTTGAGTCGGTAGATCCTCTGAGCTAGCCATTGCAGTGTAGATGTGCCGGATGGGTGGCTGTAGAACAGTTCATTCGGGTCTACGCCTTCCAATGTGCCTTTTGCTGAAAGCATACGCTTGAGCTCTACATCATCGACATTCGCTGGGATTTTGCGTCGTCCGCCCATTTCGAACGTCAAAGCTTGAATCAGCTCATCTCGAGAGATTGATGATGACCGGTCGCAAGCCAAGTTCTCTTCACGCAAAATTTCAAACAGCTCAGTATCATCGAAGGTTTCGAGTTTAGGTTGTTCCTTCTGACGTCCTTCTTTGGTTGGTGCAGAAGAGTCGCTAGCGGCCTGCATTGACTCACTAAGCTCTTCTAAAGTGGGAATTCTCGGAGTAGCCGGAGTCGTTGCGGCAGCTTCTACACTCTCGAGGAACTGTTTGAGATTCTCGTTAAAATCTTCTTTGTCTGCCATAGCCGCGGTGTCGTTGGAGGAACCTGAGCTTGTATCAAACGAACCTGACCTGAGTTTGTCCAAACACTCTTGTAGGAGCTTGAGGACCTGATTGGGTTCTGTTTGGGCAAGCCTAGTATAAAAGGGATCTGATGTTTCTTCTTCTCCCGCCTCAGCGGGCGCATCCCCCCGACTCGCAGAGGCCAGATTCGGTAGATCGCCTTTTTCATAAAGTTCCTTAGCTAGCAACAAGGCCAGTTCCGAGGGTAAATTGCTAAGAGGATCATGGACACCTTCTTCTTTGTACATTGTGTCGGTCAACTCATTAAAGATGTTAGCATACGACGAAAGTTTCTGAGATGCGCTCTCTTGCGAAGTCAGTGAGCGGAAGCGAATAAGCAAAGACGCATCCAACCCGGACTTGAGCTGAGTAGCATAGTCGTGAAGCACGGCCTCTGCGGCAGTTGGGGCACTGTACGACTTCAAATGTCCGTCATAGATGCGCTGGGCCTCCTCTAGGAAGTGAATACGCTCGTCGATGCGGCGCAATGCGGCAGCAATGTCAGCTTTGGATGGGAGGGTCTCAGCTTCAGCGGTCGTCGATCCCTCGGAATTTCCACAATGCGCACCACTATGTCGAATGGATTCTACTCCTGTACGATCGGATATCAGACCAAGCAGCTCCTCCTTTGAAACCCTTGGCTCCTCACTAGCAGCCTTTCCTGAAGCTAATGCCCCACTAGAGCTGGTGGGCGTTGGAATCGAGGTTGGAGGTGGAACTGTCGCCGTTGGCGAGGCCAGCGGTGTCGCCATTGCCGATCGCTCTTGTTCGCCAGTGCCTGAGGGTGTGGATCCCTCATATACACTATTAGACCCCGAGACGTTGCGACTATGACCTGCTGTCGCGTCTTGCACCTTAGCAGTCGCACTCATGCCAATGACACCTCCAGTTTTGGTATTTGAGGGCGGACTTGGACTCGACCCCAAGTTCAACGAGAACGAAGAGTCAGGCCCAGACGACACCCCAGTAGGACTCAGAGCAGGTTGCGGTTGCTGTTGTTGCAGGATCGAACCTTGAGAGCCGTCGTCTGTCTTCATGCGTTGTATCTGAGCAAGACCACGACCAAAGGCTCGGCTCTGCTTGAAGGCCGCAAAGCTCGATCGATTCAGCGCACTCTCCACACCTGAACTTGTCACAGCGAGCGAAAGTGTTGCCAGTCCCGTGGGTGATGCGGCCGAGGGAGTCAGACCTCCCAGTGGTCCGGGCAAAGCCTCCGCCCCCGTGTTGGAAAGCGCGACGGACAGATTCGAGAGGCTCATGGAAGCGACGGCTGACTGAGACACAGGAGTCGCGTCGACAGTTCCACTAGGCTTGGTCGCAGCCATCGCGGGGCGAGTTCCCATGCGATCGGCGGGATCCATTCTGGGAAAAGGTCCCTGGGCGGGGCCAAATGAGGCGTCCTACCGAGACAGTCCTGTCCGAGTTGAATCTTGCGGAGTCGAGGGGTCAGTCTT
>Ga0180217_1002064_pt1 | contig 19551 bp, 19 predicted proteins | sample eDN3rd37CBELigOP_FD_128521 | JGI IMG/M metagenome (GOLD analysis project Ga0180217, IMG submission 128521) | Enriched Organic Plus compost microbial communities from Emeryville, California, USA - eDNA 3rd pass 37_C BE-Lig OP (version 2) (version 2) ... | reverse complement strand
GACGGTCAGGAGAAGGGCCCGACGACTCCAGCGGAAGAAAGCTCGCGCCAGGCGCCAGACCATGTCGTGACGCCCGGCGAGAAGGCGAAGGTCGCGGAGGAGGCGTCCCGCCAGGAGGACGCCTGAGCCGCCTACCGCTTCATGTCGTTGGCCGCGCCGGTGACGGCCGCGCCTGCGGCCTGGGCGTCGCGCCCGATCCCGGCGATGGTGTTGCAGGCGGAAGTCATGAGCGCCGCGGCGACCGCGGCCAGTACGACGATCTTGCGCATGAATAGGATCCCCTTCGTGGCGAAGGCGTCATGGCGACGCTTCCTGGCGCTTTTTAGGCGTGCGCCCGCCCCGGGATCAATCACGTGGGATGCGGCATGAGCGCGGGCCTCCTCGCCGGCGTGGTGCTCGCCGCCCATCTGGCGGTGATCGCCTTCAATGTCTTCGGGCTCGTGGCGATCCCGCTCGGCGCCTGGCGAAGATGGAGCTTCGTGCGCGCAAGGGGCTGGCGCCTGCTGCACCTGGCCTCACTGGCGGTGGTGGCGGCCCAGGCGCTTTTGGGCCGAGCGTGCTTCCTGACGATCTGGCAGGACGACCTGGCGGGCGGCGAGGCGGGCGAGCCGCTGGTGATGCGCCTCGTCAATCGCCTCGTCTACTGGCCGCTGCCCGCATGGGTGTTCACCGCGGCTTACGTGGCCGTGTTCGTCTACGTCGTGGCGCTATGGCTTGCCGTGCCGCCCAGGCCTAGTCGGCGTCCATCTTCAGGGCGGCGATGAAGGCTTCCTGCGGAATCTCGACCTTGCCGAACTGCCGCATGCGCTTCTTGCCCTCCTTCTGCTTGTCGAGGAGCTTACGCTTGCGGGTCATGTCGCCGCCATAGCACTTGGCCGTGACGTCCTTGCGCAGGGCGCGGATGGTCTCGCGGGCGATGATCCGGCCGCCGATCGCCGCCTGGACGGGGATCTGGAACATGTGCTGCGGGATCAGGTCCTTCATCCGCTCGACCATGGCCCGGCCGCGCATCTCCGCACGACTGCGGTGCACGAGCATGGAGAGCGCGTCCACCGGTTCGGAATTGACCAGGATGGACATCTTCACGAGGTCGCCCTCGCGGTAGTCCTCGATCTGGTAGTCGAACGAGGCGTAGCCTTTGGAGACGCTCTTGAGGCGGTCATAGAAATCGAAGACCACCTCGTTGAGCGGCAGGTCGTAGACCACCATGGCGCGGGAGCCGACGTAGGAGAGCTCGCGCTGTTCGCCGCGCCGGTCCTGACAGAGCTTGATGACCGAGCCGAGATATTCGTCGGGGGTGAGGATGGTGGCCTTGATCCAAGGCTCGCTGATCGAGGCGATCTTCACCGGATCGGGCATGTCGGCGGGATTGTGCAGGTCCATGACCGTGCCGTCGGTCATGGTGATCTTGTAGACGACGCTCGGGGCCGTCGCGATGAGGTCGAGGTCGAACTCGCGCGAGAGGCGCTCCTGGATGATCTCCAGGTGCAGGAGGCCGAGGAATCCGCAGCGGAAGCCGAAGCCCAGGGCCGCGGAGGTCTCCATCTCGTAGCTGAAGCTGGCGTCGTTCAGGCGCAGGCGCCCGATGGCGGCCCGCAGATCTTCGAAGTCGGCGGCGTCCACCGGGAAGAGGCCGCAGAAGACGACCGGCTGCACTTCGCGGAAGCCCGTGAGCGGCGCGTTCGTCTGGCGCTTTTCGTCGGTGATGGTGTCACCCACGGCGGCGTCGGCGACCTGTTTGATCTGGGCGGTGATATAGCCGACCTCGCCGGGACCGAGCTCGGCCACCTCGGTCTGCTTGGGGCGGAAGACGCCGATGCGGTCGACCTGATAGGTGGCGCCGGTGTTCATCATCCGCACGCGCTGGCCGGCCTTGAGCACGCCGTCGAAGATGCGGACGAGGACGACGACGCCCAGGTAAGGGTCGTACCAGGCGTCCACCAGCAGGGCCTTGAGCGGTGCGGTCGGATCGCCCTTGGGGGCCGGGAGGCGGGTTACGACCGCCTCCAACACGTCGGCGATACCGATCCCGGTCTTGGCCGAGCACTCCACGGCGTCGGAGGCGTCGATGCCGATGACGTCCTCGATCTGCTGGCGCACCCGGGCGGGCTCGGCGGCGGGCAGGTCGATCTTGTTCAGGACCGGGACGATCTCGTGGTTGTTGTCGATCGCCTGATAGACGTTGGCGAGGGTCTGGGCCTCGACCCCTTGGGAGGCGTCCACCACCAGGATCGAACCCTCGCACGCCGCCAGGCTCCGAGAGACCTCGTAGGCGAAGTCCACGTGGCCGGGCGTGTCCATCAGGTTGAGCACGTACTCCTCGCCGTCCTTGGCGCGGTAGTGCAGGCGAACGGTCTGCGCCTTGATGGTGATGCCGCGCTCGCGCTCGATCTCCATGTTGTCGAGCACCTGCTCCTTCATCTCGCGCTGGCTCAGCGCGCCGGTCTCCTGGATGAGCCGGTCGGAGAGGGTCGACTTCCCGTGGTCGATATGCGCCACGATGGAGAAGTTGCGGATGCGGGAAAGGGACGTCGTCATTTCGCCCCGCCTCTAGCACATTCGGCGCAGATCGCGAGCATTGTGCGTGCGCCTGGCGAGCATGGTTAATCCGGCGTTAAGGGCCAGCGCCCCATTCATGCCCTCTGGGGATGTGAGGCTCGTTCAAGCTTCAGGGAAACTTTGCGACACATGGATCGCCGCACGCTCATCGTTTCAGGACTGGCCACGTTCGGGGCGGCCGGCTGCGCCAGCGCCCAACCGGGCGGCCCCGGATCTCCGCCCCCGCCCTCGCCGAGCGCGACCGCCACGCCCAGCTATTCGACGGGTCAGGCGGAGACCTACAGCCGGGACGAGATCGTCAACAACGTCTCCGACTTCCTCGGCGTGACCGCCGAAGCGGCCGGCGGCGCGATCGAGCGGGTCTTCCAGGACAACGGGCGTCCGACCGCCTATATCGCGGGCGAAGAGGGCGGCGCGGCCATCGTCGGCGGCGCGCGCTACGGTCGTGGTCTTCTATATATGAAGAACCGCCAGCCCATCGAGGTCTTCTGGCAGGGTCCGTCGGTCGGCTGGGACTTCGGCGGCAATGCGAGCCGCGTCTTCACGCTCTGCTACAACCTCCACTATCCGGAGGTGATCTTCCAGCGCTTCCCTGGCGTCGAGGGTTCGGCCTATCTGATCGCGGGCCTGGGCGTGAACTATCTGCGCTCCGACGACATCACGCTTGCGCCGATCCGCGCTGGCGTGGGCCTGCGACTCGGCGCCAATGTCGGCTATCTGGGCTTCAGCAGGACGAGACGGTTCCTGCCGTTCTAAGACGAGCCGGCCGGGGGGCGGGTGAGACCGATCAGCGAGACCAAGTGGCTGCACGTCCACACGCCGGCGGGCGACGAGATGGTCTTCGTCGCCCGGCCGGAGATGAAGGACCGCTTCAAGTCCGCCGTCGTGCTGATCCACGACCTCTTCGCGACCCCTGGCGTGATGGCAGACTGGTTCGGGAAGCTCGAGCCAGAGGCCGAGGTGGTGCTGGCGGCCTTGCCCGGTCATGGCAAGGCGCCGCGCTTCACCGAAGGCGGCTGGGCCGACCTCGTCGGCGCCTATGCGCGCAGTCTGGACACCATTCTGCCTGGGCGCCGGGTGCTGGTGGTCGGCGCGGGGCTCGGCGGAACCCTGGCCTTGGCGCTCAACGCTCATGGCCGCGCCTCGATGGCGATCGACCCGGTGCTCTCGACCTCGGGCCTTTGGCCGCTCGAAGCGGCCGTGCGAACGGCCGAAGCCGACGGCCGCGACATCGACGCCGACTTTCTCTTCGAAATGATCGGCTGGCGCGACGGCGCGATCGTCGAGAACCGCGACTATGGAGCACTCCTGGATCGCATCCGGCAGCCTGCGCTGGTCGTGGCGGGCGGGGTTCCGCTGGGCGAACCCCGAGGCGGCGCCTTTCCTTCGCTGATGGACGGCGCGGCGCATGCGCGGCTCGCCGCCTACCCGAACATCCGGGTCGAGGTGGTCGAAGGCGCGGGCCACGATGTGCTCAGCCAGGCGAGCGATCTCTGCCGTGAGTTGATCCTGAGCGAGCTTGCTCGCGCCTAGTGCTTGTCCGTCTTGGCCGCCAGCCAGTCCATCAAGGCCAGCAGCACGCCTGAGACCACGAAAGTAATGTGGATGACGACGAGCCACACGAGCCCGCGGTCGTCCAGCTCCTTGCCCTCCGACAGCTCCATGAAGGCCTTGAGGAGCGCGATGGCCGAGATCGCGACGATCGAGGCGATCAGCTTCATCTTCAATCCGGAGAAGTCGACGGTCCCCATCCAGCTGGGGCGATCCTCGTCGTCGGCGGTGTCGATCTTCGAGACGAAGTTCTCATAGCCGGAGAAGATGACGATCAGCAGCAGATTGCCCGCAAGTGACAGGTCGATCAGCTTCAGGACCATCATGATGGCCTGGTTGGGGCTCATGGTGAGCAGGTTCGAGAGCTCGTGTACGGCCTCGTTGAAGAACACCACCAGCAGCGCCAGGAGCGCCGCGACCAGTCCGACATAGAATGGCGCCATCAGCCAGCGCGAATGAAAAAGGCCCGCCTCGAGCCAGCGTTCGGCGGCGGGCTTGGTCTTGTGCTTCTGGGCTGTGACGTCGGTCATCCGGTCAGGACCTCTCCTGGCTGTCGAGGGCCTGGAGAGGTCCCAAGCAGAGCTGTCAGGTCAAGCTCGCAGCTTCGCGCTCACGGCCTTTTCAGCGGCGGCCACGACCTTGGCGGACAGAGCCTCGATCTCGGCGTCCGTCAGCGTCTTCTCCCGCGGCTGCACCAGGATCTCGACCGCTATGGATTTCGATCCGTCCGGCACGCCCCGGCCGCGATAGACGTCGAACACCCGAGCCTCCTTGATCAGCGCCTTGTCGGCTCCGGCGACGGCCTTGGTCAGATCACCGGCCGCGACCTCCTCGGCCACGAGGAAGGCGAAGTCGCGGCTGAGCGGCATCAGGGGCGACAGTTCCAGCGCGGGCTTGGTCTTGGTGGCTTTTCTTTTCGGCTCCGGCAGGTTGTCGAGCACCATTTCGAAGGCGAGCACCGGCCCTTCGACATCGAGCGCCCTGAGGATGCGCGGATGGATCTCGCCGAACTCCACCAAGGTGTTCTTGCCAAGGCGCAGGGCCGCGGCCCGGCCCGGATGCCACCAGTCCGAGAGGCCCGTCTGCGAGACCTGCAGCGAGCCGGTGGGCGCGCCGAGGTCGTCCAGCAGGGACAGCACATCGCCCTTCAGTTCGTAGAGCGCATCGACCGAGACGCCGTCCCAGCGGCGTGGGGCATGAGGCGCCACCACGGCGCTGATGGCCGTCATCTGATCGGCGGGTTCGTCGCCCTTGTAGAAGGGCCCGATTTCGAAGAGGGCCACGTCCGGGAAGCCGCGCCGCGCGTTTCGGCCCGCCGCGTCGATCAGGTTCGGCAGGATCGACGGGCGCATGCAGTCCAGGTCCGACGCGATCGGATTGGTGATCACCAACTCGTCCTGACCGCCGCCGAACAGCGCCGCCACCTCGCGCTTGCAGAAGCTCCAGGTGATGGTCTCGGCGTAGCCCTTGGCGGCCATGGCGCGGCGTGCGGCGCGCATGCGGCCCTGGCGGACGGTCAGCACGCCGCCGGCGGTGGGCGGGATTTCGGGGAGCGGCGAGGCGGGCAGGGCGTCATAGCCCTCGATCCGCGCCACTTCCTCCACCAGGTCGGCCTTGCCTTCCACGTCCCGACGCCAGGTCGGCGGGACCACGGCCTCGCCGTTCAGCGTGAAGCCCAGGTCGAGCAGGATCTGGTCGATCCGCTCGCGCGCGAGGTCGAGGCCCGAAAGCTGGCGGACATAGGCGCGGTCGAAGGCGATCGGTCCCGGGGCGGCCGGCGCCTCGCCGACGACGGTGATCTCGGACGGCTCCCCGCCGCAGAGTTCCAGGATCAGCCTGGTCGCCAGCTCCAGGCCGGGGACCTGGCTGGCGGGGTCGACGGTCCGGGCGAAACGGTACTGGGCGTCGGAGGTGATGCCGGTGGTTCGGCCGGTCTGGGCGATGCGGATCGGGTCGAACCAGGCGCTCTCGACGAAGACGTCGGTGGTGTCGTCCGAGCAGCCGGTCGAGGTTCCCCCCATCACGCCGCCCAGGCCGATTGCGCCCGAGCCGTCGGCGATCACGGTGATCTCGGGCGTCACCGCATAGGTCTTGCCGTCCAGCGCCTCGACGCTTTCGCCCTCCTTGCCAGCGCGGGCCTCGATGAAGCCCCCCGTCAGCTTGGCCGCGTCATAGACGTGCAGCGGCCGGGCCCGGTCGTAGGAGATCAGGTTCGTAACATCGACCAGGGCGTTGATCGGCCGAAGGCCGATGGAGGTCAGCTTCTGCTGCAGCCAAGCCGGGGACGGCCCGTTCTTGACGCCGCGGATGAGGCGGCCGGCGAACTGGGGGCACCCGCCCGAACCGTCGAGGCGGATCGCGATGGGATTGGCGAACTTGCCCTCCACCGGCGCCACCGATACGTCCTTCAGCTTGCCGAGGCCTGCGGCGGCCAGATCCCGGGCGATCCCGACCACGCCCAGCCAGTCCGGACGGTTCGGTGTCACCTCGAAGTCGATCACCGCCTCGAGCCCGAGGGCCCGGGCGACGGGCGTGCCGACCGCCAGCTCGTCGGACAGCTCCATGATGCCGTCCGACTCGGCGGCGACTTCCAGCTCGGAGGCCGAGCAGAGCATGCCGTTGGAGACGACGCCCCGGACGGGCTTTTCGACCAAGGTCACGCCCAGGCCGGGCACATAGGCGCCGATCGGCGCATAGACGACCGTGATGCCAGCGCGGGCGTTCGGCGCGCCGCAGACGATCTCCTTGCGGCCGTCCCGGGTGTCGACCTGACAGACGCGCAGGCGATCGGCGTTGGGGTGCTGCACGGCCTCGACGATCTTGGCGATGGAGAACGCCGCCAGCTTGGAGGCCGGATCGTCGACATGCTCGACCTCGAGGCCGGCCATGGTCATGGCGTCGACGACCTGCTGGACGGTGGCGTCGGTGTCGAGGTGGTCTTTCAACCAGGAGAGGGTGAACTTCATGGTCGTCTCTTCCTAGATCCTCCCCTTCGGGGGAGGTGGCGGTCAGCGCGAAGCGATGACTGCCGGAGGGGGTGAAGGGCGCCGAGGGAGGCGAAGGTCCCCTCGGTCCGCTTCGCGGACAGCTCCCCCGAGCGGGGGAGCATCTGTTTGGGTTTCGGGTTCAGGAGAGCCCTGTCGCCGGGTTCGGCGCAGCGTAGGGGCTGAAGCCGTAGTGCTCCAGCCAGCGGACGTCGCTGGCGAACATGTCGCGCAGATCGGGCATGCCGTACTTCAGCACGCCCAGGCGATCGACGCCGCAGCCGAAGGCGAAGCCCTGCCAGACGTCCGGATCGAGACCGCAGTTGCGCAGCACGTTCGGGTGCACCATCCCGCAACCGAGGATCTCCAACCAGTCGGTTCCCTGACCGATCTTCACCTCGCCGCCGGAGCGGTCGCACTGCACGTCCATCTCCGCGCTCGGCTCGGTGAACGGGAAGTGGTGCGGCCGGAAACGCGTGACCACTTCCGGCGTCTCGAAGAACCGGGCCAGGAAGGTCTCCAGCGTCCACTTCAGGTGGCCCATGTGGATGGCCTTGTCGATCACCAGGCCCTCGATCTGGTGGAACATCGGGGTGTGGGTCTGGTCGCTGTCCTTGCGGAAGGTGCGGCCCGGCACGATCACGCGGATCGGCGGCTCCTGGCCGTTGGCGATCCAGGAGGGCAGCTTCTCGTTGACCTTGTGCATGACCCGCACCTGCACCGGGCTGGTGTGGGTGCGCAGCACCTTGCGCTCGCCGTTGGCGTCCTCGGGCAGGAAGAAGGTGTCGTGCATCTCCCGCGCCGGGTGCTTCTCGGGGAAGTTCAGCGCAGTGAAGTTGTTGAAGTCTGTCTCGATGTCCGGTCCTTCGGCCACGGAGAAGCCCATCTCGGCGAAGACGGCGACCATCTCGTCCATGACCTGCATGGTGGGGTGGACGCTGCCTTTGCGGCGGGGCGGCGCGGGCAGGGAGAGATCGACCCGTTCGGCCGCCAGCTTGGCGTCGAGCGCCGCGGCCTCCAGCACGCTCTTGCGGGCGGCGATCGCGCTCTGCACCCGGTCGCGCAGGCCGTTGATCTGCGGGCCGCGTTCGCGGCGTTCGTCGGGGCTCATGGCGCCGAGCGTCTTCAGGAGCTCGGAGATGGAGCCGGACTTGCCGAGCGCGGCCACGCGCACGGCCTCCAGGGCGGCGATGTCGCCCGCCGCGTCCACGGCGGCGAGGATTTCAGCTTCGAGTTGGGCGGTCATGACGGGCTCGTCTAAGGGAACGGACGGTGCGCGGGAAGAGGGCAGCAAAAAGCCCTCCGGCGGTTCACACCGGAGGGCCTTTGTCAGGTCGTTGAGTCCTCGGGACTCAAATGGCCTCAAGCCAGCGCGGCGCGAACCTTGTCGGCGATGGCCTTGAAACCGACCGGATCGGCGCCCGCGATGTCGGCGAGGACTTTGCGGTCGACTTCGATCCCGGCCTTATCAAGGCCGTAGATAAATTGCGAGTAGGTGAAGCCTTCCAGGCGCGCCGCGGCGTTGATGCGCTGGATCCACAGCGAACGGAAGTTGCGCTTGCGGACCTTGCGGTCGCGGTAGGCGTACTGGCCGGCCTTGTCCACCGCCGCCTTGGCGGCGCGGATGGTGTTCTTGCGGCGGCCATAGAAGCCCTTGGCCTGCTCCAGAACCTTCTTGTGCTTGGCGTGGGCGACGACGCCCCGTTTCACGCGAGCCATGTGTCAGTTCTCCTTAGAGGCCGTAGGGGAGCCAAAGCTTGACGATCTTGGTGTCAGCTTCGGTCATCACCTTGGTGCCGCGGTTCTGACGGATGTACTTCGCATTGTGGCTGATCAGGCGGTGACGCTTGCCAGCGACGCCGGCCTTCAGCTTGCCGGACGCGGTCATTTTGAAGCGCTTTTTCACGCCCGATTTGGTCTTCAACTTCGGCATTTCTCTGCGGAGCCTCGCGGCCCCGTCCTCTGGCGTATTGATGAGCCGCCCTGGCATGCCTTTGGCCAGACGACTCCGAAGAGCGGGGCCTTTACGCGAAAGAGGCGGCCAAGGCAAGGCCGACCCTCCCCCTGCGGCGACTCGCGCAAAGGCGATTATAGTCACGCCGTCCAGCCATGGGGGCCCCATGCAGCGCGTCCCAGCCAGCCGACTCCTCGGTCCGTTCGCGGCGCGGCCGCGCCTGCTGCTGTCCTTTCTCACAGGCCTGCTCGCCTGGATGGGATGCCTGGCCGCGCCGGCGGGACTTGGCCTCGTCACCTCGACGATCCTCGCCTGGGACGTCACCTGCCTCGTCTTCATCGTCGCCACGCTGCATCTGATGTGGGGCGCCGATCCAGCCAGGATACGCAGCACGGCGGCCAGCCAGGATCAGGGCCAAGGCGTCATCCTGGCCCTGGTCGTGCTCGCCGCGGCCGCCAGCATAGGCGTCGTGGCGGCGGAGCTGTCGGCCGCCAAGGCTGATCATGGACTCTCGCGCGCGCTTCGCGTGGGCCTCGTCTTCGCCACGGTGGCGGGGTCCTGGCTCATGGTGCAGTTCATCTTCGCCCTGCACTACGCCCATGAATATTACGGCCCCGACGACGATGCGCAGAGCGATCCCGGAGGCCTGCAGTTTCCCGGCTTCGACCAGCCGGACTACTGGGACTTCCTCCACTTCTCCATCGTCATCGGGGTGGCGAGCCAGACGGCGGACGTGGCCTTCACCTCGAGGGCGCTGCGCCGGATCGGCACCATTCACGCTCTCGTCGCCTTCACCTTCAACACGGTCGTGCTGGCGCTGACGATCAACCTGCTCGCAGGCTTGTTTTAGCTCGGCCAAGCGCCAGCGTTCGAGGCATGCTGATCGACGTCGCCGGTGTTTGGGATCGGTCGGCCGAAATCCCTATCGAGGCGGCAACCTACATCGCCTCAGCCTATAGCCGCGGGTCTTGCGGCGCTTCCTGCGCGCACTACATCGGCCGGCGGTTGTCATAGGAGGATCGGATGAAGACCGTGTCCGTCATGCCAGCCGCCGAAGGCTGGGTGGTGCGTTCAGACGCGATGGATAACGAACTTTATTTCAGGACGGGGGCGGAGGCCGAGCGGGCTGCCCGGCGCATCGCCGAGGCGGCCGCGCAGGCCGGCGAACCGGCTGAACTGACGATCTTGCTGCGCGACGGCGGCAAGGCCGCGCGCTTCATCTGTCCGCCGCTGCTGCCCGACTCTCCGCCCCGCGTCACCGCGGCGGACTTCCGACCGGGCTTGGAGGCGGCTTAGGCGCTATGCGGCGCGCTCGGCGCCGTCCAACTCTTCCAGACGCGCCGCGTACCGCAGACCGACGGCGCGGGCGCTGAAGTGGGTTCGGATGTGGCGGCGGGCGCGTTCGCCCAGCGCGCGGGCCCCGGCCGGGTCGTCCACGAGGCGGCCGATCAGCTCGACCGCGTGATCGACCGAAGGGTCGGCCCAGACCTGGCCCTCGCCGTGGAGATAGGCGCCCTCGGCGACGGGGATCAGTTCGTAGTCCACCAGCAGGCTGGTCTCGGGCGTCATGAAGTCCAGATTGCCCGAGTAGTTCGTGGCCACCGCGGCCCGCCCCATGATCATGGCCTCGGCGGGTCCTCGCCCGAAGCCTTCCGAGCGGTGCAGCGAGACGAACACGTCGCAGCAGCGGACGAGGTTCTTGATCTCGTTGTCGGAGAGCTGGCGGGTGATCGCCTGGGCCTGGGCTCCGAGCCCCTTCAGGCGGGCCTCGAGAGCCTTGCGGGCCGGATTGCCGTCGTCGCCGCCCTTGTACTTGACCACGGCGTGCAAGGGCGCATGCGGCCGCTGAGCCACCAGCTTCTCGAACGCCTCGAGCATGGCGAAGGGGTTCTTCCGCTCAGCATAGGAGGAGAAGTCGAAGAAGAAGAGGCAGACGAAGGCGTTCTCGGGAATGCCGAAGTGGCGACGCCCGAGGAAGGACGAGACCGTCAGGTCGACGGCCAGCGGCATGTGGACGACGGGTCGCTTCGTGGCCGGCGCGATCGCATCCTGGATGAACCTGGAAGGCGCCCAGACCTCGTCGAAACGGTCGAGGATCTTCGCCCAGGGTTCGGGATAGATCGAGAGCTCCCAGGCCGGATAGATGATGTTGTAGGCCTTCTGGAAGGCCGGACCGGAGCCCAGATGCTCCAGGACTCCCATGGCCTGTTCGACCTCGTCCGCATTGATGCAGAAGAGATTGACCTTGTCGCTGAGGGAGGGCGTGACGTGGTCTGCGAACTCCCGCTCGAAATCGAGGTCCTTGTTGCGGTCCAGGCCATAGATGTCGACGAGGCCGGGCGTGACGCCGGCCGCGCGAAAGGCGCGAAAGGCCGAGCGGACGTGTTCGGCCATGCCGATCGCCGAGAAGGGGTGGCCGACGAGAACGAGATCAGCCGCGGTCATGACTTGTCCAGGATGTCGGCGTCGGCCGCGTTCTTGACTGCTTCCAGCCAGCCGTGGCCGAAACGCTGGTCGGGTTCCAGATGGGCGCCCTCGCCCCACTCGTTCCAGGCGTTGATGAAGACGATCCGTTCTTCGCCGAAATTCTGGCGACGGGTGTCTTCGAACATCGCTTCGGCCCAGGCCTGGAAGGCGCCGGGGCTGGCGTACTGGAAGGCCCAACCGCCGTCCTGGCGGCGGGGGGTGTTGTCCCACGAGGGCATGATCCCGCGAAAGCGCGTATGGGCCGGGGGCTCGGCCGACAGGTAGGCGCGGACCATCTGCCGGTAGTCGTTCACGCGGCCTTCGAACCGCGCGTTGAAGAGCGGGCCGGGAGGATGGATGAGCGCGCCCTGACCGGCCGGGGGGAACTCCACCGAGGCGTCGAAGCCGAGGCTTTGCGGGTCCGTCTTGCCGCCGGCCTTCTCGAAGCTTTCGACGAAGGCGAGGTAGATCTCACCAACGCCGGCCTCGCGGCAGTGTCGCCGCCAGGCTTCGGCCCAGGCCTTGGGGTCGGGCAGGAGACCGGGGCGATAGATCAGCAGCAGCGGGCGCCCGCCGATACGGATGTAGTTCGGCTGACGCAGGAAGGGTTCGAGGGCGGCGATCGAGGCCTCGGCGTCGCCCTCCGCATAGGTCTGGGCAAGAAGAACGTCCCGCTCCTGACCGTCCCAGGTCCGGGTCCAATTCTCGTTGGCCCAGCAGAGGCAGAACGGGAAGTCGTCGGCCTTGCTCTGAAGCAGCGGCTCCAGCGGCTTTTCGAGGATCCGCCGGCCGCCGGTGAACCAGTAGAAGTAATGGCAGAAGCCGCCGATCCCGTAGCGCGCGGCCAGCTCCGCCTGCCGCTTCATCGCCTCGGGATTGGAAAGGTCGTAGAAGCCGAGATCCGCGGGCACGTGAGGCTGGTAATGTCCGCGGTAGTTCGGCAGCGCGCGGCTGACATTGGTCCATTCGGTGAAGCCTGGGCCCCACCAGCGGTCGTTTTCAGCCACGGTGTGGAACTGCGGGAGGTGGAAGGCGATGGTCCTGACGCGATTGAGCGCCTCGAGTTCTTCGCCCCAGCGTTCCAGGAACTTCTGTTGGTTGCGTACGGCCAGCTTGTGCTTGAAGCCGTTGCTGATCGAATTCGAGGTCACGCTCAGGTGGTGGATGATCTCCGAGGTGGGCTCGTAGATGATCCGAAGGCCTCTCTTGCGCAGCCGGAAGCAGAGATCGGCGTCTTCGCAATAGGCTGGCGCGAAAGTCACGTCGAAGCCGCCGAGTTCGGCGAAGACCTCGCGTCGGACGGCGAGGCAGGCCCCGGACGCATAGTCGACTTCACGCCGGACGTTCCAGCGCGCGAGCGCGGGATCCTCGAAGATCCCGATCATCTCCGACGTCCCGTCGAGTCCGATGCGTGCGCCGGCCTCCTGCAGGCGGCCGTCAGGGAAGAGCATCTTGGGGGCGGTCGCGCCGACGGCCTCTTCCTCGGCGAAGGGACGAAGCAGGGCGGCCAGCCAGCCCCGACGCACCTGCACGTCGTTGTTCAGGAAGACGAGGAACTCGCCGCGGGCCGCTTCGGCCGCTCGGTTGCACGTGCGGATGAATCCCAGATTCTCGGGATTGGTCAGAAGCTTCAGGCCGGGAACCTGCGCCAGCACCTGCGGCGAGTCGTCGCCCGAGGCGTCGTCGATGACGATGACCTCGGCCGCGTCCAACTCACCAGCTGCATGCAGCGCCGCCAGACATTCCAGGGTGAAGGTCAGGTTCTTGTAGGCCGGGATGACGATCGAGACCCTGGGGCTCGAGGGCGAAGCGAAGGTCAGTCGGCGCGCGGCCTCGATGGCGTCGCGTTCGGCGATCTCGATGAGATCGAACGGCTTGACCTTCACATCGTCGAGCCGTCGCTGGCGGATGCGTCGGTTGGCCTGGCGCATGTCGCGATAGGCCTGATTGTCGTAGGCGCCCGCATCACGCGCGCGTCCGGCTGCGCGAAGCTGCTCGAAGAGCCCAGCTTCGCCACGGGCGCGAGGGGCGATGGCGCCCGGCTCCGGCTTGGGCGCGCGGCTGAGCGCCCAGTGCTCGAGGGAGGCGACCGGCGCCTCGGCGGCGTGCGGGTTTTCCAGCAGGTAGGAGACTTCGCTGAAATCGGCCGCCGGGGATACGCCTTCGAACGCGCCTTCCGTCAGATAATGGACCAGGGGATGGACGTCCGTGGGGGCTTCGGGCTGCTGGTCCAGATAGTAGGAGGTGTCGAAGTGGGCGCTCGGATCGCGGCGCTCCTCGTGCCCATAGGTCAGGAAGTGAGCGAGCGCGCTGCTCCCCATGGGGGCCACGTCGCGATAGCGGTCGGCATACCAGGCCGGTTCGAAGAGCGGGTGCGGGCTGCGCCCTTCGGCGGCTCCGCTCGTCACATAGTGCAGCAGCGGCGCAGCGCCGGTTTCGGCGACATCGGGATTGGTGGCCAGGTACCAGTCGCCGTTGAAGAGCGGGTGGGGCTGATAGCCCTTGCGCCAGCCTTCGCGCAGATAGTGGATCAGCGGATTTTCGCCGCTGTCGGCCACCTCTTCGGCCTGACCGACATAGTAGCGGACGTCGAAGAGCGGGTGGGGGGCGTAGCCCTCGCGCACGCCCTTGTGCAGAAAATGCTGCAGGGCGGTGAGACCCGTGGCTGCGATCTTGACCGCGTTGCGGGCGCGGTAGTCCTTCAGGTCGAAGAGCGGGTGGGGGGCTCGGCCTTCCTTGTCGCCGGCGATCAGATAGTGAGCCAGCGGCGCCCAGCGCGAGCCGGCGAGGTCGGGGTTCTGCTCGATGTACCAGGCCTGGTCGAAGAGGGCCTTGGGATTGGCGCCGCCGTCGGGCCCGGCGCGGACATAGGAGATGAGGCCCCGGACCTTGCCGCCGTCTCGCCCGAGGGCGCGATCGAGCCGGAAGTCCCAGACGCCCGAGCGCGCGAGGAGCGCGACGCGTCCGGGCCACTTTCCGCGGGCGAGCATGAGATCGAACCTCTGCTCGGTCGGGCCCTTGTCCGCCAGACCCACGCGGCGTGCGGCCGCCTTGCGGAACCGGTTCCAGCGATCTTCGGCCACGATGCGCCGCGCGCGATGAAGGTCGCGCCGCTTGGCCAGCAGGGCCTCGGCGTCCGCAGTCGAGTCGATCTTTGAGAGGTCGTTCGCCAAATTTCTCACTCGCGCGGGTGTTTAGCCGCGCGCCAGGGCCGCGTCGACGACGCTTTCGATTTCGGCATGGGTCCGCCGCAGCACGGCGAGTTCGCGCTCGAGGTCGCGCATGGCCTTGGCCTGGACTTCGTTGAGCTGGCGCTGATGCAGGAGTTCGGCGCGAGTGGAATCGAGCTGGCTGGTCACGGGCGAGACCAATACGCCCATCTGCGACTTCATTTGGGCGATTTGCGCGGCGGCCCGCTCCAACGGACCGCGGTCGGGCGCCCGACCCGCCGCAGCGGCCGTGAACCAGTCGAGCACATCCTGCGCCATCGGGCCGACGAGAGGCACGTCCGCAAGGCCCGAGAGCTCGCGATTATGCCGCAGGTCCTGGGTGAGGAACTCATCGATCGCGGCGGCGGCGCGCTCATCGAGCCTGGGCAGCGGAGCGCCGAGCGCTCGTTCCATGGCGGCGACCTCGGAGCGCCAGTCGGCCAGGAGTTGGTCGTAGGAGACGAACGCTCGTGGCGCATCGCGGGTCTGCGCTTCGGAGGCGAGCATGTAGATGGTCCAGAGCAGGACCGACTTCTCGACGGGAAAGGCGTCGCGGCGAGAAAGCGAGCCGGCGACGGCCAGCGGATGGCGCACCGGGATCACGGCGCGGATGGGCATCCCGACCTCCTCCAGCACGCCTCGCCAGAACGGCAGGAGCACGGAGACGCGCGGGTCCTTCAGGAGCGGATGGATCGCTTCGCCATATTCGGCCCGGAAGAGCTCGACGGCTCGCGCCTTCCACTGGGCTTCGGCGTCGGGCTCGAGGGGCTGGTAGGGCAGGTTGAAAGGATCATCCCAGGCCGAGCCGCCCGCGCGGAGCCGCTGGTCGTTGAAGATGGCGATCTTCCAGGGCTCGAAGTAACCCTTGGCGTTGTGCTCGTCGCCCGGCATGACGTTGTCGGGCAGCTCGGCGCCCGCGAGCGCCAGGAGCTGGGCGGTGGCCGAGGTGCCCGACCGGTGCATGCCGAGCACCAGATAGGCAGACCGCTGGAATGTCTGTGACATAGCGCACGTCCCGCACAGCCGCGCCGCGGCCAGTTCGCCTCCGCTCTATGGCCGCTCGCGACAAGCTGCAAGGCCGCTCGGGGCGCGAGCGGTGGAGATCTAGCCGCAGGTCTCTCGCCTCAGGCGTGGCGCCATTGGCTTTGGCTCGGAAAGCTGACAGTTCTCTACGAGCGAAACGGACCGGAGCTCGAGGCGCCATGATGCAGTTCGACGACGTCATTCTCGGCCGGCGAAGCATTCGCGGATACAGGCCCGATCCGGTTCCACGGGCCCTGATCGAGGAGATCCTCGCGCTCGCGATGCGCGCGCCGTCCTCGATGAACACCCAGCCATGGAACTTCTACGTCGTCACGGGCGAACCGCTGGACAGGATCCGCGCCGGCAACACCGAGCGGATGGTGGCCGGCGTGCCGCAGTCGCGCGAGTTCCGCACCGGCGAAGCCTTCGCGGGTCAGCACCGCGAGCGGCAGATCGGCGTCGCCAAGCAGCTGTTCTCGGCGATGGGAATTGCGCGCGACGACAACGAAAAGCGACAGGACTGGGTGCTGCGCGGCTTTCGCCAGTTCGACGCCCCTGTCTGCATCATCGTGACCTACGATCGCGTGCTCGACGGGAGCGACGACACTCCCTTCGACTGCGGCGCGGTGACGAACGCCCTGGTCAACGCCGCCTGGTCGCGAGGGCTCGGGGCGGTGATCAACAGTCAAGGCATCATGCAGTCGCCGGTGGTGCGCGAGCACGCCGGAATCGCCGAAGACCAGGTCATCATGAAGAGCATCGCGCTGGGCTGGCCGGACGAGGGCTTTCCGGCGAACGCCGTCGTCTCCGAACGGAAGTCCGTGGCCGAGGCGAGCGTGTTTGTCGGCTTCGGTGACTAGAGCGCGCCCCAGATGTCCGTAGGCCGGGGAAAGCCTAGCTGACCAGGCCTGCGTCCACACCCGTCCACCTGTCGATTTTTCTTCCGAGCACGGTCAGACTGGGCTCGATGTCGAGAGCGGGAAAGATGACGGCCGAGCTCTATCTGACCAAGCCTCAGCTGAAGGCGCTGGCCAGCCTTGCGGCCATCGAAGAGGGCTGCGCTTTTGTGCCGCCCCTGCAGCAGCGGCCTGACTTCTGGGCGTTGATCGACCTTGGTCTGGCCAGTTCGCGCGGTCCGGGCCTCGGCGGCGAAGGGTTTTCGCCGACGCCGGCTGGGCGTCTGATGTTCGAAGGCGTCAAGGACAAGAGCCGCCGCGGCTTCGCCTCCATGTCGCCCGAGCGGAGGCGCGAGATCGCGCGCAAAGGCGGCATGAGCGTTGATCCTCGCCAACGCGCCTTTTCGAAAGATCCCGAACTCGCCGCCCGGGCCGGGACCAAAGGCGGCGCCGTCTCGGGCGCGACACGGAAAAAACCCGGCCCTTAGAGGGAGCGTCCGCCGGCGCCCTGGAGCGCCTGGAGGAGGGCGGCGGCCGCAGTGAGAGCAAGTCCGCTCGCGCAAGCCAGCGGCCAGCCCCCGATCGGCCATACGGCCGTAGCGAGCGCTGATCCCGCTGCGCCCCCTGAGAACATCGTCCCCATGAAAACGGTGTTCAGCCTCGCCCGGGCGGGCGGCCTCAGCCCGAAGACGGTGTGCTGATTGGCCACCAGCGCCGCTTGCAAGGCGAGGTCCAGGACGATCACGCCCAACACCAGACCGGCGATCGCGTTCCAGAGCAGGAAGACGAACCAACTCAGGCCGCCCGCCAGCGCGGCCGCCAAGACGACGCGGCGGGCCCCGTAACGGTCCGCCCCTGCGCCCGCAAGCGGCGCTGCGAGCGCGCCGGCCACTCCCAGCACGCCGAAGAGGCCCGCAATGTCGGGACCAAGGCGGAACGACGGCCCGGCCAGGTGGAGCGCGAGCAGGGTCCAGAATACCGAGAACGCGGCGAACAGCAGGGCCTGGGTCAGCGCCGCGCCGCGCAGCAGCGGGAGCTCGCGCCAGAGATGACCCAGCGAGCCGAGGAGGTCGAGGTAGCGCCGCCGTTCAGATGGTCGCAGCTGCGGCAGTTGCGCGAAGGTGACGAGCCCGGCGGCGATGACAAGCGGAGCGGCGAGCGCGAAGACGGCCCGCCAACCGAGGGCCGCGCCGACCAGCCCTGCGGCCGTCCGGCTGAGCAGGATTCCCGTGAGCAGTCCGGCCATCACCAGGCCGACGGTTGCGCCCCGCTTGGTGGGAGCGGCCAGATCTGCGGCCAGCGGCACGATCTGCTGTGCGCCCGTGGCCGCCAGGCCGATGAAGAAGGAGGCCGTGAGCAGGGCAAGGCCATCGCCGCTGAGGGCCGCGGCGCCGAGCGCAATCGCAAGCGCCAGGAAGTGGACGCCGATGAGGCGACGTCGCTCCATCATGTCTCCGAGCGGGACCAGCAGGACGAGCCCTGCCGCATAGCCGAGCTGGGTCACCGTCGGGATCCACGATGCCCAGGAGCTGCCGACGTCGTTCGCGATGAGACCGACGAGCGGCTGATTGTAATAGATGTTCGCCACCGCCACCCCGGCCCCTGCGGCGAGGGTGGCGACCAGCCGGGCCGTCGGCCGGCTCTGGTCGGCGTTGGGGCTGATCGGGCGCGAGTTGGCGGTCATGATGTGGCTCCGAGTGACGAGCCCACCTTTGCCGTCATTCTGTTCGGCGATGTACCGAGCTGGCACGAGGCGCCATTGCATCATAGTTTGATGTAATGGATGTGCAGGCGCTCGCGATCTTCGTTCAGGCCCAGGCGGCGGGGAGCATCGCCGAGGCGGCGCGTCGTCTTCGGATCACCTCGCTCACTGGGGCGCGCAGGCTCGCCGCCCTCGAAGAGGAGCTGGGGGTGCGCTTGCTTCAGCGCACCACGCGCTCCCTGAGCCTCACCCCGGAAGGGGAAGCCTTCCTGCCACACGCCATGGCGCTGCTGGAGGCGGACCTGGCCGCACGGGAAAGCGTCCGCGGGGCCGCCGTAGGCGTCACCGGACTGCTCAGGGTCACCACCTCGGCGGCGTTCGGCCGCCAGGTTCTCACGCCGCTTCTCGCGAGCTTCATGGCCGATCATCCGGACGTTCGGGTGGACCTGATCATGACCGACGCCGTACTCGATCTCGTAGCCGAGGGGATCGATCTGGCTGTGCGGGTCGGCAATCCGGGGGAGAGCAGTCTTCTCTCCAGCCGGGTCGCAGAAAACCCGCGCGGCCTCTACGCCGCGCCGAGTTATCTCGCAGGACGCAAGGCCCCGGACCGGCTCGCCGACCTGGCTCTTCATGACTGCCTGGCGCTCACCGGCCGCGCCCGATGGACATTCAGGGCCGGCGGGCTCGCGAAGCACGTGCTTGTCGAGGGTCGGTTCACGGCGAGTTCGATCGACGGACTGAGCGCAGCCTGCGTCGCCGGCATGGGGATCGGCCTTTTCTCGCACTGGGCCGTCAGGGAGGACCTGGAGGCAGGGCGGCTCTTGCCCGTCCCTCTCGTCGACGCAGAAGCTGAGCCGCTCGACATCTGGGTGCTGCATCCGAGTCGGCGGCTCACGCCCGTCAAGGTGCGTCGCCTCATCGCCTACCTCCGGGATCGTGTTCAGCCTCAGCCGTACAAGCCGAGCATCGGATAGAAATCGATCGGCTTTCGACGATCTCGCGTCTCGCCAGCGCCGCCCCGAGTCACCATTTCAAGTTCAGCTCGAACACGGAAGACCGAGATGACGGACAAGGCGATGGGCGGACCAGGGATATGGCTGGCGGCAGGGAAACGAACGCCGTTCGCGCGGGTGAACGGCGCGCTCGCCGCGTACGACGCGCTGGAGCTGTCGGTCCCGGTCGTCAAGGCGATGCTCGCCGAAGG
>Ga0180217_1002059_pt1 | contig 19567 bp, 17 predicted proteins | sample eDN3rd37CBELigOP_FD_128521 | JGI IMG/M metagenome (GOLD analysis project Ga0180217, IMG submission 128521) | Enriched Organic Plus compost microbial communities from Emeryville, California, USA - eDNA 3rd pass 37_C BE-Lig OP (version 2) (version 2) ... | reverse complement strand
TCCCACTGGACGCCGGCGATGCCTTCCAGCAGCTTGTTGTCCATGAACGAGTGATAGTAACGGCCGACGATGCTCCAGGACGGGCTGATCGGGTACAGGAACGAGAAATCGCCTTGTTCGAGCCGATCGCGGCGGCTGCGATAGGTCAGATTGACCACGCCGTCGTCGCCGATCAGGTAGCGCGCGCGGAGGCTGGCGAGGTCTTCGCGGCGGAACTTCGGATCCCACTGGTAGGAGGCACCGATGGTCCAGCGGTCGGTCGGCGCGTAGTTGGCGTCGGCGATCCAGGCCGATTTCCCTTTTTCCAGGGGCGCCTCCCCCGGGCGCAGGGTGACCCGGCTGTCCTCGAAATAGCGGATCTGCCCGAGGCTGACCGAAAGCCGTTCGAAGCCATCGGACTGGCGCAGGAAACGCGAGGTGAGCGCCATCGTCAACTGGTTGGCGTCGGTCTGTCTGTCCGGACCCGAGTAGCGGTTGTCGCGGAACATCTGGCCCCAGCTGTAGGTGAAAGGCCGGGTGTCGAACAGCGGAATGCCGTCCTGGTTGCGATAGGGCACATTGAGGTAGAACAGGCGCGGTTCCAGCGTATGCAGGAAACGCGTGCCCTTGATCTCGGTTTCGCGATCGAAGAACAGCCCCATGTCCACCGAACCGATGGGCAGGCTGCGGTTGGGCGATTCGTTGTAGTACGGGCGCATCATTGCGTCGGTGACGCTGCCGGTCGGTATGCCCAGCGCGCGTGAGGCACGGGTGACGGCGATGCTGCGCGCCAGTTCCGGGTCCAGGCGATAGTCGGTGTAACGCCAGGCCAGCGTCGGGCGCACGTACCAGGACGGCCCCTCGAGATTCACGCCCAGGGTGGGCTTGAGATCCAGCCGGGTGCCGCCGTCCCGCGCATCATGCTGGAAACGTACCGCCTCGCTGTGCAGGCCCACGTTCAGCCAGTTGCCCAGTGGACGCTCGTACTTGAAGTAAGCCCGTGGCAAACGGTTGTAGGGCAGGGATGCCTTGGTCAGATTGAAGTCCGACAGTTGCCAGGCGTCGGCCATGATCCCGGCATTCCAGAATTGCCCGATACCGTACAGGCCGGCGGTGCTCGTCAGCGTGCTCGCGGTCAGGCCACCGAGATTGTTGGCGAAGTCCTCGACGTAGCGCGAATCGCTGACCCAGACCAGGTTGGCGCGTGCCTGCCAGTGCGAACTCACGTTGTGATAGCCGCTGAAGCGGAACATGCCGCGGCTGTCGTCCGGATCAGGATTGCGCGAGGGCACGAAGTCCGGCTCGTGGGTGCGGGTTTCCAGCAGATCGTCACTCTGCATGTAATTCCCCTCCAGCTTGCCTGCGCCGCCCCGGTACAGGTAGCGGAATTCGGCACCGAGCGCGAAGCCGCGCTTGCTCATGTAGCGCGGATTGAGCGTGGCGTCGTAGTTCGGCGCCAGGTTCAGGTAGATCGGCTGGCGATAGTCCAGGCCGTTGCGCCCGGAATGGCTCAGCGCGGGATACAGCAGGCCGGTATGGCGCTGGTCGTCGATCGGGAATTTGAACCACGGCATGTACAGCACCGGCACGTGGCCCAGCCGCACGGTGGCGCCGTGCGCCACGCCCCAACCGGTTTCGGTGTTCACGTCGATGCGCCGCGAGCGCAGTTCCCAGCGCCGGTCGGAAGGATCGCAGGTGGAATAGGTGGAATGCAGCAGGCTGCCTTCCGGTCCTTTCATGTCGATGCGGTCGGCGCCGCCGTTGCCGCGTCGCGAGACCAGTTGGTACTGCAGGTTGTCGATCTGGTGGCGGTCGGCGTTCTGGTCGCCGCGCGCGCTCTCGGCCACCAGGCGGATGCCGGAGTCCTGGTAGCGCACGTGCCCTTCGGCCGAATAGGTGTCCTTTTCCTGATCGTAGGTCAGGTTGTCCGCGCCCAGGAATTGATCGCCGCGGACCAGCGCGACATCGCCCTTGTACTCGAGGTTCTGTTCGGTGCCGCCGAGCTGGTTGCCCTCGATGTGGGTGTCCTGGTTCGCGCGGTCGGCGCGGGCCTGTTCGGTGTTGCCGCCAACCGCAGGCTGGGGCGCGCCGGCGAAAGCGGGCACCGGATCATCGATCGGGCACAGTGCCCAGCTCTCGGGCTTCTCGTCCGCCGCCAGCGCCGGCAAGCACAGGGCGATACTGAACGGCAGGGGCAGCAGGCGAAGGACTGGACGCACGCGGTACCGGGCTCCGGGACGGTTCGATTCAGAAACGGCGGTTAGCTTGCCGGATCCCCGGCATCGCGGCAATGAAGACCCCCGGCCGGTTTCGGGTCTGGTTCATGCAGTCGGGGCCGGCGTGCGTCGGGTCAGCGGAGCTCGTCGACATGGACGCCGACGCATTCCTTCAGCGCTTCCAGGTCGTACCCGCCCTCCAGCATCGACACCACCCGGCCATCGGCGTGGCGCCGCGCCAGTTGCCGGAGCTGGCGGGTCAGCCAGGCGAAGTCCTCGGTTTCCAGCATCAGGTCGGCCAGCGGGTCGCGCATGTGGGCGTCGAAGCCGGCGGAAACCAGCAGCAACTGCGGTCGGACTTCGTCCAGCGCCGGCAGCAATTGATCGGCCCAGGTGTTCTGGAAACGGAACCCGCCGCTGCCGGGCGGGAGCAGGGCGTTGAACACGTTGCCGGCGCCGCGTTCGTAGGGCGCGCCGCTGTAGGGGAACAGCCCGGACTCGTGGGTGCTGAAATAGGCAACCCGCGGGTCGTCGTAGAAGATCGCCTGGGTGCCGTTGCCGTGGTGTACGTCGAAATCGACGATCGCGATCCGCTCCAGGCCGTGCTTTTCCAGCGCATGGGCGGCGGCGATGGCGATGTTGTTGAACAGGCAGAATCCCATCGCCGCGCTGGCGGTGGCATGGTGGCCGGGCGGGCGCACCGCGCAGAACACGGTGCTGGCGTTTCCATGCATCACGTCGTCGACCGCGGCGATGCCGGCACCGGCGGCGCGCAACGCGGCCGTGCGCGAGGCCGGTACCATCACGGTGTCCGGGTCCAGCATGCGATGCCCTTCGAAATCGGTATCCAGCACTTCACGCAGCAGGGCTTCGTCGTGCACCCGGCGCAGATCGCCCAATTTGGCCAGCGGCGCTTCGCGCCAGTCGAGGTCGCCGTGATCGCGGCGCAGGACGTCCAGTACCACCTCCAGCCGTGCCGGCCGCTCCGGATGCTCGGGTCCGGGATCGTGCGACAGGCAGGCCGGGTGGGTGTAGATGATCACGGCGTCAGGCCGGGCGCCGCCGCTCGTGGTTCCAGAGCACTTCGCCGTGGCCGTCGGCACGTGCCAGCACCCGCGCCAGTACGAACAGCAGATCCGACAGCCGGTTGAGGTAGCGGATGGCTTCCGGCCGTACCGCGTCGTGGCGGGCCAGGGTGACGGTCTCGCGCTCGGCGCGGCGCACGATGGTGCGGGCCAGGTGGCAGCGCGCGGCGGCCTCGCCGCCGGCCGGGAGGATGAAATCCTTCAGCGGCGGCAATGCCTCGTTGTAATGATCCAGTCGTGCTTCCAGCGCATCCACGTCCTCGCCGGTGATGGCGGCATGGCCGGGAATGCACAGCTCGCCGCCCAGATCGAACATCTGGTGCTGGACCACGGTCAGCAGCGCGGCGACGTCCTCCGGGACGTTCGGCGCGGCCAGGATCACGCCGATGGCCGAATTGGCCTCGTCGACCGTGCCGTAGGCGTTGACCCGCGCCGAATCCTTGCCGACCCGGCTGCCGTCACCGAGGCCGGTGGTGCCGTCGTCGCCGGTGCGGGTATAGATCTTGGAAAGACGGTTGCCCATCGTGGTGCCGCGCTCAGTGCGGCGCCTTCTGCCGGCCCGGGCGCGCCAACTGCTCGACGCCGACGTGGGCGATGGCGACCAGGCCGACATAGATCGCGGCGACGCGCAGGTACGGGACGAACCAGTCGCTGTAGTTCTTCCACCAGCCGGCCGCGGTCGGGTTGGGCACCACGTCGCGGCTCAGCCAGTAGAAGCTGCCCTGGCTCAGCAGGTGGCAGACCACCACCGAGGCGAACAGGCTGGCGACCGTCATCGCCAGCACGCGGCCGTGCTGGCCGGCGTGGGTGGCATGGAAGCGGCGGACCATCAGGCCGCCCGCCCACAGCGCGAAATGGGCCGGAATCAGGAACCAGTACGCCGCCGAGGTGCAATAGTGGGCCCAGAAGTCCATGCCCTGGCCGCGGATGACCGCGTAGTCGACCGCGACGGCCAGCGCCATCAAAAGCGGGAAAGCCCAGCGGGTCCAGCCGCGCAGGTAGAAGCCGCCGAGGAAGAACACCGCCCAGGACGCATCCGGCACCGGACCGAAGTGGGTCAGCGTGGCCGGCAGGTGCAGGCGGGTCGACGCCATCAGCAGGGCGAGCAGGACGAGGATGGCGGCGCGTTGGGAGTTCGTGTTCATGCAGACGGATTCCGGAGGCTTAGCGCGCCATTCTAGCGGACTGCGGCGCGGGCAGGGTCCCGTGCGCCGCCGCCCGGCGGACCGCGCCGGGCGAGCCGGTATCATGTCGGGCATGACGCAACGGCATGACGTGGTAATCGTGGGAGGCGGCCTGGTCGGCGCCAGCCTGGCCATCGCCCTGGATCGCCTGGGCATCGACGTCGGACTGGTGGAAGCGGCGCCGCCGGCCGCGATGCCACCGGTGTTCGACCAGCGCAATCTCAGTTTCGCCGCCGCAACGGTGAACGCGCTGACCGCGCTCGGCGTGATGCAGAGACTGCGCAATCCGGCCGGTCCGATCCGGCGCATCCACATCAGCCGCCAGGGCGATTTCGGCCGGGTGCGGCTGGATGCGGCCGATTACGGCCGGGACAGTTTCGGCCAGGTGGTGGTGGCGCGCGATTTCGGCGAAGCGCTGGAAGCACGCCTGGGCGAACTTCGTCACGTCACCCGCTACCGGCCGGCGCGTTTCGTCGCGCTGGAAGACGGTGCGGTCGATACCCGCCGCCTGCGCCTGGCCGGCGAGGCGGGAGAACGCTGCCTGGAAGCCCGCCTGCTGGTGGCCGCCGACGGTACCCGCAGCCAACTGCGCGAAGCGCTGGGAATCGGAGTGCGCGAGCACGATTACGGGCAGACCCTGTTTGTCGCCCGCGTACGTGCCGAGCAGGCGCCGGACGGTACCGCCTACGAGCGATTCACGGCGGACGGCCCGACCGCACTGTTGCCGCGCGGCGACCGTCACTTTGGCGCCGTCCACGGCGTGCTGGCGCACGCGGCCGCCGACGTCGCCGCGCTGGACGAAGCGGCATGGCTGGCCCGGCTGCAGGTGGCGTTCGGCTGGCGGCTGGGACGCTTCCTCGCCAGCGGCGAGCGCAGCGCGTATCCGATCAGCCGGGTGGTGGCCGAACGCCTGATTGCGCCGCGCGCGGTGCTGATGGGCAATGCCGCGCAGACCCTCCATCCGATTGGCGCGCAGGGCTTCAACCTGGGCCTGCGCGATGCGTTGACCCTGGCCGAACTGCTGGAAGCAGGCGGCCCGGATCCGGGTGCCGCCGGCCTGCTGCAGGCCTACGCGCAACGGCGCGCCGAAGATCGCGAGCGCACGCTGGCGTTTTCCGACGGCCTGGCCCGGCTGACCGCCAATCCGGCGCCGCTGCTGCGGCCCCTGCGCAGCCTGGGACTTGCCGCGATGGATCGGTCGCCGACCCTGCAGGCCTTCCTGGTCGGCGGCGCGATGGGCTTCCGCGGCGATGTGCCGGTGCTGTGCCGGGAGGCGGCGGCATGAACCGGCGCGGCCAGGTGGACGCGGTCATCGTCGGAGGTGGCGTGGTCGGCGCGGCCTGCGCGCTGGCGCTGGCCGATGCCGGGCTGGAGGTCACCCTGATCGAAGGCCGCGAACCCGCGCGCTGGTCGGCGGCGAATCCGGACCTGCGCGTCTACGCCTTCGCGCCCGACAACGCCGCGCTGCTGGCGTCGCTCGGCGTGTGGCCGGCGATCCGCGACGCGCGCGTGCACGCCTACCGGCGCATGTGCGTCTGGGATGCGGCCGGTGGCGGCGACCTCGTGTTCGACGCGGACACGCTGGGTCATGCGCAACTCGGTTGGATAGTGGAAAACGCGCTGCTGGTCGATCGGCTGTGGGCGGCGCTGCCGGCTGCCGGCGTGCGCGTGCTTTGTCCGGCGCGCGTGCAGGAGGTGGAACAGGACGATGCGGGCGTCCGCCTGAAACTCGAGGACGGCATCCGCGTGGACGCGCGCGTGGCCATCGCCGCCGACGGCGCGGATTCCGGCCTGCGCCAGGCCGCGGGCGTGGCGGTGTCGCAGCACGACTACGCCCAGCGCGGCGTCGTCGCCTATATCGAAACCGCACAGCCGCACGGCGATACGTGCTGGCAGCGGTTCCTGCCGGGCGGCCCGCTGGCGGTGCTGCCGTTCACCGACGGCCGCAGTTCAATCGTGTGGACGCTGCCCGATGCGGAGGCCGCGCGCGTGCTTGCGCTCGACGACGACGCCTTCGCGCGTGAACTCACCCAGGCGTCCGCGGCACGGCTGGGCGACGCCCGGCCGGTCTCGCCGCGGGTCGCCTTCCCGTTGCGCCGTCAGCTGGCGCGGCAGTACGTGTCCGGGAGGATCCTGCTGATCGGCGATGCCGCGCACGTGGTGCATCCGTTGGCGGGGCAGGGCGTCAACCTCGGCCTGCGCGACGTGGCCGGGCTGCATGCGCTGGTCCGCGACGCGCAGTCGCGCCGGGTGGACTGGAGCGCTCCTCAGCGGTTGTCGCGCTGGGCGCGCCAACGCCGCAGCGAAAACGCGATCGCGGCCTACGCGTTCGACGGCATCAACCGCATGTTCTCCAACGACGAGATGCACCTGACCCTGCTGCGCGGACCGCTGCTGGGCCTGGCCGGCCGCCTGCCGCCGCTGGCCCATCTGTTCTGGCGCCGCGCCTCCGGCTTGTAATCGTAGAGCGGAGCTCGCTCCGCCGCTCTTCTTGGAGGCGCTCCAACGCAAGTGCGGCGTGTTGTTTCTGCGATGACAGGATTGCCCCCATCCCAACCTTCCCCCGCAGGCGGGGGAAGGGGGGACACCCGCGAGGAAACGAGCGCAACACGCAAACGGCTCCCTCCCCCGCTTGCGGGGAGGGCTGGGGTGGGGGCGTTCCAACGCAAGCTCGGTGCTGCAAGTGGACTTGCTCGGTGCCCGGCGCGACCAATCACCCCGGCAGGAACGGGAAGACGATCTTCAGTAGCGCCTTCAGGCCGCCTTCGGCGGTGCTGGCGATCGCGGCCGCACCCAGGCTGTTGAGGGCGTTGCGGGCATCCTGCCAGCGCAGTTTCCCGATGTCCTTCTTCAACAACTCGGCGACCTCCTCCGAGGCCGGCGCCAGCTTCTTCAGTTCGCTGCGGATGTGTGCCGGATCGGTCTGCAGGAAACCCCAGCGTTCGGCGATCGCCAGCAGGGTGTCGAAGCGGACCGCGACCACTTCGCGATTGCGCTCGTAAACCGGCAACGCGCCGACATCCAGGATCGCCTGCTCGAACTGCTGCTGGTCGTCCGGATGCTCGACCCGGACCGCCAGGAAACCGTCCTTGCGGCTGCGCTCGCTGACATGCTTCGCCCCGGCGCGCAGATTGGCCTCGGTCAGCACCGTGGCGACGATCCGCTGCAGGGCGGCTTCCCGCTCCTCCGGCACCAGCGCCCGCCAGCGCGCGTAGCCGTCGCGGCGCAGCGCCTTCACCTTGGCCGGGGTCACCCGCAGCTTGCCGGCGACGGTGAAGTTGGACTCGGCGCGATCGATGGCGCCATCGCGCTCCAGCAGCACGAAGATCAGCAGTTCCAGATCGCGCTTGGTCAGCGACTGGAACCCCTGCAGCAGGGTCAGGCGCAGGAATTCGTTGCCGAACGCGGCGGGATCCTTCAATTCGATGGACAGCATGGGAGGGGCTCCGGGTCAGGAAAGCATCTTGCCACGCGGCCATGTCACCGCCTGAGACCCCGTGCGAAGGCGCTCACGGAATCCCGATCCGGCCCTCCGTCCGGGCGTTCACCGCCCGGTTTCGCGGCCGGGCCGGGCGCTGCGGAACACTTCCACCGCGCCACGGTCCTGCAGAGTGACGTAGACGGTGCGGCCATCGTCCCCGCCGAACGCGACGTTGGTTGGTTTGGCGCCCTTCAGCCGCACTTCGCGCAGCAGGCGGCCTTCCGGCGAGACCACGGCCACGGTGCCGGCACCATAGCGGGCGATGTGGAGATTGCCGTCGACGTCGGCGCGCATGCCGTCGAGGCCATGATCCGGAAAGTTCATCAGCAGGCGCTTGCCGGATATCCGGCCCTGCCCGTCGAGGTCGTACGCCCACAGGTTCCGCTGCACGCTCTCGTTGACATACAGATGTTGGCCGTCCGGGCTGACCTCCACGCCGTTGGTCGTGCCCATGCCGGCCTCGAGCAGATGGGTGCTGCCGTCGGGATCGATGCGCCAGAGCTGGCCGGTGCCGTGCTTCCAGTCGGGGTCGCTGGCATACAGGCGGCCGTCCGGCGCGCGCGCGATGTCGTTGGGCTGGTGCATGCGCGGCTCGTGCGCGAACACGTCGATCCGGCCTTGCGCATCGATGCGCAGGATATTGTGGCCGCTGTAGTCGGCCACGTACATCCGGCCGTCCGGTGCGAAGCGGATGCCGTTGCCGGTGCTGCCGTCGGGCAGTGCGACGAACAATTCCGCTTTGCCGCTGCCGTCGGCCTGCGCGCGCACGCGGCCGATGGTCCCGTCGCGCTGGAAGCTGACCAGGTACAGGTGACCGTCGGGACCCACCGCCGGCCCCTCGATGCCCGGGGAGAAGACGCCGTCGCCGACGTAGTCGCGGGCGACGTATTCGGGTTCGGGGCCGACGGCGGAAGCCGCCGCAGCGGTCGAGGCGAGGATGGCGGCGAACAGGCCAGTGCGCAGGTCCATCGATGCGGCTCCTTCAGCGGCCCAGGGCATACAGCGCGGTGGCGAAGGCCAGCACCGCCACCGTGGTGGCGATGGCAGCGAGGCGATTGGCGCGGTGCAGTTGCCGTTCCATGCGGTCGGCGCCGACCTGCAGCACCTCGATGGTCTTCTGCATGTCGGTCGCGAGCCGGCTGATGGAATCGGCATTGCGGGTGGCCGCGGCCTGCAGTTCCGCGATCTGCTCGTCGATGATCGCCAGCCGCTGCACCTGGGTGGTGTCGATCGGCGGCGTGCGGGTGAACAGCGGCTTCGCCAACCGGATGATTTCCGGAAGCGAGGACGCGGCGATGGTGATCCAGGTGGCGGCCATGAATTTCCCGTGCACCGCGGCGGGTGCTTGATGGTTCTGCCGGGATACTAACCCGCGCGCATCGGAAGCGCCGCCGATCAGGAATGCCGCGGCGTGGCGAACACCGTGATCTCTTCGCGGTCGTGATAGAGCTGGCGAGCGCGCACGACCAGCGGTCGCGCCGCCTGCTCGGTGAAAAGATCCAGGCACAGCCGGGTCTCGTCCCAGCGCTTCTTCATCGGCAGTTTGAGATTGAAGATCGCGTGCCGGCACCAGCCTTCGCGGAACCAGGTCGCCATGCGTTCGGCGACGCGGCGCGGCTGCTCGACCATGTCGCACACCATCCAGTCCAGCGGTTGCGAAGGCTTCCAGTGGAAGCCATCCGCGCGCAGATGCTCGACCAGGCCGGTATCCAGCACGTGCTGGCGCAGCGGCCCGTTGTCGACGCTGGTGACGCGCAGATGCTGGCGGGTCAGCACCCAGGTCCAGCCGCCGGGGGCGGCGCCGAGATCGGCGGCGGTCATGCCGGGTTTCAGCAGGCGCGCGCGGTCGTCGGCGTCCAGCAGTACGCGCAGGGCTTCTTCCAGCTTCAACGCCGAGCGCGAAGGTGCATCCGGCAGCAGTTTCAGGCGCGGAATGCCCTGCGGCCACGGCGAGCCATCGCGCGGTTCGCCGTGCGCGAGGAAGGCGTGGTCTCCCTGCACGAACACCACGTGCAGGCGCGGCAGACGGGCGTCGTCCTGGGCGGACAGCACGCCGGCCTTGCGCAGCGCCGGCCGCAGCGCGTTGCCGAAACTGCGCGCCAGTCCGGCCAGCGGCTTGGCGGCATCCGAATCCGGATGCTCCACCCACAGGTCGCCGAAGCGTTCGCCCTCCAGCGCCGCCAGCATCGGCGTGATGCGATCACGCGGATCCAGTCCGCGCAGTTCGGCCAGCGCGCGCACCTTCTGTCGCGCGAACACCAGGTCGCGCAGCGGCAGCGCGCGGTCCAGGGCGGCGGCGGCGTCGCTGGCGAACAGCACGTAGCCATCGTTGCGCTGCGCGCGCGCGTAACCCGCGATGCCGGCCAGCGCCGCGCGCTCGGTCAGTTCCGCGGCCAGTTCCGGCTCGAAACCCTGCCGGCAGAACCCCAGCAGGCCATTCACGCGGTTGCCCCGGGCGTGCGCGCGGCGCGGGCGTCAGTACTTGTCGCCACCGGACTCGCCGTAGTGGCTGAGCACCGCGCGCGCATCGTCGCGGCGCAGGTCGCGCACCACTTCGATGCCGCGCTTGTTCAGTTCGCCGATCCAGTCGGCCGGCAGCGGACCTTCGTCGAATTCGGTCAACGCCATGACGTCTTCCGCGCGCGCGCCGATCAGCAGGCGGTCGATGCCGGCCCAGACGGTGGCGCCGTAACACTGGCAGCACGGTTGCGAGGACGTCGCGAGGGTGATCGGGCCAATGCGCTCGTTCAGGCGCGGCGTCTGCAGGCGCTGCTGCGCCAGCATGTAGGCCATGTTCTCGGCGTGCGCGAGCGAGCAGGCATGCGGCATCACCCGGTTCACGCCAATCGAAATGATGCGGTGATCCGGGCCGAACACCACCGCGCCGAACGGTCCGCCGGTGCCGGCGTCGACGTTCCGCCGCGACAGCGCGATCGCCAGGCCGACTTTTTCCTCGTCGCCCGCGTATGCCGCGTCGCCGTCGACCGCCTCGTGCACCCAGGCCGGCAGGGTCAGGTGGACCTGGGCGTACAGCATGCTCATGCCTTGGCCCAGGTGTCGCGCAGGGTCACGCTGCGGTTGAACACCGGCTTGCCGGCGGCGTGGTCATAGCGATCGGCGACGAAGTAGCCGATGCGTTCGAACTGGAACGACTGCTCCGGCGCCGCCGCGGCCGCGGCCGGTTCGACGTAGCCCTGCACGGTGCGGCGGGAGTCGGGATTCAGGTAGTCGCGATAGCTCTTGCCTTCGGATTCGTCGTCCGGATCCGCGACGGTGAACAGCCGGTCGTACAGGCGGATTTCCGCCGCGACCGCATGCCGCGCGCTGACCCAGTGGATGGTGCCCTTGATCTTGCGATCCGCGCCGGCCATGCCGGGGCGGGATTCGGGATCCAGTTCGCCGCGGATCTCGACGATCCGCCCGCCGTCGTCCTTGATCACTTCGTCGCAGCGGAAGATGCCGGCACCGCGCAGGCGCACTTCACCACCGGGAATCAGGCGCTTGAAGCCCTTCGGCGGCACTTCCGCGAAATCCTCGCGCTCGATCCACAACTGGTTGGAGAACGGCACTTCGCGCGAGCCGAAGCGCTCGTCCTTGGGATGGTTCGGGAACACCAGCGATTCGCCGTGGCTGTCCGGCAGGTTGGTGATGACCAGCTTGAGCGGATCGATGACCGCCATGCGGCGCGGCGCGGCCGCATCCAGGTCGTCGCGCAGCGCGCCTTCCAGCACGCTGTAGTCGATCAGCGAGTTCTGCTTGCTGATGCCCACGCGATCCACCATCAGGCGCAGCGCGGACGGCGTGTAGCCGCGGCGGCGGATGCCCTGCAGGGTCGGCATGCGCGGATCGTCCCAACCGTCGACCAGGCGATCGGCGACCAGCGCATGCAGCTTGCGCTTGCTCATCACCAGGTAGTTGAAGTTCAGGCGCGAGAATTCGATCTGGCGCGGCTTGCCGGCTTCGCGCGGCAGGCCCTTGGCCAGCAGCGGCGCCAGCAGTTCGGGATGGTTGGCCAGGTCGACCTTGTCCACGCACCAGTCGTACAGCGGCCGGTGATCTTCGAACTCCAGCGTGCACAGCGAGTGGGTGATGCCTTCCACCGCGTCGCCGAGCGAGTGCGCGTAGTCGTACATCGGGTAGATCGGCCAGGCGTCGCCGGTGTTCTGGTGCTCGACGTGCTTGATCCGGTACAGCGCCGGATCGCGCAGGTTGATGTTGCCGCTGGCCATGTCGATCTTGGCGCGCAGCGTGCGCGCGCCGTCGGCGAACTCGCCCGCGCGCATGCGCCGGAACAGGTCCAGGTTCTCGTCGACGGAACGATCCCGCCACGGCGAATTGCGGCCCGGCTCGGTCAGGGTGCCGCGGTACTCGCGGATCTGTTCCGGCGTGAGGTCGCATACGAAGGCATCGCCCTGCTTGATCAGCTTCTCGGCGGCCAGGTAGTACACCTCGAAGTAATCCGAAGCATGGCGCAGGTCGTGCCAGTCGAAGCCCAGCCAGCGCACGTCGTCCTGGATCGCGGCGACGTACTCGGGGTCTTCCTTGGCCGGATTGGTGTCGTCCAGGCGCAGGTTGCAGACGCCGCCGAACTCGGCCGCGATGCCGAAGTCCAGGCAGATCGCCTTGGCGTGGCCGATGTGCAGGTAACCGTTGGGCTCCGGCGGGAAGCGGGTCTTGATGGCGTGATGGCGGCCGCTGGCCAGATCCTCGCGCACGATCTGGCGGATGAAGTCCCGCTTCTCGGGGGCGGCGTTCTCCGGCGTGGCGGCGGGGGCGGGGGTCTCGGACATGCGGGGCGGGGGCGGTTCAGGACAAACGCAGAGTTTAGCCGTTCCCGTCCCCGGCCGCGCCGCGGCAGCCTATCCTGTAGCCCCTTTTCCCGTGCCGGAACCGCGCATGAGCCGTCCCATCCTGATCATCGGCAACAAGAACTACTCGTCCTGGTCGCTGCGCCCGTGGCTGCTGCTGCGCCAGTTCGGGGTCGAATTCGACGAGATCCGGTTGCCGCTGGACACGCCGGAATTCTTTGCCGAAGTGAAGCGCTATTCCCCGACCGGCAAGGTGCCGGCGTTGTGGGACGGCGATCTGCATCTGTGGGATTCGCTGGCCATCTGCGAGTACGCCAACGAGCGCTGGCTGGCAGGCGCCGGCTGGCCCCGCGAGCGGAGCGCGCGCGCGCTGGCGCGGGTGGCGGCGGCGGAAATGCATTCGGGTTTCGCCGCGCTGCGCACGCAGTTGCCGATGAACAGCCGCCGCCAGCCCGACGCCTATCGCTGGGACGAGGCCGCCCGGCGCGACATCGATCGGGTGCAGGCGCTGTGGGTGGAGCTGCGCGGCCGGTTCGGCCAGGGCGGCGACTTCCTGTGCGGCGGTTTCGGCATCGTGGATGCGATGTTCGCGCCGGTGGCGATCCGCTTCGATGGCTACGGGGTGCCGGTCGACGGGATCTCCAGTGACTACATGCAGGCGTTGTTCGCCCTGCCGGCGATGCGCGAATGGCGCGAGGCGGCCGCGCTGGAGACCGAATCCGTGCCTGGCACCGAGGCGTTCCGCAAGGCGCCGTAAAGTCCGGAAGGTGTAGCCTGCGGGGCGATTGCTGGAGATTTGCCGATGCGAGTGGTCTACCTGGCCGACAACCTCTTCGACGCCCATCTGGTCAAGCACGCGCTGGAGGACGCCGGGCTTCCGGCGTTCGTGTTCGGCGAATCGTTGATGGGCGGCATGGGGGAATTGCCGCTGTTCGGCGTGCTGCGGGTCTGCGTGCCGGATCCGGCCTGGCCGGAAGCGCAGGACGTGGTGGCGGGATTGCCGCTGGCGCGGGCGCCGGAAGGCGATGCCTCCGCGGACGATGCGCGGGGTTCGCCACTGCCGGCGTGACGCCGGCGACGGCGGAACACGGGGACGCGCTCCGCCGGACACGTTCCCCGGGGGCTCAGGGCGTGCAGGTGGTGTCGTCTTCGGTGAAGTAGCCGTTCACGGTCGCCAGCCGGCGCGCCTGGCAGGTGCCCGCGCTGTCGGTCATGCGGAAGCTCTGGCGGGAATGCCCGGTCGCGCGGCGCTGTTCGCGCGGCACTTTCTGGGTGTAGGCGGCCTCGCCTTCGAAGCGGTTCTCGACCTTCGTCCAGGTGGCGGCTTCGCCCTGTCGCAGGCGCGTCGATTCGTCGGCCTGGATGACCAGATCGGTGGTCAGGCGCGGGTTGCCCGCCTCAGGCGTGGTCCGGATGCCGCCGTCCAGGCGGAAGGCGAGCGTCCGTTCCTCGACCTGCGCGGGCTGGCCGGCGATACGGGTGGTGATGCGCTGGTCGTCGGTCCAGGCGGCCCTCAGGCGGTCGTCCGATTCCTCCTTGTCCCAATCGTGGCGGCTCTGCATGCCGACCCGATAGGCAACCTCGATGTCGCGCCGGCCCGCCGAGGTCTCCACCCAGCCGGCCAGGGTCAGTTCGCCCGCGCCCGAGGAACGCAGCACCGTGCGTCCCCGTTCTTCGCCGAAGACGTCCTCCCGCGCCGGCCTGCCCGGCATGTGCGAGGTCAGTCCGCCGCGCGTCCGCGCGCCCTTCGGATCCCGCCAGATCTGCAGGTTGGGCAGCAGGGTCCAGCCGGCGGCGTCGTGCGCCAGGCCGACCACGCGCACGCGCAGCTCGTGCGGCTTGCCATCGTTGAGCAGGCCGATGAAGGGCGTCAGTTCGAAGCGCTGCGGATGCAGGTCGAAGGTATGCGGCGCCGGAATGGCGTACCACAGGAACGGGTTCGACCAGCCGCCGGTGTAGATGTGCGGATACGGTGCCGCCAGTCCGGCGAGCTTGCCGTCGATCAGCACCTGCAATTCGCGATACGGGCCGTACTCGCTCGGGCAGGAATACTCCTTGCGCGGCACGCTCAGGTACCAGAACTCCTCGCAGCCGCCGCCGGAACCGTTGGCGTAGACCTCGGCCACCAGCCGGCTGGCGTCCGCGGGCAGGGTGAAGCCGCCGACCAGATCGGCGCCGGCGCGGTGGGCGTCGTCCAGCGCCACGATGCGGTCGGCCGCGGCGGCCGGCGCATGGGTGGCGTCGGCCGGATAGAAGGTCAGCGTGGCGCGGATGTCGAACACGCCCGTATAGGTTTCGTTGACCAGGTTGCCCAGTTCCATCACCACCGGCTGGACCGAAGTGAACAGCGGCGCATAGGCGCTGACGTCCTTCTCGACCTGCCAGCGGATGCCGTCGCGTGACGGCTCGGGCGTGCTGGTGCGCAGCAGGGTCACGCCGCCGAGGCTGATCTGGCCCATGCGATCGTACTGGCGTCCCTTCACGCTGCCTTCCATGTCCAGCACCACCCTGTGCCAGGGACCGGGACAGTCCGCCGGCGGAGTGAATGTCTGGCGGTACGGTTCGAAATCAGCGAAACCGTGACGGACGATCTCCACCGTGCAGTGGCGGATGTCGGGCCGCACCAGCTTGGGTTCGGCCGTGCGCGGGTCGTCCCAGTCGGCACCGAATTCGGCGGGCGGCCGCGGGTTGGCGGCGAAGGCGGGCGTGGCCGCCGTGGTGGCGAAGAGGAGCAGGGCGAGACGGGAAATCATCGGGTTATATCGATCCAATTCGAGATGCGGCGACAGGCCGAAGCGCGGGCATGCAGCGGGGGAGCGCCGCAGACTACACCGGCGATGCCCCGCTGCGACAGTCCATGGCGCTTGAAAGTGGTCCGCCAGCGCCCAGATCCGGTGCATCCATCACTCGCGGGGTGTCCCATGCTCGGAATCGGTGCCCACAAACAGCGCATGCCTCGCCCGGAGGAAATCCTCCCCGGCCGCGCCCATCCGCTGCCGCTCGACAACACCCACTTCGTGCATGGCCGCCCGCTGCGCGTCGATGCGACCGGTCTGTTGCAGGCCGAATTCGGGATGGGCTGCTTCTGGGGCGCGGAACGCAAGTTCTGGAGCCTGCCGGGCGTATACAGCACGTCCGTCGGCTACGCCGGCGGCGGCACGCCCAATCCCACCTACGAGGAAGTGTGCTCCGGCCTGACCGGGCACAACGAAGTAGTGCGCGTGATCTACGACCCCAAGCGCATCGGGTTCGAAGAACTGCTGCGGGTGTTCTGGGAAAACCACGATCCCACCCAAGGCATGCGGCAGGGCAACGATCTCGGCACCCAGTACCGCTCGGCGATCCTGTGCCATTCGCAGGCGCAGTACGACGCGGCGCTCGCCAGCCGCGACGCCTACCAGCAGCGCCTGCGCGCCGCCGGCTACGGCGACATCACCACCGAAATCCTGTACCCGGCTCCGGAGTTCTACTACGCCGAGGACTACCACCAGCAGTACCTGGCGAAGAACCCGAACGGCTACTGCGGTCTCGGCGGCACCGGCGTGAGCTGCGCGATCGGCCTGGACGCCTGATGCGTCCTGCCTGCGGGAACGGCAGCGTCCGCGATGCCGGACGGGCTCGTGTCCGCTGGCCGGACGGACGGTGACGCGGCACCACGGCGGACATAGAAAACCGCCGGCCGGCAAGCCGGCCGGCAGTCCCGGGATCAGCCGGTGCGCAGGCTCAAGCGGTGGCTTCGGCCAGGCGCTGGGCGATGCTGTCGCGCAGGGCGACCAGATCCTTGGCGAAGATCTCGATGCCGGTGGCCAGCTTTTCCTTGGCCATCGGATCGGCTTCGATCGCCGCAGCGAAACTCTGCGCGGTGACCGGGGCGGCGGTCACCGGCTCGACCGCGACCGGCGCGAGCCTGCGCGGCAACTCGCCATGATCCTGATCCAGCTTCTCCAGCAGATCCGGCGAAATGGTCAGGCGATCGCAACCGGCCAGCGCTTCGATCTGCGCGGTCGAGCGGAACGAGGCGCCCATCACCACGGTGGGCGAGCCGCGACGCTTGAATTCCGCGTACACGCCGCGCACGAACACCACGCCGGGGTCTTCGTCGATGGTCGCCGGCGCCTGGCCCTGGGCCACGTACCAATCGAGGATGCGGCCGACGAACGGGGAAATCAGGAATGCGCCGGCTTCCGCGCAGGCAATCGCCTGGGCCTGGTTGAAGATGAGAGTCAGGTTGCAGTCGATGCCTTCGGCCTGCAACTGGCGCGCGGCTTCGACGCCCTCCCAGGTGGAGGCCACCTTGATCAGGATGCGATCGCGACCGATGCCGCGTTCGGCGTACATGGCGACGAACTTGCGCGCCTTGGCCACGGTGGCGGCGGTGTCGTAGGCCAGATCGGCGTCCACTTCGGTGGACACGCGGCCGGGAATCAGCGCGCTGAGCATGGCGCCGACGCCGACCGTCAGGCGATCGGCGACCTCGTTGACGATCGCCGCGCGGTCGCCGTCCTGGCCGCGCGCCCAGCCGAGTTCGCGCTCGATGAGCTCGGCATAGACCGGCAGGTCCAGCGCCTTCTTCACCAGCGTGGGATTGGTGGTGCAGTCCACCGGCTTCAGCCGCTTGATCGCCTCGTAGTCGCCGGTGTCGGCGACCACGACCGAAAGTTCACGCAACTGGGCCAGCTTGGACGGGGAAACGGGGGAATTCATCGCAACACTCATGGACGGCGAGAGGGGAGGCACAGTATGCCTCGCACGGCACGCCAGTTCAGCGGTCAACGATGGAATTCGCCGTTTGCTTCGGGCTGGTAGCGGATGCCGGTGACCCGCAGGCGCAGGTGGCGGCCGCCGGGCGCCTGCCAGTCGATGGTCTGGCCCACCGACAGGCCCAGCAGGGCGCTGCCGACCGGGGCCAGCACCGAGACGTAGCCCTTGTCGACGTTGGCTTCGTTCGGATAGACCAGGGTCAGGCTGTGATCCTCGCCGGTCAGCTCATCGACGCAGTCGACGGTGGAGTGCATGGTCACGACGCCTTCGGGTACTTGCTCGGGCGGCAGCACTTCGGCGCGGTTGAGTTCGTTCATCAGGGCCACCGCGGCCGGCAGGCGGCGCAGGGCAGGGGTATCGAGCAGGGCTTCCAGGCGATTGAAATCGCGGCTGGAAATGATCAACGAAGGCGGCAGGCCGCTGGTATGCGCGGTACTCATGGTGTCCTCTTTTTCAGTTTCGACATAAAGGAAATGGGCGCCGCGTTTCCGCGCCGCCCATCCGGGGTTTGTTTGTGCGCCTAACGTAGCCGGTTGCCGGCGCGGGTTCAAGCCACCGGCGTTCAGCCGGCGCGGGCGCGGGGCGTCCTGTCCGGCCGCGCGGCGGCGGGGTTCACGTCGACCGACGGATCGAACAGCGACGCCGGCAGTTCGCGGAAAACCTTGGCCAGTTCCTGCAGGAATCCGGCCATCGCCGAACTGCGCCGCCAGACCATCGCGATCCGCCGGCTGGGATGCGAATCGCTGAAGCCCAGCAGATGGATGTCGTCGGAACGCGCGACCGGCGGCTTGACCGCCAGGGTGGGCAACAGGGTGATGCCCACGTTCGCCGCCACCATCTGCCGCAGCGTTTCCAGGCTGGTGGCGCGGAATTCGGATTTTTCGTTCGCGCCGGAAATCCGGCAGACGTCGAGCGCCTGCTCGCGCAGGCAATGGCCATCCTCCAGCAACAGCAGTTGCTGGTTGGACAGTTCGCCCAGCGACAACGAATCGCGTTCCGCCAGCGGATGCGCCTCGGGGACCGCCAGCAGGAACGGTTCCTCGAACAGGAATTCGGTGTGCAACTGATCGTCCTGCAACGGCAGCGCCAGGATGCCGGCGTCGAGCTTGCCCTCGCGCAGGCGCGACAGCAGCACGTCGCTCTTCTCCTCGACCAGCAGCAGTTCCAGTTGCGGGAAACGCGCGCGGATGCGCGGCACCACGTGCGGCAGCAGGTACGGACCCAGCGTCGGGAAGATCCCCAGCCGCACGGTGCCGGCTTCCGGATCCTGGCTGCGCCGCGCGGCTTCCTTCATCTGTTCGACCTCCGCCACGATCCGGCGCGCGCGCTCGGCGGCATCGCGCCCGGCCGGGGTCAGCATGACCTTGCGCGGTGCGCGCTCGACCAGCGGCACGCCCAGTTCTTCCTCGAGCTTCTTGATCTGGGTGGACAGCGTGGGCTGGCTGACGAAGCAGGCCGCCGCCGCATGGCCAAAATGCTTGTGATCGGCCAGGGCCACCAGGTATTTGAGGTCGCGCAGGTTCATCCGGAAGAATCCGTTGGGAAACCGGTGGGCCGGCCCGCCGGAGCGGGCATGGCGGGCTCGTCCATCGAGAGAGTACGCCCATTCCGGGATGCCGCGGCACCCCGGCGGGCAGGACGGGCGGTCAGGCGCCGACCGCTTCTTCCGGCGCCTCGACCGGGGCCGAGGTGCGGATGAGGTGATCGAACGCGCTCAGCGCGGCCTTGGAGCCTTCGCCCATCGCGATGACGATCTGCTTGTACGGCACCGTGGTGGCGTCGCCGGCGGCGAACACGCCCGGCACCGAGGTGCGGCCATGCGCGTCGACCTCGATTTCGCCGCGCGGCGACAGCGCGATGGTGCCCTTCAGCCATTCGGTATTGGGCAGCAGGCCGATCTGGACGAACACGCCTTCCAGTTCGACGCGATGGCTGTCGCCGCCGATGCGGTCCTTGTAGACCAGGCCGGTGACCTTGTTGCCGTCGCCCTGTACTTCCGTGGTCTGCGCGCTGGTGACGATGCGCACGTTCGGCAGGCTGCGCAGCTTGCGCT
>Ga0180217_1002058_pt1 | contig 19575 bp, 16 predicted proteins | sample eDN3rd37CBELigOP_FD_128521 | JGI IMG/M metagenome (GOLD analysis project Ga0180217, IMG submission 128521) | Enriched Organic Plus compost microbial communities from Emeryville, California, USA - eDNA 3rd pass 37_C BE-Lig OP (version 2) (version 2) ... | reverse complement strand
TGCTCATCGCCCCTTCCCCCCCTCCCTCTCCGTGTTCTCCGTGCTCTCCGTGGTGAATGAAAGCACCCGCAGGTCCGCCTGCGTCATCGCCCGCGGCAGATCATCCAGCGGCGTCGCATCCTCCACCCGGAACGGCTGCTCTCCCAGCCCACCCGATTCCGTGCGGCGCAGCGCCGTCAGCGTCCCCCCCGTCCCCAGCGCGGCCCCGATGTCCCTCGCCAGCGACCGGATGTACGTCCCCTTCCCGCACGACACGTCCAGCCGCAGCACCGGCCACTCGTACCCCAGCACGTCGATCCCGTAGACCGTCACCGGCCGCGGCTTGAGTTCCGGCGCCCGCCCCTCGCGCGCCATGTGGTACGCCCGCTCCCCCTCCACCCACACCGCGCTGAACGCCGGCGGCGACTGCTGGATCACCCCGACAAACCCCCGCACCACCTCCTCCACCCGCCCCCGCTCCGGCGGCCGCGCAACCTCCACCGGCGTCGTCGGCGCCTCCAGGTCGTGCGTCGGGCTCGTCACCGACAGGTCGATCTCCGCCAGGTACCGCTTCCGCCCCGCCATGATCGCCTGGCACAACTTCGTGTACTTCCCCACCAGCACCACCAGCAGCCCCGTCGCCAGCGGGTCCAGCGTCCCCCCATGCCCCACCTTCACCCGCGTGGGCGCTCCCCCCGCCACCAGCCGCCGCCGCACCGATGCGCACACCACCATCGACGTCATGCCCAGCGGCTTGTCGATCAGCAGGAACCCCGAAGGTGATGCCGCCGCAGACCCGCTCATCGCACCCGCTCGCACAGTGTCATGAACTCGCTTCGGCCGACCGAGTAGTTGAGCCCCCGCACGTGGTCGATCTCGCGCAGCCCCAACTCGCCCGGCCCCGGCTCATCCGGCCCGGCCTTCGGATACCACACCAGCCCATCCGGGTTCGCCTCCAGCCACGCCGGCACATCGCCAGCGTCGATCCGCTCCACGCGCCCGCGCGACAGGAAGATCAGACTGTCCTCGTGATACCCCACCGACGCAACCGGCCGCGCCCCCTCCGGATCATGCCGCCGCACCGCCTCGACCATCGCCGGGCTCAGCGTCACCAGCGGCGGCAGCAGCACCCCGACGATCACGGCCGCCGCCACCGCAGCGATCTGACCCGCAACGACCTGAATCTTCAGGAACCGCCCCCGCCCAAGCGACTGCACGAACAACCCCGCCATCGCCACCACCGCGCCGAGCACGAGCACACCCCACGCCCCCACAACAGCATTCCGCACGACCACCCCATCGCCCCCCGGCCACAGATCCACGATCCACAACCCCACCCCCACACCGCACGGCACGCCCACGATCACCGCGCCGATCACAAACCACACCCAGAACCCGAGCCTCGCCGCCCGCTCGCGCACCGCCGGCAACGATCCAGCCGCGGCCGCGAACACCGCCCGCGCGCTCAGCAGCGCCAGGGCCGGATACAGCGGCATCGTGTAATGCGGCAACTTCGTGGACACCAGTTCGAACACCACCCACGACGGCAACACCCACGCCAGCAGGAACAACTGCGGCCCCCCCGCCCCTCCCACCCCACCGCGCCGAACCACCTTCACCGCCGCCACTACCGCCGCCGCCGTCAGCAGCGACCCCGGCCAGAAGAGCACCGGCAGCAGCACCAGGTGATACCCCGGCGGCCCCCAATGCCCCTCCTTCGCGACCGCCGCCCGCCCGATCGTCTCCTCCCACACCGTCCCCAGGTACGTCTCCCACCCCACGCTCTGGCCCACCGCCCACACCCACGGCCCCACCATCGCCGCCACGATCCCCACACCCAAAACCGGGCGAAGCCCCCACACCCACCCGACCCGCCGCGTCGCGGCGCACACCCCCACCACCGTCAGCCCCGCGACCATCGGCGCGATCGGCCCCTTGGTCAGCACCCCCAGCCCAAGGCACACCCAGAACACCACCGCAGCGCCAAAGCCGCCCCCTCCCTGTTCCCCTCCATCCCCGCGCCCCTTCCACACCCGCCACAACCCCCACTGCATCCCCACCACCGTCAGCACCAGCACCTGGTCCGCCCGCGCCTGATGCGCCTCCCACGCGAACACCGGGCTCGCCGCCAGCAGCGCCGCCCCCAGCCATGCCGCCCGCGGATCGAACATGCTCATCCCCAGCCGCCACGTCAGCAGCACCGTCCCCACCGCCGCCAGCAGGCTCGGCAGCCGGTACACCCAGATCCCCTCGTGCCTCCGTCCCTGATCCCCCAGCACCCGCACGCTCGCCGCCTGGAGCCAGTAGATCAGCGGCGGCTTGTTCAGCCGCGGCCGGTCCTGAATCCGCGGCACCACCCACCCCTCGAGCGTCCCGCTCTCGGCCATCTGCCGGCTCGCCTGCGCGAAGCGCGACTCGTCGCGGTCGATCGGCGGGAGGCCCACCTGCCCCGGCACGTACACTACAAGGCACAGCAGCAGCAGCGCCACCCCGCCGCGGCGCCACGACGCGGCAAACGGCCGGTCGAGCCACCGACCGCGCTTCCACCCCCACATCGGCGCATCATCCGGGCGGGCATCCGGGTTTGTCGAGGTTGACCTTTGCATGCAGCGAGCGATCCGGGACGCCAGCGACTATAACCGGGGCCTGGCGCCCGTGGTCCGTTGGGCCCATGTCCTCCTCGCTCCGCTGCTCGCGTGGCTGTTCGCCCAGCCGCGGCGACAGTGGACCCTCCCGCTGGCGCTCGGCCTGTTGCTGGTCGTCCTGCTGGTCCCCTTCGACGGCCCCCTGCTGACCGCTGTCGAGCGCCTGGGCATCGGCGGCGACCTGCGCCGCGAACTGGGCGCGTGGCAGCAGTTCGGCGCCCTGGGTTCGCTCCTGTTCACCGCCGCGGCGATCTGGCTCGGCGACCCCGCGCGCCGGCGGCGTTTGCTGGACCTCGTCGCGGCCGTCGCCGTCGGGTGGTCCGCCTGCTCGGTGCTCAAGGTCATCGTCGGCCGCCCGCGCCCGCGCCCCGAGTACCGCGATCCGCACACGTTCCTGTGGCCCTGGGGCCAGTACCCCGTCGAGGTCGCCGACGGGCAACTGGTCCTGATGCACGCGTGGGATCCCCGGATCGCGCAGACCGCCGATCTCTGGTCGATGCCCTCCGGCCACACGGCCCACGCCGCCGTGCTCGCCGTCTTTATCGCAGCGCTCTACCCGCGCCTGCGCCCCCTCATGTGGGTGATGATCGCGATCGTCGGCTTCTCACGCCTGGTCTTCGGCGCCCACTGGCCCACGGACGTCATCGCCGGCGCCGCCGTCGGGATCGCCGCCGGACATGTCGCCACGGAGCGGTACTGGGGCGTGCGGACCCTGGACTGGTTCTGGAAGCGGTGGATCGACCGGGGGTGCTCGCCGGCCCTGCCCCGGGTGCTCGAAGCGGAGCGGGCCCGCCGGGCCCTGCCGGACCCGGCCGCCGCGGCAGCCCCGCCCGCGGCGCCGGCGGCCCACGGCCCGGGCCAAAGGGCCTAAACTCTCCACCCAGCCCCCGATCACACACCGGAGAGGTGTCCGAGAGGCTGAAGGAACGCGACTGGAAATCGCGTATACGGGTAACCGTATCGAGGGTTCGAATCCCTCCCTCTCCGCTTGGCGCAACGCCGCCCGCCGCCGCACCCCGGCGGCGGGTTCTTTTTGGATATGCGTGTCCGGGCGTGAGATGAAGACGCGGTTTGCCCGCACGCCCCGGCCGCCTTGTAATCTTGCGGCGTTTTGCTGGTCCGGGGCGGGGCGCTCGGAGAACCCGGCGCGACGATGAACGCCCACCACCACCACGCCGATGCGCCCGCCGCGGCCGAATCCATCGGCACGTTCTTCTCCCGGCTGCTGCACGCCGACTTCGTCCCTCGCCAGCAGTGCATGCTGCTGAAGCCGGAGATCATCTGGCTGCACGTCGTCTCCGACGCCGCGATCGCCCTGGCGTACTACTCCATTCCCCTGGCGCTGGCCGTCCTGGTGCGCCGGCGCAAGGACCTCGTCTTCAACTGGATGTTCGTGATGTTCGCCGTCTTCATCCTGGCGTGCGGGACGACGCACATCTTCAACATCGTGGCGATCTGGAAGCCGGTGTACCGCCTGGACGGGGTCGTGAAGGCGGCGACGAGCCTGGCGTCGATCGCGACGGCGATCGCGCTGTGGCCGCTGATCCCCAAGGCGCTGCTGCTGCCCAGCCCGGCCCAACTCCGTGAGGCGAACCAGCAACTGGAAGCCGAGATCCAGCGGCGCCGGCGCGCCGAGGCGGAACTGCGGGCCGCGCGAGACGACCTCGAGCGCAAGGTACAGGAACGCACCGAGGAACTCCAGCAGCACCGCGATCACCTGAATGAACTGGTCGAGCAGCGGACCGCCGAGTTAGAGGCCTCGTACCGGCACCTCCGCAGCACGGAGCGGCTGGCCTCGCTGGGGACGCTCTCCGCGGGCCTCGGGCATGATCTGGGGAACCTGCTGCTGCCGGTCAGGGTCCACCTGGAACTGCTCGAAAGCCGCGTGCCCCCCGAGTTGCGCGAATCCGTAGTGGCGGTGAAGGAATCGACGAAGTACCTTGGGCAACTGGCCACTGGCCTCCGCCTGCTCGCCAAGGACCCGGAGGAGGCCGCGGCCTCGGAGGAACCGACCGACCTGACGCGGTGGTGGCAGGACGTCGCGGGGCTGCTGCGGCCCCCCCTGCCCAGCGGCGTGGAACTCTCGGCCCGGATCGAGCCCGGGCTGCCGCCGGTGCGGGTGGCCGTCGCGCCCCTCACGCAGGCGGTCTTCAACCTGGTGCAGAACGCGGGGGATGCACTGCGGACGCGGGGGGGCGGGCGGGTCGAGGTCTGGGCCCGGGCGAGTGACGCGAAAGGCGAGCCGGACGCGAAGCCTCGCGAGGTGCGCATCGGAGTGAGCGACAATGGTCCTGGGATGACCGAGGAGGTTCGATCGAGATGCCTGGAACCATTCTTCACCACCAAGACGCGTGGAATCTCCACGGGAATGGGCCTGACGCTGGTGAGCGGCATCGTCCAGCGGGCGGGTGGGAGGCTGGAGATCGAATCCACACCGGGGCAGGGAACCACGGTGATCATCACGCTGCCGGCGGCCGAGCGGAGCGCCAAACCGACGGCGACCATCTCCATTGCGGACCCGCGAGCGCGGAGTTTCACCGCGGCGGTGCTGCGGGCGCTGGGGTTCGAACCCGATGCAGCGCCGGCGTCGGCGCCCTCTGGTCTGGTCTGGGTCACGGACCCGCCGGACTCGCCGGAGGCGATCGAGACGTTCCTCGCTGGGGACCCGCGTCGCCGCGTTGTCATCTTCGGGCCAGCGCCGACACCGACCAACCCGCGGGTGATCGCGGCCTCAGCCCCCCTGCGGCCAACCGAGGCGCGCGAGGTCCTCGCCCGGGCGGCCCGGGAGGCGAACCGGAACTTGTAGCGCGGCTCGCGGGGCGGTCGTTCATCCTCGTGCTGGGCGTGGACGACAACGAGCAGGTCGGCCGCGCCTTGGCGATGCGGCTGGCGCAGGAGCCGGACCTGCTCTGGATCGGGCTGCTGCGCAGCGCGGATGCGCTGGTCGAGGAAGCCGCGAGGCTGCGTCCCAACATCGTGCTCCTCGACATCGACATGCCGGGCAAGGACCCGTTCCGCGCCCTGCAGGAACTGACCGCCAAGCATCCCGAGACGCGGGTCGTGATGCTCAGCGGTCACGTCCGCCGCGAACTGATCGACCGCGCGTTCGAGTCCGGCGCGTGGGGGTATCTCTCGAAGCACGACGAGATGGCCCGGATCGCCGAGGCGCTGCGGCGCGTCATGGCGGGCGAAGTTGTGATGTCGCCGGACGTCGTCGCGGCGATGTACGGCTGACCCCCCTTCCCCTCAGCCCATCTCATGGCCCCTGGTGGCAGACGCGGCAACTGACGCCGCTGCGCGGGCCGACGACCAGCGGCGGATCGTTGGTGGGATCGTCGTCGGCGTAGCGGGCCGCGAGGCCGGGCAGATCGTCCATCGTGCGTTCCGCGAGGGCGCGGAACGGCCAGGTGTTGAATGAAGGTTGCTCCTGCGCAAAGTTCAGCAGCACTGCGGCACGCCGGGTCTGGCCGGCGCGGAGTTCGTACTGGGCCGCCGCGAGACAGAAGCCCTCGACGTTGTGCGGCCAGCGCGGCATGTTGACACCGGACGTGTCGGCCTCGTCCGCCGTCGCCGCGTTGCGGAGGGTGTCCAGCGCCTCGGTGAAGCCCTCCGAATCACGCGGCAGGTTCCACCGCATGATGGCCAGGGCGACGGAGTGGAATGTCGGGTCGGCGCGGGCGGCCTCGACGAGGCGGGCCTCGGCGGCGGCTGCCGCCGCGGCGTTTCCTTCGGCGAGGGCCACGGCGTGCTCGGCGGAGCAGAGCCAACTCGGGATCCGCGTGTCGCGCGGGTCGAGTTCGGCGGCGCGGCTGAGGAAGTGCCGGGCGACGATGAGATCCGCGAGGTGAGATGGGTCGGCGCGGTCACCCTCGGCGGCGATCCAGAAATGGGCCATCCCGATCCACAAGTTCGTTCGCGCATCGCGTGGGTCGGCGCGGAGCGCGTCGTACAACTCGCGCACGGCCGCATCGCGGCGGGACGGGTCGCGGTTGAGAGCGTCGAAGAACGCGGCCTCGGCGGCGACCGCCTGCGGATTGCGCTCGGGATGGTCCGGCTGCGCAACGGCGAGCACGCCGACAAGGACCACTGCAACGGTTGTGACGAGAATGGCGGCTTTTTTCATGGTGGTTCTCTTCATCGCAGCACCGCCTTCATCGATTCGATGGTCCACTCGCACTGCGGCTCGGTGATCGACATGTACCCGCCGATGTCCAGCAGCGTCAGCATGCACACCTGCGCGGGGTCGAACGCAGCGCCAGCGGCGCCGCCGCCGTTCTGATACGGGTCGAGGGTGATGTCCTCGGCCTTCAGACGCACCGTGCGGAGTTCGTCCGCAGCGACACGGATCGGCGGCGTGGTCCAGACGGAGCCGTCGGCCTGCGTCAGCGTGAGGGAGAGCGACTGCGACCGGTTGCCGCGGACCGCGATGGTGAACTCCCTGAGGCCCGCGAGGTCGCCGGGACGGATCACCAGCGCCGTGCCCGCGGGTTGGGAGCGGCTGCGCGTGTACGCGACGCGGAGCGACGGGCCGCCGGTGACGGTGATGCCGTCGCGGATCGGCCGCCATGGGTGCGCATCGGTGCTCGCGAGCGGGATCGCGAGTTGGTTCCCCTCGGGCCGGAGCGCGGGGAGCGTCCGGGCGTGGTCGAGGACGGTTGTTTCCTGAGCGGCGGCGCTCGACGCCCCCTCGGCCGGATGTTCCAGTTCCGCGGCTTCGCGGGGCGTGCAGGCGGCCGCCGCGAGCGCCGCGATGGTGAGTGTGGCGGTGATGATGGGTCTCATGACGGTCTCCTGCGTGCCACCCGCCCCCAAAGGCGACTTGCGTCGCGGGCACGCGGAGAGTGTCACCCCTGCCGCGGCCGCGGTGCAGATGCCGGAAGTCATGGGCATGACTTCCGGCAGGGGTGTGCGGATGGGGAGCCGGCGGCGGCTGGTTACAGTGTGTTGAGATGGCAGCCGGACCGAGCACAGCACGCCGCCAGTGGTTGATGCGGACCGTCGGCTTCGCCACCTGGGTTGTCGCCGGAGCGCCGGTGCTGGCGTCGGTGGTGCGCAATCCGGTGCTGCTGGAGCGGCCGACGATCGCCGCGTGGCTCGCGGCGTTCGCGGTGTTTGGCGCGGCGTATTCGGCGATGGCGGCGCCGGGGGCCGGGGCGGGGCTGCGGCGCACGATGGTCGCGGTGCTTGCGGTCTCGGGGCTGGTCGCGAACTGGCTCATCCCCACGCCGATGCCGAATATCGCGACGACCGGCATCCTGCTGGTCATCTCGGCGTCCGCGGCGGCGGATGTGCTCAGCCGGCGCGGGGCGCTCGCGCTTGTCGGGCTCCAGACCGCGGGCCTGCTGGCCGGGTACGCCGCGGCGTGGCCGTGGGAGTATGCGGCGCTGGCGGCCGGGGCGTACGCGGTGTTCCAACTTTTCGCCTGCGGGGCGTCACTCCTGGCCCGCTCGGAGGCCGAGGCCAGGGCCGAACTGGCGGCGTCGCTCGAGAGCCTGCGGGCCACGCAAGCGATGCTCGCGCAGAGCGCTGCGCTGGCCGAGCGGGCGAGGATCGACCGCGAGTTGCACGATGCGCTTGGGCACAACCTTGTGCTGCTGAGCCTCAACCTCCAGGCGGCTGCCGCGGCGTGCGACGCCTCGGGACCGGGGGCGGCGGGGGCGGGCGAGATGGTGCGCGGGTGTCATGCGCTGGCGCGGCTGATCCTGTCGGACCTGCGCGGGGTCGTGCGGGAGGGGCGCGGCGTCGCGCCGGTGGACCTTCGCGCGGCGGTTGAGCGCCTCGCGGCCGCCGCGGGGAGCACGCCGGCGGTGCGGGCGACAGTGGACCCGGGCGTCAAGGGGCTCGACGCGGCGCGTGCGCACGCGCTGTTCCGCTGCGCTCAGGAGTTCATCACCAACACGCTCAAGCACGCCGGAGCGACGGAGGCGACGATCGACATCACCCGCCGCGAGGGGCGCGTCGAACTGCATGCCGCGGACAACGGGCGCGGGGCCGCCGCCATCGAACCCGGGGGTGGGCTGGCGGGCGTGCGCGAGCGGGTCGCGGAGTTGGGCGGGGAGGTCAGCGTGGAGACCGCGCCCGGGCGGGGTTTCCGCATGACCGTGACCCTTCCCCTGCCGGCCGAACCGGGAGCGGCGGCGTGAGCGAGACGATCCGCGTGCTCGTCGTCGATGACCAGACGCTCGTGCGGCGCGGGCTGGCGGAGTTACTTGGTGGCGTGCCCGGCATCGCCGTCGTGGGCGAGGCCGCGGACGGGGAAGAAGCGCTGCGTCTGGCTCGCGAACTGGCGCCGGACGTGGTGCTGCTCGACGTGCGTATGCCCGAGATGAGCGGGCTGGAGGTGCTCGGCGAACTGCGGGCCAAGGGCGTGGCGGCGCATGCGCTGATGCTGACGACGTTCGACGATGATGAGGCGCTGATGGAGTCCGTGCGGCGCGGGGCGAAGGGGTACCTGCTGAAGGACGCGACGCTCGAGGAACTGACGCAGGCGATCCGCACGGTCGCGGCGGGCGGAACGTATGTGCGGCCGGTGGTAACGACGCGCGTGCTGGAGGGGCTCAAGCAGATCACGCCCGCGCCCGGCCCTTCCGCCGCGGCGGAGCCGGGGCTCACGCCGCGCGAGACCGACATCCTGCGGCTGATGGCGGGCGGGTACAGCAACCGCGAGATCGGCGATGCGCTGGGGCTGACCGAGGGGACGGTGAAGAACCACGTGTCCAGCATTCTGTCGAAGATGGGCGTGCGGGATCGCACGCGGGCGGTTCTGAAAGGGCTTGAACTGGGGTGGCTCTGAGCGGGTCGCCGGCGGGTGAGGGTGCCGGCGCTCAAGCGTCCGTGGATTGCGTTGGGACGGGCGTTCGGGCACACTGCGCGGCATGAACACGCTCGACCGCCGCCGGTTTCTCGCGTCCTCGGCCGCTCTTGCCGCTCTCGGGCTCGCTCCGCCCGCCGCGCGGGCCGCGGGCGGCGAGCAGCCGCGGCGAGGTGACACCTATCGCGGGCCGTGCTCGATCGCGTCGGCCAATGGTCTGAAGGCGGTCGCGCGCGCGATGGAACTCGTGCGCGAGGGGTACGACCCGGCCGACTGTGTCGTTCAGGGGGTCCGCATCGTCGAGGATGACCCGGAGGACGACACCGTTGGGTATGGTGGTCTGCCGAACGAGGAGGGGGTGGTCGAACTGGACGCCTGCGTGATGCACGGGCCCACGCACAAATCCGGGGCCGTCGCCGCGCTGCGGAACATCAGGAACCCGGCGATGGTGGCGCTGGAAGTGTTGCGCCGGACGGACCACTGCCTGATCGTGGGCGAAGGGGCGCTGAAGTTCGCCCGGCGCATGGGGTTTGTCGAGGAGAACCTGCTGACGGAGAGGGCGCGGCTGGAGTGGCTCAAGTGGCGCAGCGAACTCAGCCCGCACGACGACTGGCTGGACGCCGACCAGCGCGACGAGCCCGTCGGGAAGACATTCACGCCCGAGGTTCAGGCAGCGATCGACCGCCGGCGCGAGTGGCGGGCCCACTACGGCACGATCCACTGCTCCATCGTCACGCCGAAGCAGGACGTGGCGTCGTGCACAACGACAAGCGGGCTGTCGTGGAAGATCCCCGGGCGCGTCGGCGACTCGCCGATCATCGGCGCCGGCAACTATTGCGAGAACGACGTCGGCGCGGCGGGGTGCACGGGGCGCGGCGAGGCGGCGATCGTCACGTGCGCGGCGTTCAGCACCGTGCAGCACATGGCCCGGGGGATGACGCCGACGGAGGCCGCGCTGGCGGTCGCCAGGCGCGTCGCCGAACTGACCACGCGGGAGAAGCGCAACCGCGACGGCCAGGGCCGGCCGCGGTTCGACATGAAGATCTACGCCCTTCGCAAGGACGGCGCGCACGGCGCGGCGAGCCTGTTCAGCGGCGCCCAGTACGCCGTGTGCGAGCAGGACGGGGAGGCGCGGCTCGAACCGGCGGCGTTCGTCTTCGAGGGGCGGCCGGAGGTCTGATCCCGCGGCGGAGCGGCCGGGTGTGGGCGGTTCAGGGGACGGAGCGAAACAAGCCGGACGCCCCCGCCTTGCGGGGCGGGGGCGTCCGTTGGGCCTGTTCCCCCCGCTCTTGCTCGCACAGGACGCCTGGGAGCGGAGGGGCTGGGATCTGACCTGCGGCGGGGTTACTTGTTCTTGGTGTCCCCGCGGGCGAAGATGCTGGCGACGTAGTTGAGCACGTCGGTCGCGCTGGTCTCGTTGTAGCCGAAGTTCTTGATCAGCCGCTGCTTGACGATGTCGATCTTCTGCTGGGTCTCGTCGTCCACGACGCTGGAGACCAGGTTCTTGAGTTTGATTGTGTCGCGCTGGTCCTCGAAGAGTTTGAGTTCCAGGGCGCGGTAGAGGCGGGCGTTGGTGTTGTACTCGAACTTCTTGCCGTCCAGCGCCAGGGCGCCGATGTAGTTCATGATCTCCTGGCGGAAGTCGTCCTTGCGGCTCTCGGGGATGTCGATCTTCTCCTCGATCGACCGCATCAGACGCTCGTCCGGCTCGTCGTCGCGGCCGGTGTAGCGGTTCTTGACGCGTTCCTTCTGCGTGTAGGCGCGGACGTTCTCGATGTAGTTGGCGCAGAGCCTGCGGATCGCGTCCTCGTCGGCGCTGATGGCCCGCTGGACCTCGCCCTTGATGATGTCTTCGTACTCCTCCTTGACGACGGCCAGCAGTTCGCGGTAGCGCTTCTTGGTCTCCTCGTCGGAGATGAGGGAGTGGTGGTGGAGCCCCTCCTCCAGTTCGTTGAGCACCATGAAGGGGTTGATCGCCTTCTCCTCGACCGCCTGGCGGCTGACGAGGGTGTTGGAGATCTTGTCCTGGATGTAGCGAGGGCTGATGCCGTTCATGCCCTCGCGGGGGGCCTCTTCCTTCAGTTCGCGGATCGAGTCCTCCGTGAAGCCGGGGATGGCCTTTCCGTTGTAGAGTTTCATCTTCTGGAGCAGCGTGAGGCCCGCCTTCTTGGGCTCCTCCAGGCGGGTCAGCACGGCCCACATCGCCGCGACCTCCAGCGTGTGCGGGGCGATGTGGATGTTCTTGATGCGGTCGGGGCCGAAGTCCTTCTGGTAGATCTTGATCTCGTCGTCGAGGCGGATGTTGTAGGGCACGTCGATCTTGATCGTGCGGTCGCGGAAGGCCTCCATCATCTCGTTGGACTGGAGGCGCTTGTACTCCGGCTCGTTGGTGTGGCCGAGGATCACCTCGTCGATGTGCGTCTGGGCGAACTTCTTGGGCTTGATCAGGTGCTCCTGGCTGGCGCCCAGCAGGTCGTAGAGGAACGCCACGTCGAGTTTGAGCACCTCGATGAACTCGCAGATGCCCCGGTTGGCGATGTTCAGTTCGCCGTCGAAGTTGAACGCCCGTGGGTCGGAGTCGGAGCCGAACTGGGCGATCTTGCGGTAGTTGATGTCGCCGGTGAGTTCCGTCGAGTCCTGGTTCTTCTCGTCCTTGGGCTGGAAGGTGCCGATGCCGACGCGGTCCTTCTCGCTGAGGATGATGCGCCGGACCTTGACGTGCTCCATGACCTGGCGCCAGTCGCCGGCGTAGTGCCGCATCAGTTCGCCGTAGACCTTGCGGCAGAAGGGGCACAGTTCGCCGTGCAGGCGGAGGCGCCCGCCGCGGTGCTGCGGCGTGTACCGCTCGTTGAGCTGCGCCATGATGTCATCGCGGGCCTCGCGCGGCACGAGCATCAGCGGCTCCTCGTGCATCGGGCACGGGAACGTGTGGTCCTTGGCCCCGGGGCCGCAGTGCTCGTCGAGTTGCCAACTGAAGGAGTACAGCGCGCCCGCGTCGGTCTTGCTGTACGCCTCCAGGCCCTTCTTCAGCAGGCGCGCGATCGTGCTCTTGCTCGAGCCCACCGGCCCGTGCAGGAGGAGGATGCGCTTGTCCGTCCCGTACCCCTCGGCGGCGGAGCGGAAGACGTCCACCAGCTGCATCAGCGCGAAATCGAGGCCGAAGATGCCGTCCGCGCCGTTGTCGATCGGGTCGCTGAAGAAGTGGTACCGCACCACGTCCTTCTTGAACAGGCGGTACTTCTCGAAGCCGTAGGAAAGGATCGCGTCGTACAGCCGCTGGTACGCGTTGCGCACTACCGCCGGCTGCGCCAGCGCGATGTCGAGGTACTCGAAGAACGTTCCCTCCCAGTGGTGCTGACGGAACGCCCGCCGATCCAGCCGTGACTCGATGAGCGACAGCACCGAGGCCGCGTCGGCCCCATTGCCGCTCCCGCCCGGCTCCCCGCCCGCGCCCACGCCCGCCCGGGCCTGGGAGTACGGGGAGGTCTGGAACTTGGCAAGGTCGTCGCGCATGACGCCGTCTCCCTTGCCCCGATCACTCTTCCGCGCCCGAGCCGTCCGTGGGAACAGACGCCGGAGAGCAACCGGAGCGATGTGGTTCAGCTCAATGCGCGGACGCCGCTGGCCGGCGACGCCGGACGTGCCCGTCTCCCGAACTCCCCCGTCCGGGCCTCTATACCCGGATCATCGGGCCGCCGGACCCACCTCGCGGCCGCGGCGGTGGCTATCCGCCTTATCGGCGCGCCGGGGGGACCCTCACAAGCCGGAGATCTCATCCGGTCTCCCTCTGTATACGCTCCGGGGGACCTCCCGGATCACTCTATTCGTCCGCCCACGCCCGGCCCCCGGGCCGCGTGAGAGCGGCCTTGCCCCGGAAGGATGGCACCCGGGTGAAGCCCCTGGCGCTCCGTGAGACCCCGCTCCGCTACCATGAGGCTCCTCACAGCCCGCCGGAGCCCCCTGAACGCCATGCATCAGTCCCCCCAGAACGGTGCCGCCTCGCGGTCCCTCAAGGCCGTTTGCAAGAACGCGGTTTACCGGCTGCTGCGGCCGGCCTTCAAGGACGCCGCCGCGTCCCTCGAGCGGCTTGAGCGGAAGATCGACTCCCTCGTCGCGACGGAGGAGGCAGCGGTGGTCTGGCGCGGCCCGCTGACCGGGTGCGCCGTCAGCCCCTCGGGCAAGCCGCACGACTCGCTCACCCGCAAGTACCGCGACGAACTGACTTTCTGGGACTGGCTCGTGCGCGGCGGCGGCGCCGAGGAGAAGTTCGGCCACCCGTTCGCACCGCTCTTTGGCTCCTGGCAGCGCGGGCGCGCGGAGGAACTCCGCGGCGTGCTCGGCATGTCGCCCGAGGAGTTCAACGCCTGGTGCGCCCAGCGCACCGCCGTGGAGATCGGCCCGGGGCCGTACCCGGCCGTCGCCGTCGCCCCGTGGCGCACCGCCATCGCCGTGGACCCCATCAGCGAGGGGTACATCGCCCAGGGCCTTGTGCCCGACGAGTGCCGCCACGTGCTGTTCATCACCGCCACGGGCGAGCACATCCCGCTGCCGGCCGGCGCGGCGGACATGGTCGTCATGGAGAACTGCCTCGACCACTGCTCCGACCCCGGTGCGGTGCTGCGCGAGGCGAGGCGGATCCTCAAGCCCGGCGGCCATCTGTGGCTCCTCGTGGACCTGATGACCTACCGCGACGAGATGCACCCCAACCCGTTCACGGAGGAGTCGCTGCGGGCGCTGCTGGCCCGTGAGGGGTTCAGCGCCATCCACGAGCGGACGAGCACGGAGCGCAGGAGCCACCCGCACGCGTACGGGGAGTACCGCGGGCTGCTGGTCGCGAACGGGGCCTCGGGGCCGACGGTCCACGTGACCGCGGCCGCGGCGCCGGCGCTCGCGGCGGTCTGATTTACCGGGGCGGGGCGAGCAGGCATTCGGCGCCGGCTCTGGCGCGGGGGGCTCGGTTGGGCGCAAAGAGCGCCTACGAATCGGTGTATGTCTTTCGGACTTGCCCGTGGCCGCCAACTCGACCCGACCGGCGTGATGCTCACGTCGGAGGAACTGCCCCCGCTCCCCGATGACATCATCCAGAACCCCGACGCGGGCCGGCTTGACCCCCGCGCCTGGTTCCCGCACCCGGAGCGCCGGCTGGAGATCGAGATCGGCTCGGGCAAGGGGACCTTCCTGGTCCAGCAGGCCTCGCTCACGCCCGAGACCAACTACCTCGGCATCGAGTGGGCCCGTGAGTTCGCCCTCTACGCCGCGGACCGCATCCGGCGGAACAACCTTCCCAACGTCCGCATCCTCAACACGGACGCCGCGGAGTTCCTCCACTGGCGCCTCCCCGACGGCATCGCCGCCGTCGTGCACCTGTACTTCCCCGACCCGTGGCCCAAGACGCGGCACCACCGCCGGCGGATCGTGCAGGAGCGGTTCCTCCGCGACGTGCACCGCGTGCTCACGCCCGGCGGCGAACTCCGCGTCGTCACCGACCACGATGACTACTGGCAGTGGATGCAGCGCGAGTTCGAGCGCGTGACGATCGGCCCTCAGCCGCTGTTCGAGGTCCTTCCCTTCGAGCGGCCCGGCTCGGCCCGCGAGGGGGAACTGGTCGGCACCAACTTCGAGCGGAAGTACCGCCGCGAGGGGCGGCCATTCAACGCCGCGGTGCTGCGCCGACTCGGCGGCTGACCCGCCCCTCATCCCCCGCCCCCCCACCGCCCCCGCTCCAGCCGCGGCCCAAGCCCGGCCCGGCCCCGGCCGATAAACCCGGTGGAGCCGCCGGTGCAAGACGCCCCCCCATATCCCCTGTTCTGCCTGGTCGTGATCATCGCGTTCGCCGCGACCCACTGGTGGACGCGCCGACGCGGCGCCCGCGGGCTCTCACCATGGCTCTGGGCCGGCCTGGCCCTCATCCTGGCCGGCGGAGCCTGGTGGTCCGACCGGGCTGTCAAGCGCGCGCGACGGCACCTGGAGGCCATGATCGCCGGCCTCGCGCCCACGTACGCCTCCGAACTCGCCCGTGCCGGACACGAGCACATCACCGAGTTCACGCCGCCCGACGATCCCCTGTACCAGAACCTGATCCGCATCGAGCACCGCTGGCAGCAACTCAACCCCGCCATCGCCGACATCTACACGTTTCGGCCCGCCTCCGACGGGACACTCTACTTTGTGGTCAACGCCGAGACGGACCGCGACGGCGACGGCCTCTACACCGGCCCGTTCGAGCGGCGCATGCCCATCGGCGAGCGGCTGACCGTTGTCACGCCCGCGATGGAGCGGGCCCTGCGCGGCGAGGCGTGCTTCGAGCCCGCCCCCGTCACCGACCGCCGCGGCACGCGCATCAGCGCCTACGTGCCGATGCTCGACCGCCACGGCCGCGTGGACGCCCTGCTCGGCGTCGATTACGACGCCCGCGCGTGGCTGGCTGCTCTGGCCCGCGCGCGGCTGACCGTGATGGGCTCGGTCGCCACGCTCGCCGCGCTGCTCGGCGGCTTCGGGGCCGCGATCGCGCTGGTCCGCGCGGGGCTGGAGGCCCGCCTCCGCGCCGCCGACGCGCTGGCCCGCTTCAAGAGCGAGTTCCTCGCCAACATGAGCCACGAGATCCGCACGCCGCTGACGGGCATCCTCGGCTATGCGGAACTGCTCGCCGACGACAGGCTCGAGCCCGCGCAGCGGGCGGAGTTCGCCAACGTCGTGCGGCGCAGCGGCGCGCACCTGCTGGCGGTCATCGGCGACATCCTCGACATCGCCAAACTCGAGGCCGGGCGCATCGACCCGCAGGCCGCGGCGTGCTCACCCGAGCAGGTCGCCCGCGAGGTCGCCGACCTGCTCCGCCCCGCGGCCGACGCCAAGGGAATCTCGCTGGAGTTCCGCAGCACCCTCCCCGAGGGTGCGATCCTGCGCACCGATCCCGTTCGCCTCCGCCAGATCCTGCTCAACCTCGCGGGCAACGCGGTGAAGTTCACGCAGAGCGGGGGCGTGACGATCGAGGTGGACGCCGGCCCGAACGCCTCGGGGACCCCGCGGACGCGTTTCCGTGTGACCGACACCGGCATCGGGATCGATGCCGAGAACCTTGCTCGCATCTTCGAGCCGTTTACGCAGGCGGACGGCTCCACGGCGCGGCGCTACGGCGGCACCGGCCTGGGCCTGAGCATCGCGCGTCACCTGGCGGGGCTGCTCGGGGGCGAGATCACCGCCCGCAGCACCCCCGGCCGCGGCAGCACGTTCACGCTCCTGCTCCCGCCGCACGAGATTGGGTCCGACGCCGCCTCACTTGTCCCCGCGCTCCCCGCGCCCCCCGTCGTCGATGCCCTGCCCGCCCCGCCCTCGCTCCGGGCCCGCATCCTGCTGGCCGAGGACGGGCGGGACAACCAGCGCCTCATCGCCCACATCCTCACCCAGGGCGGGGCCGAGGTGCGCGTCGCCGCCGACGGCGCCGCCGCCGCCAGACTGGCGCGCGACGCCCGAGAGGCCGGCGCCCCGTTCGACCTTGTTCTCCTCGACATGCAGATGCCCGGGCTGGACGGCTACGCCGCGGCGGGCCTGCTGCGCCGCGAAGGGCACACCGGCCCGATCCTCGCGCTGACCGCGCACGCCTCCCCCGGCGACCGCGAGCGCTGCCTCGCGGCGGGGTGCGACGGGTATCTCACCAAACCGATCGCCCGCGTGACGCTGCTGGAAGCCGGCGCCGCGGCGCTGGAGCGTGCCCGCGCAGCCGCACCGGCCGCGGCGACTGCCGCCGCGTGAGATGAATGAATGCTTGCCCGCAGGGGAAGGGTGATCGACGGGATTCGAACCCGCGACCCCGAGGATCACAACCTCGTGCTCTAACCAACTGAGCTACGATCACCATCACGCCCACCCCCGGCGTCCGTCGCGGCGGATCGCCCGCTGTTCGGGACCCGGGAGCGGAGGGGACGCGAACGATACGAGCCGCGAGCCCGCCCGGTCAATGCCGGTCCGGAAGGCCCTCACCAGCCGCCGGAAGCGGTTGGATCTGTCGCCTATCGTCCTGACCCCCCGTTCGCTCGCCGAACCCGGGCACAAGGAGTTGCCAGGCCATGACCACCGCAGTGGCGGAGCAGACGATGTCTCTTTCCCGTGCGCACATGAATCTCGCCCCGGCGAGGCTCGTCGAACTGGCCATCGCCCGCGGCGAGGGAATCCTGGCCTCCAACGGCGCGCTGGTCTGCCGCACCGGTGACCGCACCGGGCGCTCCCCGAAGGACAAGCACCTCGAGGACACCCCCGGCATCCACGACAAGATCTGGTGGGGCTCGGTCAACATCCCGATGACCCCCGAGCAGTTCGACGCCGCGCTGAAGATCGCGACGGATTACCTCGCGGGCCAGAAGGACCTCTTCGGCTTCGAGGGCTTCGTCGGCGCCGACCCGTCCTACCGCCTGGGCGTGCGCGTCATCTGCGAGCAGGCGTGGCACGTGCTCTTCGCCCGCACGCTCTTCATCCCCCAGGGCTCCCGCGCCGCCGGCCCCAAGGCCACGTGGAAGCACGACTGGACCGTGATCAACGCCGGCAAGCGCCGCCTCACCCCCGAAGAGCAGAAGCGCTGCGGCGCCAAGAGCCCCATCCTCATCGCCCAGAGCCTCGAGCGCAAGACCGTCGTCATCCTCGGCACCGAGTACGCCGGCGAGATCAAAAAGTCGCTCTTCTACGCGATGAACTTCGACATGCCCGAGGCCGGCGTCTTCCCGATGCACTGCTCGGCGAACGTGGACAAGAAGGACCCGTCCAACGTCGCCCTGTTCTTCGGCCTCTCCGGCACGGGCAAGACGACGCTGTCGGCCGACCCCAGCCGCGCCCTGATCGGCGACGACGAGCACGGCTGGTCCGACAACGGCGTCTTCAACTTCGAGGGCGGGTGCTACGCCAAGTGCATCAAACTCTCGCGCGAGGGCGAGCCGCAGATCTGGAACGCGATCAAGTTCGGCTCGGTCCTTGAGAACGTCGTCGTCGATCCCGACACCCGCATCCCGGACTACGACGCCGCGACGTACACCGAGAACACCCGCGCGACGTACCCGATCGACTACATCGACGGCGCCGTGATCCCCTCCGTCGGCGGCCACCCCAAGAACGTCATCTTCCTGACCGCCGACGCCTACGGCGTCATCCCGCCCGTGAGCAAACTCAGCCGCGAGCAGGCGATGTACTACTTCATCAACGGCTACACCAGCAAACTCGCCGGCACCGAGGCGGGCGTCACCGAGCCGCAGCCCAACTTCTCCGCCTGCTTCGGTGGCCCGTTCCTCCCCCGCCCGCCGCGCGTCTACGCCGACATGCTCGCCGAGCGCGTCGCCAAGCACGACGCCAACGTCTGGCTGCTCAACACCGGCTGGACCGGCGGCCCCTACGGCGTCGGCTCCCGCTTCAAACTCGCCTACACCCGCGCAATGGTCACCGCCATCCTCAACGGCTCCCTGGCTGGGGTGGAGTACAAGCCCGACCCGATCTTCGGCCTGGCGATCCCGGTGGCCGTCCCCGGCGTGCCCCCGGAGGTCCTCAACCCGCGGAACACCTGGAAGGACCCCGCCGCCTACGACGACCAGGCCCGGAAACTCGCGGCCCTGTTCCGCGAGAACGACAAGAAGTTCGACATGCCCGAGGCCGTCCGCGCCGCCGGTCCCCGCGGCTGAGGCGGCGGCCGCCCGCCACCCGTCCCCCCGCCCCCGGATCCCGCGGGGCGGGCCTTCCCAAAGCCACCGGAACGACTACGCTGGTCCTGCCCCGGTGGCCCCGGCCCCCGGGCCGACCACGGCCGCCCCCCGCGGCGGCCGACCACGGAGTTCCCGTCCCATGCGCATCGCTGTCACCGGCAAGAACCTCGAAATCACCGACGCCATCCGCGAGCACGCCGAGACCAAGTGCGGCAAACTCCCGCGGTACTTCGACGGCACCCAACTCATCCAGGTGGTGTGCGAGCAACTCAAGCACGGCGAGTTCCGTGTCGAGGTCATCTGCGACGTCGAGAAGCACGACGACTTCATCGCCAACGGCACCGGCGACGACCTGTACAAGTGCATCGACCAGGCCGTCGAGAAGGTCGCCCGCCAACTCACCGACTTCAAGGAACGCCTCAAGCAGGAAAAGCAGCGCTGAGGCCGCTGCCCCGTCCCTGAC
>Ga0180217_1002056_pt1 | contig 19604 bp, 24 predicted proteins | sample eDN3rd37CBELigOP_FD_128521 | JGI IMG/M metagenome (GOLD analysis project Ga0180217, IMG submission 128521) | Enriched Organic Plus compost microbial communities from Emeryville, California, USA - eDNA 3rd pass 37_C BE-Lig OP (version 2) (version 2) ... | reverse complement strand
GGCTGCGTGAGATAGTCGGCGAGGCGCTTGCCGAGCCAATCGAGTGCGCGATTGAAGATCATTTCGAATGGACCTGTCGCAGAGAATCCTTCGCGGCGGATCAATGCGCGTTATGGGGGCGAAATCAATGTGGGGATACTGCGTCGGCCTCATCCTTCGAGACGCGCCCTTTGGACGCTTCTCAGGATGAGGCTGGAATATGCGCTCTCATGGTGAGGAGCGCTGCGTAGCGGCGCGTCTCGAACCATGAGGGCTACCGCAAGCTTCCCGGATCGAGCGTGAAGAGCTCCTGTGCGCGTCCGACGCCGCGCAACGCGTAGCGCCCGACGGAGACGAGCAGCGCGCGTTCGGGCTCGGGCGTCGCCTCCGCGAAGGCGTCGGACATGACGATCCGCCGGTCGACCGAACGGCACATGGAGGCGATGCGCGCGACCTCGTTCACCGCCGGGCCGATCACCGTGAAGTCGAGGCGATCATCGCTGCCGACATTGCCGTAAAAGACGTCACCGATATGCAGGCCGAGATAGATGTTGGTCACCGGACGGCCGTCGGCGACGCGGCGGGCGTTGAGTTCGCGCTCGCGAGCGCGAAGCATTTCCTCGGCGTGCAGTGCGCAACGGCAGGCGGCGGCCGGGTCGTCGGCCTGGAAGATCGCGAGCGTCCCGTCGCCGATCAGCTTCAGGACATCGCCGCCGGCTTCGTAGATCGTGGAGATCACGGCGTCGGCATAGTCGTTCAGTAGCGGGATCACTTCGTCGGGTGCCGCGCTGTCGGTGATCGTGGTGAAGCCGCGCAGATCGGAGAACCAGAGCACGGCACTGATCCGGTCGGCGACGCCGCGCGAGATGCGGCCCGAAAGCACGCGCTGGCCGGGGTCGCGGCCAAGATAGACCTGCACGAGCGTCCCTGCGATGCGGCCAAGCGAGCCGCACTTGATCGCGAGCGCGAGCGAGGGCACGAGGCGGCGCAAGGCGGCGATGTCCTCGTCGGAAAAGCCCGCGGGCTTGCGTGTGGCCCAGGCGGAATAGAAGCAATCCATGTCGCCGATGGCGCCCGCGCCGGGAAAGCGGTGCACGAAGGCGATGTAATCGGTGCAACCGTCATCGCGCACATCTTCGACCATCTTGAAATCGGCGGGGTCGCCGTGGCCAAGGCGGCGGCGCAACTCGCTTTCGCCGGTCTCGAGCAGGTGGAAGAACGGCGTGCGGCGCCAGCTTTCGGCGGCTTCGCCCTCGTCGGTGCGGCCGTATTCGATATACGGTGTTTCCTCGCCACCCGCGTGCCAGCGGAAGGCGCGGCCTTCATAGACCGGATGCAGCGTGTCGATGAAGGCGAGCGCGCGGCAGAGCGAGAGGCCGGCGGCACCGCATCGCTCGCAGAATTCGCCAAGGAGCTTCAATTCCTCGGTGCCGGCCAGTCCTTGGTCCACGAGCCAGGCGGAGATTTCGTCGATAGAAGCGGGGTGCATAGGGGTATTTTGCGACAGGCGCCGCAAAGGCGCAAAGGAGGACGCAGGCTCCTTCGACGCTTTAATTCGCGGTCCGGGCGCGGATGGCTGCCCAACGTCCATCCTGCGCATTCACCTTCTCGCCGACGATCTCGTTGCCGTTCACGCGACCTTCGTATCGCGTGTCGTCGGCCGTGAAGCTGATGCGGTCGCCGCGCAGGCGTCCCGTCACCGGCAGCGCGCGTTCTCCGCGGACCAGCATGCCGCTGACATTCTGGAAATCCTGTTTGAGGACGAGCGTTTCTTCGCCGAGTTTCCAGGTACCTTCCGCCTTGGCGGGGACGATGTAGAGATGCGCCGTGCACCACATGGTGCAATCGGGAATATTTTCGGAATGGTCAGGCGCCCAGCCCGTCACCAGATAATGATTGAGCACAATGCGGCTGCCCGGAGTCATGTCGAGGAATTTCGACGCCAGCCGATCGAGGTTCTCCGTCAGCAGAAAGAGAGCGAGAACGCTGGCCTTGGAAACATCCGCCTCGAACATGTCGCCCTGAACGAAGCTCGCGCGGTCGCCGACGCCCGATTCCGCGGCGCGCCGGCGCGCGAGTTCGACCATCTTTTCCTCGTATTCGACGCCGAGCGCACGCACGCCGCGCTTCGCGGCGGCAATCACCATGCGGCCGTCGCCGGAGCCGAGATCCATAACAAAATCCTGCGGCGTGACCGCCGCCATGTCTAGCATCTTTTCCACCAATGCGTCGGGCGTCGGGACCCAGACGACATCTTTACCCGGCTGGCCGGAGTAGGGCTCGTAGGATTTGGTCTCCTGCGCGGCGGTCGGCCCGGCCACGAACACAAAGGTTGCGCAGAACAGAGGAATAAAGCGGTTCGCGAACTTCAAGGGCGATCTCCCGGGTGTTCGGTCGGCGGAGGAGCGGAACTGTGCTAATGAACCCCCATGTTCATCACCTTGTTCCATGAACTCCGAGCCGCCGGCGTGCCGGTGACGGTGCGCGAATATCTCACGCTCATGGAGGCGATGGATAAGGACCTCGCCTCGCGGCGGGTAGAGGATTTCTATTATCTTTCGCGCGCGGCGCTCGTGAAGGACGAGCGCAACCTCGACAAGTTCGACGTTGTGTTCGGGCGCGTGTTCAAAGGGCTGGAGCTTCTATCCGGTACCGGCGCCACGGCGGAAATTCCCGCCGAATGGCTGAAGAAGCTCTCGGAGAAATACCTCACGCCGGAAGAGATGGCAGAGATCGAGGCGCTCGGCGGCTGGGACAAGCTGATGGAGACGCTGAAGAAACGCCTCGAAGAACAGAAAGGCCGCCACGAGGGCGGCTCGAAGTGGATCGGCACCGCGGGCACGTCGCCGTTCGGTGCGTTCGGCTACAACCCCGAAGGCATCCGCATCGGCCAGGACAAGGGTCGGCACGGCCGCGCGGTGAAGGTGTGGGACAAGCGCGAATTCCGCGACCTCGACGGAGACGTCGAGCTCGGCACGCGCAACATCAAGATCGCGCTCCGCCGCCTGCGCAAGTTCGCGCGCACCGGCGCGCCGACCGAGCTCGATCTGCCCGGCACGATCCGCGAAACGGCGAAGCAGGGCTGGCTTGATGTGCAGCTCCGCCCGGAGCGGCACAACGCGGTGAAGGTGCTGCTCTTCCTCGATGTCGGCGGCTCGATGGACTGGCACATCCAGATCTGCGAGGAGCTTTTTTCCGCCGCGCGCTCCGAATTCAAGCACCTCGAAACTTTCTATTTCCACAACTGCCTCTACGAGCGTGTGTGGCGCGAGAACCGGCGGCGCTGGCAGGAGACGACGCCGACCTTCGAGGTGCTGCACACCTATCCGCACGACTACAAGGTGATCTTCGTCGGCGACGCGGCGATGAGCCCGTACGAGATCGTGCAGCCGGGCGGCTCGGTCGAGCACATGAACGAGGAGACGGGCGAGGTCTGGATGCGGCGCGTGCTCGCGACGTACCCGCACGCGGTCTGGCTCAACCCGACGCGGGAGCTCGACTGGAATTACACGGCCTCGATCCGCATGATGCGGCAGCTCATGGGCGGGCGGATGTATCCGCTGACGCTGGAGGGGCTGGATTCGGCGATGCGGGAGTTGGTGCGGTGAGGCAAGGAGATTTTCGAAGGGAGCGCCATTGAAAGACCGGATGCGGCGGAATGAAGCGCAGCGGCGCGCCGAGGAATACGCACCGCGCCCGTTCAGTTCGTTCTTGATGTATGGGATTGTCGGCGTCGGACTCGCGTTTCTTACGTTGGTGGCGCTCGCCCGTTTCTATGGGCTGGACCTATTCGCGTACCCGCTCTGGGTTGCGGCAGCTCTCGTGTTGGCTCTCATTGTATCGATTGCGTTGCGGTTGGTGAGGAGTCGCCGGCACGAGGCGGCGCGTCGCCGTGAATACGACAGGTTGGGCGACTAGGGTGCCTTCGCGAGGCGACACGCATCGCCTGCGGCTATTACGTGGCGGCGCCGGGAAAGCTCGTGAAATTGAGTCCATACACGAAGCCTGCAGCAAGCAGGAGGGCGATGAGCAGGATCGCATAAGCGCTGTCGCGGTGGATAAGGATGGATGTGTAGTCGCGGAGGGTTGTCATATTTTTTCTCCGGATATCAGGTGCGATGGTCGTCCCTGCGAAGGCAGGGACGACCGCTTGCTTGCGCAAGGATCCGCTCAGAAGCCGCGGCCGTTGGCCCAGGTTTCGACCTGAGACTTCGCCTGCGAGGCATCCAGATTGTATTTGGTCTGGACCTGGCTCACGAGATCGCTTGTCGCCTTCATGCTGGAAGCTTCCTGCTCGGAAATCTTGTCCCACTTAGCATGGACGTCCTTCGCGAGGATCTTCTGCGGGGAAGTGGAAGCGGCGCTATTCGGCTGTGCATTCGACATGTGATTGCTCCAAAAAATTTCTGGTTGGTGAAAAGGCTTGAATGAAGTCATTCAAGTAGCACAGTGTATGTAACGGACGATCGTGTCGATTGTAAGTGTGTTGCAGCGAATTCGATGGCAATATGCATAAAATCAGTGAATGAAAAGAACAGTTCAACGCTTTATCGATGCGAATGCCGGGCAATTCGGAACTCTGCGCGCCGTATCAGACGGGCCGGTGTCGCAATGCGGACGATTTCGACCAGGTTGTGAACTGGGCGATACGAGTCAAGCAAATCTCCCGATTGGAGAACGGACCGAAAGCCAAGCTGCCTTCGTGGTCCATCGCGTACCATCCGTTCTCGATGCCGCGGAGGTCGGACTGGCGCTCGTTGATGTATTGGGGTGTGTGGAGATTTGCCGGCCCGCGTTCTTGATCGTTCCGGATTGTCACTTTCACTGTCCATCGTCCTTGTGTTTGTGGAGAAAGCGGGCGATTTGCCCGCGCAGGTTTGCGGTGTCGAGGAGTTCGCCCATGGAGCCCGCCGTATCGAAGAGCTCCCGTTGCAGCTTGGCCGGCAGCGTATTCCACTGCATGATCACGGCCGCTCCCAAATATTTCAGGATATTCTCTTCTTCCGCCGCCAACGCAGCGCGGTCGGTCTCATTAAGTCGCGGCGCGTGCACGGTCTGATCGTAGTTGTTGCTGAGCCACTGCTCATTGTCGGCGAGGGCGGTGAGACTTTGTTCGCGTTTTCGGAATTCGCTCGCTTCGGCGGGGCTGTCCGTCGCCTTCGCCAATTTGGTATATTCGGCTGCTTTCGCTCGATATTGCGCGGTGGTGAACATGAGGGCGTCTTTCTGTGAGATTTCTCTCAACAAGCGGCCTGTGGACAATACATGGGGACGCCAGGAGCCATTAGATAGGCCCAAGCACGAATATCTTGTCGCAATCTTCCTGTATGGAGGACAGCGCGGATTGTCTCCGCGCCACCCACTCTCCGCCGACCTTCTCATAACGCTGCTTCACTGCCGCCCAGGCAATGCGGTGAGCGCGTGCCTCATGGTCGAACTCGCCCGCGTGCGCGGCGAAGGCGTGATTGAACGCCTCGCGATAGATGTCCTGTGCGTGCGGCGGTAGATGGTCGCGTACCGATGCGGGCAGGTCGGCGTTGGTCGCGTACGGCATGGCGCGATTCCATTCTTCCTGCGGTCGTCCGGTACCATTTTCACCAGGCCATCCGCTTTCACCAGGCCATCCGCGTTCGCGTCAGTTCGAACTTCCGCGGCCGGGCGCCTTCTTCTTCGTAGTGGTTTTGCGCGCGATCGCGGGCGCAGCCTCGTCCGACGCGGCGTCACGCGCGAGGCGAAGCGCCTTCAGTCGCGCGATCTTGTTCTCCTCCGCCGCGCGGGTGGCGAGGTATTCCTTCATGGCCTGCTGGCCTTCGCGCTTTTGCTCTTCCTTCTTGAAGGCGGCGGCGGCCTTGTCGATTGCGCTCGATGATGCCATCGGCGGCTCCTTGGATGGTCTTGTGGGGATCTTGCTGAAAACGAACGTCGCCGGTCATTGGTTCCACGGCGGGTGCCCGTCGGCCTTGCCGCATGAACCGGGCTGTCTGCGTCGTAAAAATCGTGCGCCCGCCAGTACATCCGTGGTCAGGCGCGGTGCGCGGGCCGGCAGTATGCCGGCCCGGCTATTCGGCTCAGACTGCGCTGAGATTGTCGGCGGATTCCTTGCCGGTCTTCGGGCTGCGCACGATGTCGTACGAGACCTTCTGACCTTCGTTCAGGTTGAAGAGGCCGGCGCGCTCGACGGCGCTGATATGGACGAACACGTCCTTGCCGCCTTCCTCCGGTTGAATGAAGCCGAAGCCCTTTTGCGCGTTAAACCACTTCACTGTTCCGTTGTTCATGGGATCGTTCCTTGAGTAGGTGTGTCTATGGACGCGCGCGACGCGCGTGCCCCACTTGCATCGATGTTCAGGAAGAGGTCATCAGCAGGCGTGGTCAAAACCAACGCGGGGCCAAGTCAATCGGCCGAAACTTCGATATTTATAACATAGGGATGAAAATGACCCGCGGCAAGAGCCGAGCCGAACTTCGTGCTAATCGCCTGCCGTGGCTCGGATTTATGCTAATGTTGCACAAATAATAATACACTCGGGCGCGTCTGACAGGAACCGGCGCTGCCGCAGGAGAACACAATGCTGAAGAACAGATTCCGTGTCGGTGAGAGCGTGCGATACACCTCCAACACCGTCGGCCGTCCCGGTGCGCAGGACGGCTACACGATCGTTCGTGTGCTGCCGGTGGAAAACGGCGAGCAGCAGTATCGCATCAAGAGCATGAGCGAAGCGCACGAACGCGTGGCGCAGGAAAGCCAGCTCGAACGAAGATTTTGATTCCTGCGTCTGTGTGACCGCGCGGACTTGATGCAGTTCGCTACTTCGCGCTCGGCCGCGCGGCCGGCGCGACCGAGAGCGAGAGCTTGCGCGTAAGGCGCAACACGTCGAGCAGCAGCGTCGCGCCGATTTTCTCCGCGGTCATCAGCCGGTGCAGCGTGTCGACGCCGGTTACCGGCTCGCCGCCGAGGCCGACGATGATGTCGCCAGAGACGAGACCCGCGCGTGCGGCCGGGCTGTCGGGCTCGACCGCGATCACTTGCGCACCACTTTCGACGTCAAGCTCGTGGTGGCGCACGATCCGGCGCGGCAGCGGAACGGTCTGGCCGGCGACGCCGATGTAGCTCCTGCGCACCTTGCCGTGGCGCATCAATTCGCTCACCACAAAGCGCGCGGTGTTGCTCGCGATCGCGAAGCAGATGCCCTGCGCCATCGGGATGATCGCCGTGTTGATGCCGACGATCTCGCCGTTCGCGGTGACGAGTGGGCCGCCGGAATTGCCGGGGTTGAGCGCGGCGTCGGTCTGCACGATGTCGTCGATCAGGCGGCCGGTGCGCGAGCGCAGCGAACGGCCCAGCGCACTGACGACGCCGGCGGTGACGGTCGCCTGGAAGCCGAACGGGTTGCCGATCGCGACCACGAGCTGGCCGACGCGGATCTTCGCGGAGTCGCCGAGCTCCGCATAGGCGAGATTGTCGGCGTGCAGTCGCAGGAGCGCCAAGTCCGTGTCGGGATCGTCGCCGACAAGATAGGCGGGCAGCGTGCGGCCGTCCGTGAGTGTCGCCTCGATCGCGGCGGCGCCATGCACGACGTGGCTGTTCGTCAACACGAAGCCGTCGGGGGTGAAGATCACGCCGGAGCCCGCACCCGCGGGCACGGGCAACTCGGCGCGACCATTGCCAGCCGGCGCGCGGCGTTTCGCCTGAAGATGCACGACCGCGGGCGACACGCGGTCGACCGCACCCGCGACGGCGCGCGAATAGGCGTCGAGCAGGGCGACGTCGTCCGCCGACGCGGCCGGCGCGGCGGGTTCAGGCGCGTAGCCCGATTCCGATGTGTCGAGGATGTCCAGCATGGTCGTCTGTCCGAAAGGGAGAGGCACGTTATGTCGGTGCCGAGGGAACCGGTTTCAAGGGCTGGTCGAAGCCCCCTGCCGCCCGCCGAGGAACAAGCTTTCAGTCTCGCCGTTAGCAAACTACGGCAACGGCCTTGGCGCCGCTGCAATCCAGCCGGTTCCAGATAAATTCAGGAAAGGAAGCTCCCATGGGCCTCTTCACCACTTCCATCAAGTCGATGGACGACCTCTTCCTGCATACGCTGCAGGACATCTATTACGCGGAAAACCAGATCGTGAAGAATCTGCCGAGCATGATCGAGAAGGCAACGAATCGCGAGCTGGCGAACGGGCTCGATGCGCATCTTCAGGAAACGCGCAAGCAGATCGAGCGTCTCGAACAGGTGTTCAACAAGCTCGGCGAGCAGCCAAAGGCGGTCGACTGTCCGGCCATGGACGGCATTATCGAGGAAGCCGAGGAGATCGCCGGCGACGTCGGCGACAAGGAAGTGCTGGATGCCGCGATCATCGGCGCGGCGCAGGCGGTCGAACACTATGAGATTTCGCGCTACGGCACGCTCGTCGCTTGGGCGCAACAGCTCGGCCACGACGATGTCGTTCCGCTCCTCAACTCCAACCTCAACGAGGAAAAAGCCGCTGACAAGAAGTTGACCACCATTGCGGAGAGCAAGGGCGTCAACCGCAAGGCTGCAAGCTGAGCGTCTCGTTTCTCAGTCGGGCCTGCTTGGCGAGCGGGTAACAAGGGCTGTCCGCTTCGTCATATCATGCTAGAAGCGCGGGCTGCTAAACCGTGCTTCCCATGAGTCTGCGCCGCCGCCTTACGGTCCTTGTCACGCTTGCCTCCGCGCCGGCGCTCGCGCTCGTTGCTTACAACACTATGGAATGGCGCGAATTGCTCACGCGTCGTGCAGGAGAGGATGCGGTCGCCTCGGCCCGGCTGGTTGCCGCAGAGCTCACGCAGCTCCGCGAGGGAACGCGGTACCTGATGACTGCGCTGACACAGCATCCGTCGGTGCCGTACGATGAAGCGGGATGCTCGGCGCACTTCCGTGCGGTTGTGAAGAATCTAGCGATCTATCGCGAGGCGGCTCTGATCGACCGGGAGGGACATTTTCGTTGCTCGTCGATCGATATCCCGCCGGCGCTCAATGTGCGCGACCGGGTCTATTTCAAGGAGACGCTGGAGAAGAACGATTTCACGATCGGCAAGGTCACGACCGGACGCGTGACGAAGGAGCGGTCGCTGCATATGGCGATGCCGTACAAGAGTCCGGACGGCGGTTTCGACGGGGTCATCGTGCTGATCCTCAACCCCGACCAGATCGGGCGCGAATTCGCCCGTCGGGCCTGGCCGACGATCCATCGGCTGACCGTGCTGGACCGCGAAGGCTCGCTCGTGTTCGCGATCCCGGTGCCGGAAGGAGAGACGGCCTCCGTGATGGCCGTCGCGAACTATGTATTTCAGCGCTCCAAGTTCGATCTCGCGCGCACGTTTGCCGCCAAAGGCCCGCAGGGCAACGACGAAGTGGTGGGCGTAATCCGCGTGGACGAAGAGCCGGAGGGCCTGTTCGTGGCCGTGAGCGTCGATCTCGACGTTGCGCTCGCCGAGTTATGGGAGAGCGCGTGGCGAAGCACGATTCTTGCGCTGATCGCGGTCCCGTTCGCATTGCTCAGCGTAACCATCGCCGGCTATTTTCTGTTTCAGCGACCCGTGCTCGACATGCTGGAAGTCGCGCGGCGGCGAGAGGCCGGCGACACGAAGGTGCATTTTCCGGCGCTGTCGCGCAGTTCGGAGCTTGGTCAACTCAGCAAGGCGCTCTCTGACATGTCGGCGAAGGTGGATGGCCTGCTCGAGCAGAAGGAATTCCTGCTGCGCGAACTGCAGCATCGGGTGATGAACAGCCTGCAGATTCTTTCCAGCCTGCTCCTGATGCAGTCGCGCCATGCGAAAGAGCAGGAGACGCAAGAGCAGTTGCAGCGCGCCCGCGAGCGGGTGATGTCGATGGGCACGGTCTATCGCAATCTTTACCGCGCCGAGACGGTCGGGCCGGTGGAATTCGGCGAGTTCCTGCGGCTCATCTGCGAGGAGAGCGAGCGCGCTTACGGCGGCGCACAGTCGGGGCGCATCACGTGCAAAACGGAGCCGCTGTTCGTCTCGGGCAGCACCGCGACCGCGCTTGCGGTCTTGATCCACGAGTTGCTCACGAACGCTTTCAAGCACGCCTATCCCGAGAACGAGGAAGGCGCCATTACCATCGCGATGAGCCGCGGGCCGAAAGGCGAGGTTGAATTCCGCGTCACCGACCGCGGGCGCGGGTTGCCCGAAGATTTCGATCCCGATTCGGCGGCCTCGCTCGGCTTCCGGGTGATCATGAGCACGATTCGTCGATTTGGCGGGACACTCAAAATTTATCGACTTTCGCCGGGAACGGAGTTCGCAATCTCGCTTCCGGCCGGCATCGAGGAAAAGAAAGCCGTCTGAAGCTTGAGAAGCGTGGCGTTCGGAGCAGACGCGCAACGGATTTGTCATCATGCCACGGGTGTCGATAGAATATTGATCATGGCAGCATCAACGCGCGGGTCCGGCGGCGGGCGGGCCGGCGCGGCAGGCAAGGAGGCACAAGGCCCGTGACACCAAGACTGGTTACATTCGCAATCCCCGCCGCACTTCGCCGGACGGCGGCCGCCGCGATCCTCGCTGCGGCCGTGCCCGCGGCGGCGCAAGCGCAGCAGGCGGCCGAGGCCGCGGCGCGTCCGTTTGAAAACCTGCAAGGCACATGGTCCGGCACCGGCACCATCACGCTCGGCAGCGGCGACAAGGAGCGCATCCGTTGCCGCGTGACTTATAATGTCGAGCGCGGCGGAAGCGGGGTGGATCAGGATCTCCGCTGCGCCAGCGACAGCTACAAGTTCGAGCTCATGGCGAAGCTTAGCGCGAACGGCGGCAGCATCAGCGGCTACTGGACGGAGCGCACCCGCAACCTGAATGGCCAGCTCGTCGGCCGCGCCAGTGGCAGCCGGATCCAGGCGATGGCGGAGACGGGCGGTTTCGCCGCGGCTTTGACGCTCGTCACGCGTGGCGATCGGCAGTCGGTGCAAATCGAGTCGAAGGCGCAGGAAATCTCCAACGTCAATATCACGCTGCGGCGGGGGAGATAGCCGGTCAGGCTGGTGCGGGATAATTTGAAGTCAGCGCGTCCGGTCTCATTGCTGGCGAAGCGAAGCAATTCATGCCGCGAGAAGCTGGATGGCGTCGGTGCTGCGTGTCCTGCAATGACGGCAACGGACGGTCCGACCTTCATCTCGTTACTTAGAGACCAGCGGAAATCGGCTGCCAGCCAAGCCCGTTCGCGCGGCGGAGTCGAAGGTCACGGGAACGGCAGATTATGGCGCGTGTCCGTTCAGGTGCCATTCAGGTCGCCCTCCTATGCTTTCCGTAGTGGAACCAGAGAACGCCTGCGGCGTTTTCGTGGCAGAGCATAGCGCCGGGGGGCGCCTCATCGACCCGTTGCTGATGGCGATCGCCCTGGTGGGACAACGGAAAGAGGATAGAGGGATGAGCAGACTCAGGAATGCAACCATCGCCCTTTCGCTCGGCGGCGCGATCGCGGTGACGTCGATGGTGCCGCTTGGCGCGCCGGCCGTGGCTGCGCCGCTATCGATGAATGCGGCGGCCTTGACGGAAGCCGCGCCTAGTGACGTGATCGACGTTCGTCGCCGCTGGCACCGACACCGCCGAGGCGCGGCTGTCGCGGGCCTCGCGCTCGGCGTGATCGGCGGGATCATCGCGCACGAAGCGTACCGGCGGCACTACCACTACGGCTACTCGCCATACTATTATTATGAGCCGTATCCGCAGTGTATCCGCAGGTATGGACGCTTGTACTGCCGCTAAACGGCGACGAGCGCCCATGCTCTTCCGCGCCCGGCAATTTGCCGGGCGCTTTATTTTTGTAGTGACGACGATGCGTAGTTGTGCTGGATGCGCCTGAAGTTTTCTGCAGGTCAGGGATGCCGGTCGTGAGCCAGGCGGACGAAAGCGAAGCCGAGGAGTTCGTTTACGGGTATCGCCCGCGGGCGGTGGGGGCGGTGTGCGCGTTCCGGCTCGGCGAGCATTCGCTCGACTGGAATCTCGGCGGCACGTCGGGCAGCACGCCCTATCCCATGATGACGATGGTGCGTATCGGCTACCGGCCGTCGAATTTCGGCACGCGGCGCTTCATCGCGGAGATCTGGTCGCAGAAGGGACCGAAGCTCGAGATCGCGTCGGCGTCGCACCGTTCGCTGGTGGCGCTCGACGACCAGGGGCCGGCCTTCACGCATTTCATGCGCGAGCTGCACGCGCGCATCGCGGCGTCCGGCGGCAATTGCCGGTTCGAGGCGGGGTTCGCCCCCTGGCGGTGGTGGCCGATGGCGGCGGTCGGCGTGGCTACGGGCGCGCTGCTCATCTATGTGGCGTTCAATACGCTCGTGGGTGGCGACATGTCGGCCGGCCTGTTGATTGCCGGATTCATGCTCCTGTTCGTGTGGCAGATGTGGCCGCTGATCGCGCGCAACCGTCCGCAGCGGTACGATCCGCGGCATATCCCCGAGCAGGTGATACCCTAACGCGTTCGGCTGTTTCAGTCCTCGTCCTCGCCGAGACTCTTCGGCGTGACGAAGATTTCCAGCCGACCCGTGCGCGGCTCCACGTTCTCCCAATTTCCTGGCAGCTCAAGCACGGCGAGGCTCGCTGTCGGCATGGAGCCGCCGAAGCGGATGAGGGCGCCGGTCTCACCCGCGCCCGCGAGCATGCGCGCGAGGTCCTCGAAGCCGGGGTTGTGGCCCACGAGCAGTAAGGAACGCACGGCGTTGTCCGTTTCCCGTACGAGATAGAGCAGGCGCTCGGCGGAGGCCGCGTAGAGCCGCGGTTCGAGGCGATGGACGGGCGCCTTCTTGAGCGCCGGGGCGAACAGCTCCCAGGTCTCGCGGGTCCGCCTCGAAGGGGAAACGAGCGCGAGGTCGGGCGCAAGTGCCTGTGCCGCGGCGAATTGGGCGATCTTCGGCGTGTCGCGACGGCCACGCGGCGCCAGCGGCCGTTCTTCATCCTCCATGTCACCTTGCTGGATGGCCTTGGCGTGGCGCAAAAGCATCAATCGGGGCATGTCCAACCGTCGCGAGTTACAGTTCGTGGCGATTCGGCGTCATTCCCTGGTGGTGGTTCAGAAATTCCCTTCATCCCGACCCGCGAGTGCATCAAGGGAATTTCCGAGCCCAACCACACTAGGATTATAGTTCTGCTAGTGTCCTGCGAATCCGAGATCGTTCCCGAGGAGGCCGCACGGTTGAGAGAACTTCGGATTCGGGACACTAGCCGCCGATAGCGTGAAATCCTAGCATTGCAACGAACACAATTTGACGATGACCGGCGACACCCCCGACACCTTCTATGCCGCAACGGCCGTGCCGCGGGTGCCGCGCCCGCGGCTCACGCAGGACATCGACTGCCGGGTCTGCATCGTCGGCGCCGGGTTCGCCGGGTTGTGGACGGCGCGGGCGCTCGCCCGGCGCGGCTATGACGTGGTGCTGCTCGAGGGCGGCACGGTCGCCGGAGAGGCGTCGGGACGGAACGGCGGGTTCGTGTCGGCAGGCTACGCGGAGCGGCTTCCGCGCATCATCGAGCGGGTGGGGCTCGAACAGGCGAAGGCGCTCTACGCGTTGTCGCGGCAGGGCATGGAGATCGTCAGCACGGCGCTGGCGGAAGGCATTCCGGGCGTCGATCCGGTGCCGGGCCGGCTCAACGTGCTGCGCCATGACGACGAAGCGGGCCTGCGCCGTTACGCGGATCTCCTTGGGGAACATTTCCATCATGAGATGCTGATCTGGCCGACCGAACGCGTGCGCGAAACACTGAAGACCGAACGCTACTATCAGGCGCTGCACGACGCCGATGCCTTCTCCGTCCATCCGCTCAATCTCGCGCTGGCGCTCGCCGCGGAAATCGAAAAGCACGGCGGACGCATCTTCGAGCAGACGGCGGTCATCGCCGCCGATCTCGATGGCGTGCTGAAATGGGTGTCCACCGAACGCGGGCGCGTGCGGGCGCAGGACGTGGTGTTCTGCGGCAGCGCGTTCATCGGCGAAGGATTTCCCTCGCTCGCACGCACGATCCTGCCGGTGACGACGCACATCGGCGTGACGGCGCCGATCGGCGACACGCTGAAAGAGACGATCCGCTATGCCGGCGGCATCACCGATACGCGCCGGGCGGGCGACTATTATCGCATCGTCGGGGATCGGCTCTTGTGGGGCGGCCGCATCAGCACGCGCACGAAGCCGCCGCGCCGGCTGAAGCGGCGCATCGCGCGCGACATCGCGCGTGTCTATCCGGCGCTCAAGGATGTCGAAATCGAGTATGCGTGGTCCGGCATCATGGGCTACGCGATCCACCGCATGCCGCAGATCGGGATGCTGCGGCCGGGCGCGTGGGTCGCGAGCGCCTTCGGCGGCCACGGGCTGAACACCACGGCGATCGCAGGCGAGCTGATCTCGACGGCGATCATCGACAATGACGAGCGGTGGCGGCAGTTCATTCCGTTCGGGCTCGTATGGGCGGGCGGCGGCTGGGGGCGGCGCACGACACAGCTCATCTATTGGGGCATGCAGCTTCGCGACAAGTACGACGAAGCGAGGTCGCGTTCTCGCGAGCGCGCCGCCATGCGACGCGTGGTGCGCGCGGCTGCGGAGGAAGCCGCCCGCAAGGCCGCCGAGGAGAAAGCCGCGGAAGAAGCGGCGCAGCGCGCGAAGGAGGAGGCCGCCGAGAAGCGACGTCGCGAATCCGAGGAACTCGCGCGGCTCCTGGCGCTGGAGGAGAAAGAAGAGAAGAAGCGGGAGGGAGGGGAGACGAAGGCGGAGGCGTCGAAGAAGAAGCGGCGCAAGAAAGAAACGGAGAAGGACTGAGCTCAGCCGCCCTCGCGCCGCGAGAGAAACGCGAGGCGTTCGAACAGGTGGACATCCTGCTCGTTCTTCAGGAGCGCGCCGTGGAGCGGCGGGATCAGCTTCTTCGGGTCGCGCTCGCGCAGCATCTCGGGGCCGATATCCTCGACCATCAGGAGCTTCAGCCAGTCGAGCAGTTCGGAGGTCGAGGGCTTTTTCTTCAGGCCCGGCACTTCGCGGATTTCGTAGAAGAGCTTCAGGGCTTCGGCGACGAGCCGCTGCTTGATGCCGGGGAAGTGCACCTCGACAATGGCGCGCATCGTCTCGGCGTCGGGGAAGCGGATGTAATGGAAGAAGCAACGGCGCAGGAAGGCGTCGGGCAATTCCTTTTCGTTGTTCGAGGTGATGACGACAATTGGCCGTTGCGCCGCCCTGACAGTCTCGCCGGTCTCGTAAACATGGAATTCCATGCGGTCGAGCTCCTGCAAAAGATCGTTCGGGAACTCGATGTCGGCCTTGTCGATCTCGTCGATGAGGAGCACCGGCCGTGCCTCCGACGCGAACGCGTCCCACAGCTTGCCGCGGCGGATGTAGTTCTTGATGTCCGAGACGCGCGGATCGCCGAGCTGGCTGTCGCGCAGTCGCGCCACGGCGTCATATTCGTAGAGACCGTGGATCGCTTTTGTCGTGGACTTGATATGCCACTCGATGAGCGGCGCGCCGATGGCGTTCGCGACCTCGGCGGCGAGCACGGTCTTGCCGGTGCCGGGCTCGCCCTTGATCAGGAGCGGGCGTTCGAGGGCGATCGCGGCATTGACGGCGATCTTCAGATCGGTGTCGGCGACGTAGGACTTCGTGCCTTCGAAACGCATGGGCTCTCCCGCAATAGCGGGCGACACTAGACAGGCGGGTGCGGTGCTGCAAGAAGCCGGACCCTGGTCTTTCCGACTGACACGACGATTTTCTGATTGGAATTTTTCTCGGGTTCGCGAGTTCTTGAAAGGTGCTGGTGGAAATCTGGAGGACCCCAATGGACTACCGGAAATGTTCCATAATTCTGGCGGCCGGTGCTGCATTGATCGCCGGATTCGCGAGCAGCGGCGTGGCGCAGGAAAAGGACATGTCGTTCTTCGTCACGAGCAAGAATCCGGGCAAGGGCGCTGATCTCGGTGGGCTTGAGGGCGCAGACGCCTATTGTCAGAAGCTCGCGAGCGGGACGGATGCGGGCGCGAAGACCTGGCGCGCCTATCTGAGTCAGAGTGCCGCGGGCGCCGCACAGGCGATCAACGCGCGTGACCGCATCGGCAAAGGTCCCTGGAAGAATGCAAAGGGAGTTGTGATCGCGAAGGATCTCGACGACCTGCACAACGACCCGAACATCAACAAGGAAACGGCGCTCGACGAGAAAGACGATCCGGTGAAAGGGCGCGGCGACAGTCCGAACGAGCACGATATCCTGACGGGCACCCAGCCCGACGGCACTGCGTTCGCCGCCGGCGACAAGGATATGACTTGCGGGAATTGGACGAAGAGCGGCGAAGGGTCGGCGATCGTCGGCCATCACGATCGCATGGGGCTCGACGACTCGGCGCCGGCAAAATCGTGGAACTCGTCGCATGCGACACGCGGCTGCGGCATGGACGCGCTGCGCTCCACCGGAGGCGGCGGCCTGTTCTATTGCTTCGCGACGAACTGAAAGGCCGGTGTCGCTTCCGATCCGCTCATTCTCGCGAAAGCGGGAATCCAGGGCGAGTTATGCATTCATTTATGGCTCTGGGTCCCCGCTTTCGCGAGAATGAGCGGAATATTGACACTCCTGTTCGGCTACTTCCGGTGTCGCGACCAAGGAAAGAGAGCCGCCGGGAATTCCGCCGCGTAGCGCCGGCCGTCCGGTCGCGGACGATAGGCGGGGCGTCCGATCGCGCCCGGCTGCACGACCTTCCGATACAGATGCCAGGTCGCGTGCCCGAGCACCGGCATCACGACGGGCAATCCCATGAAGAGCGGCAGCGAGCCGAGCGCGAGGAGCGCGGCGACGATCAGGCCCCACAGCATCATGGACACCGGATTCGCCAGCACCGCGCGAACCGAAGTCAGCATCGCCGCGGTTGCGCTCACGTCGCGGTCGAGCAGGAGCGGGAACGAGATCACGCTGATCGCGAGCACGAGCACGGCGAACAGGAAACCGACGCCGTTGCCAATGACGATCAGGTTCCAGCCGGCGGACGTATTGAAAATCCGCTCGAAGAAGTGCGGGATCGACGCCGCCGGCGCGTCGCCGAAGTTCGCCACGTAGATTCCCTGGGCGACGGCAAGCCAGACGAGAAAGATCACCGTCAGCAAGGCGCCGAGCGCGAGGATCGAGCCGAGCGACGAGGAGCGGAAGACATCGAACGCGTGCGTCCAGTTGGTGTCGAGGCCCGCTTCGCGCCGACGCGATAGCTCGTAGAGTCCGGTCGCGGCGAAGGGGCCGATTAGCGCGAAGCCGGCCGCGATGGGGAACAGCATCGAGAGCACGTCATAGCCGACGGCGAGCCGGAAGAGCACGAGGCCGGCGAGCGGATAGATCAGGCAGAGAAAAAGCGCATGGCTCGGAATGGCCTTGAAGTCGTCGACGCCTTTCCTGAGCGCATCGCGCAGATCGTCGATGTCGATCCTGCGGATGGCAGGAAGGACGGCCGATCCGGTGGCTGCTGAGATGGGCTTCGTTCGCGCCATGGTCATGCCTCCTGTTCGCGAGCCGGCGCGGCTACGGCGGAGAAGGCGATGCCCCGCACCTTACGGCCGCCGCTCACGTCGATTCGGGGCCCCCCAAGTGCAGATTTATTCTACTCTCTTTCCGCCGTCCGAAAAGCGCGAGAAATCCGCATCCGGTAGTGTCATTCAAATTTGATGCAGGTCATTCTTTCGTGTCCTGATGCACTGCAATAAGGTCGCGCATCGATGGCCGAAATCACCTTCCGCACGCGCAATCTCACCAAGACCTACATCAGCGGCGCCGTGGAGGTGCATGCGCTGCGCGGTGTCGACTTCGAGGCCGAGGCGGGAGAGTTCCTCGTCATTCTCGGGCCTTCCGGTTCCGGCAAGTCCACGTTCCTCAACATCGTCGGCGGCCTCGACTTGCCGACCTCCGGCGAGGTCTGGTTCCAGGACCGCGAGCTCTCGCAGATGGGCGAGCGCGAACTCACGCTCTACCGGCGCGACCATGTCGGCTTCGTGTTCCAGTTCTATAATCTTGTGCCGAGCCTGACGGCGCGGGAGAACGTGGCGCTCGTCACCGATATCGCGCGCAAGCCGATGCGGCCGGAGGAGGCGCTGGAGATCGTCGGGCTCGCGCCGCGCATGGATCATTTCCCGGCGCAGCTGTCCGGCGGCGAACAGCAGCGCGTGGCGATCGCGCGCGCCATCGCCAAGCGTCCGGAAGTGCTGCTGTGCGACGAGCCGACGGGCGCGCTCGATTCCAAGACCGGCATTCTCGTGTTGGACGCCTTGCTCAAGGTCAATATCGAGATCGGCGCGACGACGCTCGTCATCACCCACAACGTGGCGATCCAGGAGATCGCGCACCGCGTGATCCAGTTTGCGGACGGCCGGATCGCGTCCACGCACGAGATCGCGGATCGCAAGCCTGCGACCGCGATCCACTGGTGACCGCATGCGCGCGTTGAACCGCAAGCTCCTACGCGATCTGGTGCGGATGTGGCCGCAGGCACTGGCGATTGCGCTCGTGATGGCGGCGGGGACGGCGACGCTGATCCTCGGCGTCGGCTCGCACGGCTCGCTCGCGGAAACACGCGCCATCTACTATGAGCGCAACCGGTTCGCCGATGTCTTCGCCGACGTCACGCGGGCGCCGAACCTTCTCGCGGAAGAAATCGCGCAAATTCCCGGCGTCGCAGCGGTGGAAACGCGGGTGTCGAAGATCGCGCTGCTCGATATTCCCGGCGTTGCCGAGCCGGCATCGGCCATGTTCGTTTCGATCCCGCACCTGCGCGAGCAGCGGTTGAATCTCCTGCATCTGCGCAGCGGGCGGCTGCCGATCGCGGGCGACGAGCACGAGGTCGTGGTGAGCGAGCCGTTCGCACTCGCGCACAAGTTCGAGATCGGATCGAGCTTCGAGGCCATTCTCAACGGGCGCAAGCGATCGTTCCGGATCGTGGGCACGGCGCTGTCGCCGGAGTTCATCTATGCGCTCGGCCCATGGGACCTGATGCCGGACGACCGGCGCTTCGGCATCGTCTGGATGTCGGAGCCGGCGCTCGCCGGTGCCTTCGATCTCGTCGGCGCCTTCTCCAGTGTGCACGTGAAGCTCCTGCACGATGCCTCGGAGCAGGAGGTGATCGACCGCCTCGATCAGATGCTGACCCGGTATGGCGGGCTCGGCGCCTATGGGCGGCGGGACCAGACTTCGCATGCGTTCCTCGACGCCGAATTGCAGCAGCTCGAAGCCATGAGCCGCGTGCTGCCGCCGATCTTCCTGATCGTCGCGGCGTTTCTCGTGAACATGACGCTGTCGCGGCTCATTTCGCTGGAGCGGGAGCAGATCGGCCTCTTGAAGGCGATCGGCTACGGAAGCTGGGCGATCGGGGTGCACTACCTGCAATTCGTGTCGGTGATCGCGCTTGTGGGCGCGGTGATCGGCGCGGTGATCGGCACTTGGCTCGGGGTCGGACTGACCAGGCTCTATGGGGACTTCTTCCACTTTCCGTTTCTCGTCTTCCGGATGGACCCCGGCGTCTATCTGGTCGCGGCCGGCGTGACCGTCGCAGCGTCCATGCTCGGTGCGCTGAAGGCCGTCCGCGACGTCGTGGGGCTGCCGCCGGCCGTCGCGATGACGCCGCCGGCGCCCGCGCAGTACCGGCGGCTCT
>Ga0180217_1002052_pt1 | contig 19676 bp, 13 predicted proteins | sample eDN3rd37CBELigOP_FD_128521 | JGI IMG/M metagenome (GOLD analysis project Ga0180217, IMG submission 128521) | Enriched Organic Plus compost microbial communities from Emeryville, California, USA - eDNA 3rd pass 37_C BE-Lig OP (version 2) (version 2) ... | reverse complement strand
TGCGCACGATGTCGACCGACGGCACACGCTCGCAGACGAGTTGCGCCATGCGGGTCTCGAGCAGAGTGGGCGCGCCGAAGCTGGTGCCGCGCGCGGCCACTTCTTGCAGGGCCGCCACCACGCGCGGGTGCGCGTGGCCCAGGATCATCGGGCCCCAACTGCCGATGTAGTCGATGTAGCGGTTGCCATCGACATCGTACAGGTAAGCACCTTGGGCATGGTCGATGAACAGGGGCTGACCGCCCACGCCTCCGAACGCCCGGGCGGGGCTGTTCACGCCGCCGGGAATCAACTGTTTGGCTCGGGCAAAGGCGGCTTCGCTCTTGGCACGCGACATGGAACGACGGAATCCTTGGCAATCGAACAAACAAGTAGCGGTGACGCAGCACAGAGTGCCCTCGGACCAGCGGGGGCGGCATGCGCAAACTGACTCAAATCCTAACCCACCCGGCGGCCGGTTCGATAGGGGCTAGCGAGGGAAACCGCCCGCGAGGAGCAGCAGGCCGGCACGCCGCTGGTAAGTTGGCCGAACCTGCCCAAAAGCTGGGGGGATAGTGGTTAGGTGGAATGGCAAGGCGCACGGAAACGCTGTTGCCCCGAGAGTCTTGGGATCGTGTGCGGCAGTATGCGCGATTGCCTGAGTCTCCTGGTCGGGGAGGGCGCATTGGCCAGTGCAGAGGGCAAGCGATACGATGGCGTGCGGCTTTGCTAACTTGCGCTCGTTCAACGTTCCTGCGCGGAGAACGTTCCGTGTGGTATGTCCTGGCCTCGGTTCTGATCCTGATCATTGCTGCCGCTGTGGTGCTGTGGTGGCGCAAACCAGGTGGGCGATCCTTTGATGAGCGGCGTCCCGGCAAGTTCCCCGTCGACGGCCTCAACGATCCGCAGAAGGTACTCGCCGAATTGCAGACGGATCTGGATGCGAACGGTTCACCAAGGCCGCTTCTGCTGCACCTGGCTCTGGTGTGCAAGGCCGCCTATGCCAATGGCGAGGCGTGCGTACCGCGTCTTTTCTACGACACCGCCTTTGATCGGGTTGTGCCGGTGGAAATTGGGCCCAACTTCGCTTTCATCGGCATCAGGGGCGAGATTGCGGTGGTTGCTTTTCGAGGGTCCAACGAGATTCGCGATTGGTACACCAATTTCCAGCTGAAGTTGGTCGGCATCGATCACGGCAGATTGCACGGTGGATTTTGGAATGCGTACCGCGCGATGCGGGAGGCCGTCCTGGCAGAATTAGCAGCGCAGCAGCTTGCGCACGTGTGGATTTGCGGTCATAGTCTGGGCGGCGCACTGGCCGTGTGCTGCGCGTACGATCTTGTGACAACCACGGAGATGCCTCTATCTGGTGTCATCACGTACGGCCAGCCGAAGTTCGTCGATGAGAAGCTCGCCAGGCACATTAACGACACGCTGTACGGAAAGTATCTGGCGATTGTCGCCGACAAAGATCCCGTAGCCGATGCGGTGCTCAACTGTCATTTCTGCGGCAGCGCCATGTGGTTTACGGGCGATGACGTTTACTTCGACTCGGGCAAGGTGGAAGCCTTGGCGAGTGAGGCCAGTGCGCCCGAGGAGGCGACGGCGCAGAAAGTGCGCGTACCGTTCTTCAAGAACGTGATGAGCCGGGAGGAGTTCGAGCAGAAGCAGGAACTGGCAAAGCGAGACCATCCCATACTCCCGTTTTCCGACGGTTCGTTGGAAGTCCAAACGCTACGCGTTCCGTTCTTCGACGACCATCGCATGGAACATTACATCGCCAAGTTGAAGACGTACTTTGCGCCGGTGGCGACCGAATGCCGGACCGAGCCTAAGTAGTCTTCGCGCAGCCGTCATGCTGAGAGGCGGCCGGGTGCTTCATACCGCAAATGATGCGGTGCCCGGATGGCGGAGCGGGAGCCCGTCACGCGTGTAATGGCAGCGGGAGCTGCGCACGCGGAAAGAGAGAGGCACAGGGCGCGGCATAAGATTGGCCGCGTCGAATCATGTGCGGGCAAAAAGCAAACGAGCAACCAGCGCTGAACCCCCGCCCTGGGCAGGCTGCGGCTCAGCGCTGGCCGCTCGGGAATATGCGAGAGAACGGCTTAGCCGATTTCGTCCAGCAGGGCGCCCAGCGCCAATTCCAGCTTGCCGTCGATATCGTAGGTGCCGTTAGCCAGGGCGTCGCGGATTTCCTGGACGCGGTTGTGACGGATCTCAGGCAAGTCGTGTACCTGGTCTACGAAGTTGCCAATGTCCGAAATCTCGAGCACGTCGGAGGTGCTGGCCGGAGCACTGGGAGCCGCAGGCTGGGTCGCCGGAGCCGTTTGCGGACGGCTGATCGCGTGGGCCTGATGCAGACTGGAAGGGCCGTAAATTTGCATGCTTCTCTTCCTCCTTGGGCGGGAGTCGCCCGCGCCGCGAGAGGGGCGCGTGGTCACTCGGCATCTGACTACCAGATACCGCTCACGGGAACAATGCCGATTTCCGCATCACCGTGGTCGCGCGGAGCCGTAAGGGGCCGAAGCTGGGTGGAAGAGCCGCCACGCTTGGGCGGGGCAGACCCCTCCGACTCGCATCCTCGCTGCAACCACCGCTTGTATGCGGAAGCTAACGCGCAGAGGGCATTTTGCTGCTTGGTAGCGGCGAATCGTTCGCTGCCGGGAGCAACTCAAAGCCTCTGTGCATCAAGCCGGCGCTGTCCGTGTCGTGAATCGACCTTGCGCACGAGCTAGCTTGCAGTCACTTCATCGGCCTCCCGCCCCCTGAATCAGCAGCCGCCGTAATAAAGAGCATGCTGGAAAAGCTGGCGAAACTTTGCCGGCTGGCAAAGCCGCGTCGTTCAGCGAAGTGATGGCGTGGCGCGTTTAACGCCCCTCGACATCGAACAGCACCCGGTAGCACGTCCAGTGCTGCGAGACTTCCACCTGGTTGAGATCGACGGCGGCGGGGCTGCCATCGGCCGCCGGCTGCAGCACGAGCTTGGCCCCAGGCCGCTGGACAAAGCCCATCAGGACGCCGCGTTTGAGGGCCAGTTGCCGGCTCAGGTCGGTGAACGGCTGGTAACGGTGATAGATGCCGGCGTAGGTCAGCCCGCCCGATGCCTCGTAAAACATCATCTGTTGCAGGATCGAGGGGATATCGAGCGAGAGCCGATCGTATTCGCGGCGGAAGTCGCGGATCTTGTCGTCGGCGCCGCGTTCGGTGCGCCGGCCGGTCAGCTCGTCGCGCAGTTCGCGGTGCTCGCTGCGACGATCCAGGCGAATGGTCTGGCCCGGCTGAATGGTCGGCAGCGAGAACGCCCAGCGGTCGTACGCCAGCAGGCAGTTCTCCAGCGGCACATCCAAGAGGTTGGTCACGGTGCCTTCGGGCACGCCGGTGATGCTGGCTTTGAGTTCAACACGGATCGGCGGCCGATCGTCGCCGTGCCACCGTCCGACCACGCCCTTGCTCGCCCAAATCGGGATCGGCACGCCCTGCATGGCGTTGAGCTCGGGCGTGAAGCGGTAGCTGCCGTACGACGCCGCCGGCTCGCTGGTGCGGTCCATGCCACCCAGCACGGGGCCGGGCGTACCCATCCAGGCCATCAGCCTGGGCGTGGTCTCCGGAGCCGGTTCGCCGTTGGCCAGACTCGGGGCGATGGTCATATCGAACGTGGCCATCGCCGGGCTGAACACGTGAGCCCAGGTGGTGCCCCGCACGCGTGAGGTGGCCAGGTCAAAATCGACCAAATCCACCTGGTTGAGCCGCAGGCGGTCGCCTTTGGTCCAGTTGGCGAAGGCGTACGCCGCCACGCTCGAAACAATGACCAACAGCGGGAACGTGACCCAGGTGGCTGGCATCCGCCGCACGACTTTGCGCACGAACAGGTAATCGCCCGGCCCGATCAGCAGGATATACGCCAGCACCAACAGGGCGATGATCACAAACGGCACGTAGCTCACGCCGCGGAACTGATCGAGCGCGCCTTGCAGTTGGCCGGAGAGATCGGTGATGCCGCTGTGGGAGATACGACCGCTGCCTTCGCGAGCCGATTCGCGGCTGCCGCGGGCCGACATGCCCAGCAGTACGCTCAAGAAGCGATCGCGCGATTGCCACTCGGCCAGGGGCGGCTGGTCCAAGTCGAGCGCGACCACGACCACTTCGCCAAAGCCGCGGCCGGCACGAATGATCAGCGGCGCGTTCGCCTGCTGCACTTCGACCACGCCGTTTTCCACTTGCAGCAATGGCACGTTCAACTCGCCGCCGGGCACCAGCAGCGGGTCGACGATTTCGCCCACGTAGTTTTCCAGTTCGGCACTGCGGCGGAGCGTGGTGAATTGCCCGGTCCACCTGGCGGGGGCCAGCTCCTTGAGCGGTTGATCGCTCGCCAACACCGCCGCCGTGGCACGGCCCGAAAGAATGACCAGCCGGCCGCCCAGCTCCACCCAGCGTTTAATGGCCGTAAGCTGGGCCGCGTTGAAGCTGGAGACCACGGCTTCGTCGCTGGTGCCCAGCACCAGCCAGTCGACGCCTTCGTAGCCGTACCAGGCTTCCGGCAGGCTGCCTGCGTCGGGCAGTTGGGCTACGGTGAGCCGCGATTGGCCGTCCGCCCGGCGGTGCATGGCCGCCATATCTTTGAGGCCGCCATCGGGGCCCACGCCCACGATCAGGCTTTGCTGCGAGTTGATGGCAGGCTGGAGGCGGTTGGCACCTTCCAGGCGGTAATCCCACTGCCGCGAAACCGGCGGCAGGCTGGATTCGACCGGCACGAACGTCGCTCGCAGCACGCTTTGCACCGCGCCAAACCGCGTGAACAACCGCACCTTGGTGCGCTGGCCCGGCTCCAGGGAGATGGGGCCGGGCGTGGAGACTTCGGTCATCACGTCGTCGACGTCGGGCGTGGCCAGGACCACGTTGCCCGACACCGCTTGCGAGCCGGCAACCAGCTCCACCTCGACCGGCGTCCACACGCCGACCTTGTAGACGCCGCCAAACCCAACGGTCAGCTTGTCGATCGTGACCCCGGTATCGGTCGCGGCCGCGCCAGGCGAGCTTTGCGCGTGGGCGTCGCTTGGCCCGGGCGGCAGCAAGCCACAGCCCAGGGCCAGCGCCCAGGCCAATGCGAAGACGGCGGTGCGGGCCGCAGCCGAAGAAGTTGCCGCGTTACCTTGCATCATGGGTGGCAAATCTGTTCTGGCGGACAAGCGGATGGAAGGTGCCGGAAAGGTGGCGAGGAGCTACGGCTTTTCGGCGTCGTCGCAGACGCAGACCAGCCGGCCGCAGCCGGGGCAGCCAGAGCCGTACTTGAGCCGCACGGCTTCGGTCAGATCGACTCCGGCCACGTTGGCGATGGTGGCCAGCCAGGCGAGCACGTCGGCGAACTCGCCCAGCCGTTCCTCGTGGCTGCCGTTGCGTAGGGCCGACGCCAACTCGCCGACTTCCTCCATCAGCCACATGAAGGTGCCGTCGATGCCCCGGGCGACGTCCTTGGTGTAATACATGTTGCGAATGAGTTGTTGGAACTCGCCCAGCTCCAGCGGTGCTGGCGAGGGATCGTCAGGCTGCCCGGTCGCGTTCAAATGCGTAGCTCCTATCTGTTGGGTCCGGGGGGACCGTAATTGAACGTTTGCTCTTGTAGGGTCCGCTATGCGGACCATGCTTTGAAGTTTGATATCTGTAGGGTCCGCTGTGCGGACCAATTCCAATGTTTGCATCCGATATGCACGGCTCGCAGAGCCTTGGCACGTTTAGCACGATGGAATACGTGCGTGCCGCCCATCATGGCGAAGGCGTCAAGCTTTGCAACAGGGTTATCGCCGCTTCGTGCTCCGGCTCCTGGGCCAGTAGCTCCTTGAGTACCGCCTGGGCTTTGGACCGGTCGCCGGCGGCGATCAACACCTTTGCCCATTCTATCCGCCAGGAGGCCATCTTGGGGGCAAGTTCGATGGCCAGGGCGTACGCTTCGGCGGCCTCCCCCGTTTGGCCGGACAGCGCCAACGCGGCACCCGCCAGGCGATGGGTGGCGGCGTCGGTCGCGTCGATGTGCAGGGCCTGCCGGGCCCAATCCGCAGCCTGGGCAAACTCGCGCCGCTTGAGGGCAAGCTGGGCCAGCTTCTTCCGCACGGTGAGATCATCGGCATCCAGGGCGGCTAGCCGCGTCAGCGGTTCCACGAGCTTCGCTTCGTCCTCGGCCGCCAGGTACAACGCGGCCAGGGCCTGGGGCCAACGCGTTTCATCCGGCCATGCCTTTTGGGCGAGCGCGTACAGATCCTCGGCCGCCTCGTGGTCGCCCTGCCGCAGCTTCAACTGGGCCAAGAGGGCCAGACACTGTACGTCGGGCGCTGCCGCATCGTGCGCGGCTTCCAGCAGTTGGATCGCCTCGGCGGTTTCGCCTGCCTGGAGTTGGAGCTGAGCCAGCACCCATGAAGCCTGAGGAACCTTTCGCGCGGCGTCGTTTTCGCCTGCTGCCGCCAGCGCGGCTTGCGCATGCTGCCGAGCACTTGCGAATTGCTTGCGGGCAAGTTCCTCCGCCGCCAGCTTGGCCAGAAGCGCAGGATCGTTGGGCTTGCTCGCAACCGCCTTGCGCAGCTCGCCATACTTGACGCTTTCGACCTCCGGCGAAACGCGAATCCCGGCAACCACGCCATCGACGTAGCGGCGGTAGCCGGCCTCGAAATCGGGCACCTCCAGGTTGAAGGCCCGGCGTATCGCCTCGGGCGTGGTACGTACCTCGGCAAAGGCCGCCAGCAGTTTCGCCAAGGCGTCCTCGCCGAACCGCTCCAGCATGTACTCGGCGTACAGCTCCGCCTGGCAGTAGGCCAGCGTCCAATCGTCGGACGAATCCGGACGAATAAAGCCCAGGTTGATGTTGTCGAGCGTGTAAAGCGTGCCGGCCGCGTGACGCTGAGCGAGCAGGCGGTTCCATGATTCGGGCCGCGGGAAGCCTTCGTTCAGCACGGCCAGCGCTTCGGTGTACCAGTGCGGCACGTTGAACGCCGTTTGCTGCAAGTTAAGCACGTGAACGAACTCGTGCTTGAGCACGCGGGCCCAATTGAACGGCTGCTGCATCGCCCCGGGCGACACCATGCCAACCATGCGCCCGGCGCACGCCCCCACGGTGCCAATGTACGGCAGGCCCACCATTCGGGCGCTGAACCAGCCATGACCGCCGGTGTTGCGTGCCTGGTTGAAGATCTCGATCAGCGTTTTGCCGTCGGGCTCAAAACCGAACTGCCGGCACAGCGTTGGGTAGACTTCGTCTTCCAGATAGCGGGCGGCGCAGCGAGCCAGCACGGCGTCGCGCTGATCGTAGCGGATGATGAAATGCTCGGTCTCCAGCCGCTGGTAATCGGCCAGCACCTCCAGCACCTGAAGCGTGTTGACCACGCGCACGTGGAACGGATCGGCCTCGTAGGCGGCCTCTAACGCAGCTTGGGCTTCTTCCTCGCGGCCCAGACGCATCAGCATCAAGCCTAGCGACGCCTGTGGGCCGGGAAGCTGCGGCAGCTTCTCCGCGGCCAGGCGGTAATAACGCTCGGCCTGGTCGAACCGGCGGACGTCGTCCAGCCGCGTGGCCAGGGAGAAGTAGAATTCGCCAGCCGCGGGATTGGCCGTTTCCACCGTGGCGATGATCGTTTCGGGCGACGCAGCCATCACCACTTGGGGCGTGCTCAGCGCAGGCTTTTCGCCGGCCGGCGAGTGTTGATGTTTCTGCGGCTCGATCAGCCCTAGGGCTGCTACTTGCCCCAGGATGCTGGGATCGCGCACGTTGCACTCGAGTGCCCGGCTCAAGCTCGCCCTGGCTGCGGCATGATCGAAGTTGGCCAGGTGCCAGTCGGCCTCCAGGGCGTAGGCTTCGGCCAGCGGGCGGATTTCTAACGCCCGTTTTAAGGATCGCTGCGCAGAATCGAGGTCGTACCGCTGTAGTGCCAGGTGGGCTAGCGCCGCGTGCACCTCGGCGGCCGACGGATTGATCGCCAGTGCCGCCGCCAACGAACGAGCGGCATCGGCCTGGTTGTACTTTTCCAGGAACAGCCGACCGGCTTCGTAATGGGCGGGCCAGTAATCGGCGTTCAGCTCTAGCGCTCTCGGCAGCAGCTTGTTGACCACAAAGCGGAAGTCGCCCGGCCTCCGCTGCCAGCGAGCTGCTTGAGCGGCCCCTAGCGCGATTGCCCTGAGGTCTTCCGGCCGTACGATCCGCCGCTGGTGGCGGTTGTAGAAATCCACGAACCACTCGTAGGCCGCGGTGGCTTCTTTCACTTGGCCGCGCAGCCGCAGCTGCTCGGCTTGGACCCAGCGGGCCGTAGGATGCGAGGGCTCAATCGCCAGCGCCGCGGCGACCGCGGCATCTGTCGGTGAAGCCTTTTCGCCAGTTGCGACGGTCTCGCCCCGCTGCAAGTACAGCAGGGCCAGCTCGGCATACAGATCTGCCAAGGGATCCGGTTCAAAGGTGCCCTGCCCTGCCCCGGCGGCACGATCTGCTTGTTTCTCGGGCTGGTCCGCATCAGCGACTTTGGACAACTGCGCGATGGCGGTTTGCAGATGCGTGATTGCCTGGTCGGATCGGCCGCGGCTGGCGTCGGTTCGCGCGAGCCCTAGTGTGGCCTCGGCGGGATGTTCGGTAACGAGCGCAGCATACGCTTGGGCTGCTTCTGCGTAGCGGCCGCGCAGCAGGTGCCGCCGTGCCTGGTCCAGTGGCGAGTCGGCTGCCGGCGTTTGCCCCGGGGCTGCCAGCAGCAGCGCGCACGCGGCGGCAAGTAGCCCAGAGTGAAAGCGCACAGGTCGCTGATCCATTGCCGCTCCTCGCCGCCATCGGCCATGCGAGTGCCACCGGGGGGAAACAGAAGAAGGGACGCCCCCTACCGGAATCATCTTAACCGGGGGCAGCGGCGGAGGGCAGCCAATGCCGGCAGGTTGCCGCACGGCTTGGGAGCCGCGCGACCAAAACAAAAAGCCCTTGGGCCGCGTCACGCTGTCGCAGCCCAAGGGCGCTTATCGATTGCAATCGATTGCAGCAGGCTGGCCCTACTGCATGATGGCCAGGATATCGGTTTCGCTGAGGATCAGCAGTTCTTCGCCATCGACGACGACTTCGGTACCGGCGTAGTTGCGGTACACAACCCGGTCACCCTCGTGGACCTGGTGTTCTGCCCGGCGGCCATCAGCCAGCAAGCGGCCATCGCCCACGGACAACACTTTGCCTTGCAGGGGGATTTCCCGTGCTTGTTCTGGCAGGATGATGCCGCCTGCCGTCGCCTCCTCGACATCCAAAGGTTTGACGACAACTTTGTCGCCGACCGGCACGATGTTCATGGCCGACTCCCGGACCCTATAGCCGCCTGTTTGGCCCGACGCTCAGGCCATCCCCCAGGTGCTAGCAATCATTGTCGCACGGTGTACGGCGGACCGCAAGCGACCCCGGCGTAGTGGGGGTAAGTGATAACTATACCAGGAGTTAGCAAAAGAAGCGGGCCAGGCTGGGGGGCGTTTTCCGCCCCCCAGGCCGCCTGGTGGTTTTACATCAGCTCGTGGATCGGCGTGGGATCGCTGACCAGGTGCGCCGGACGGCCTTGCGGCGTGTAGTAGATCTTGTCCGGATCGATGCCCAGCTTGCGATACACGGTGCTAGCGAAGTTCTCCGGCGAGAGAATCCGCTCGATGGCGGCGTAGCCGCGGTCATCGGTGGCGCCCACGACGGTGCCGCCGGGCGTGCCGCAGCCGGCGAACATCACGCTCATGGCGTTGGACCAGTGGTCGCGACCGCCGTCCTTGTTGATCTTGGGCGTACGGCCGAACTCACCCAGCACCACGACCAGCGTGGTGTCGAGCAGGCCGCGGTCTTCCAGGTCCTCGATTAGCGTGGCAACCGTGTTGTCGACCTGCGGCATGCGGTTGCGGAAGGCCGGGAAGATATTGGTGTGGTGGTCCCAGCCGCCTTCATAAAGCGTGACAAACGGCACGCCGGCTTCGACCAGGCGGCGGGCCAGCAACGTCCGCTGACCGAACGAGTTGCGGCCGTACCGCTGACGCACCTTCTCATCTTCGCGATGGATGTCGAAGGCCGCCTGCGATTCGGGCGAGAGCACCAGCTTGTAGCCCTGCTCGTAGTACTCATCCAGGGCGCTGACCGGGTCGCCAGCCGCTTCGTTCTCGATGCGGGGCAGCCGGTCCACGTTCAGCCGCACCGTCCGGCGGGAGAGGAACCGATCGGGTTCCAGGCCGGCGGGCAGAGCCACGTCGCGCACGCGGAAGGAAGTGTTGTTCGGATCGTCGGGCACCACGAACGGAGCATACTTGGCACCCAGGAAGTTGGGACCGCCCGAACGGCTCATCCGCGGAATCGAGAAGTAAGCCGGCAGGCCGTCTTTGGCGCCGCCGCGCTCGTAGGCCGTGACCGAGCCAAGGCTGGGGTGGAAGCTCACAAACGCGCCGCAGCCCACCGGGATCCGGGTGGGAGCGCCGGTCATCATATAGTGGTTGCCGGCGCCGTGGTTGCCCTGGTTGTGCTGGATCGAGCGGACCACGGCGATCTTGTCGGAGATCGAGGCCAGCCGCGGCAGGTGCTCGGAGAAATGCACGCCCGGGATCTTGGTGGCGATGGGCTGGAAATCACCGCGGATTTCCACCGGCGCGTTGGGCTTGGGATCGAACGTCTCGTAATGGCTGGGGCCGCCATCGAGCCAGACCAGGATGCAGCTCGTTTGGCGACGGTTGGCCAGCGCGGCTTCGCTGCGCAGGCGGAGCATATCGACCAAGCCGGCTCCTAAGATGCCGCCTAAGCCTAGCTGCAAACAATCGCGTCGCGAGATACCAGCGCAATTGGAGTGTTTGGCCATGACGTCCTTTCCTTAGGTGTTGATAACTAGACCTGTACGGGTACGTGTCGAGCAAGCCTAAGCGGTGCTCAGGCACAGTTAGTTTTGGAAGACAAACTCCGGCGTGTTGACCAGGGCCCAGAGCAGATCCTCGGCGGCCCGGCGACGCACGGCCGGATCCTTCGATTCGGTCGGCTCAGCGGCTTGGGCTTCGGCCTGGGCATCCGCCCCGCCCTTTTCGCCCGCGGCCGAGACCGCTTCGGCCGGCGGAGCCGGCGCGGCGAACAACGGCAGTACCGTAGCGTATTCTTCGTCGGTCGGGTAGCGGCTATAGGTCCGCAGGTACAACTCCTCGACGATCTCCCGCGCGGTGCGATCGCTTTCGGCCAGCTCTTTGCACAAGCCCTCGGCCGAGGTGACCTTGGTGTGCAACCGCGGCGAGTTCATCAGGTGCAGGGCCTGCGTCACCGTGGGTTCATTGACGCGTTCGCACGGCGGATCCTGGTTCAGGTCGGGCCGGCCGAAGGTGTCGAGGAACAGTGAGCTGATGCGCCGCGTCCACAACTCCACCGCCCGCGAGCCCGGCGGCATGGCGTCGAAGTTCTCACGCACGCCGGTGATGTCGCACACGGCATCGAGCAGTTGCTCGGCCCGCAGTTGGGTGCGGTAATGCCGCGAGTAGTTGCGGGTATCGGCCACGTTCCGCTCGTTGGGAATCGAGCTCAGGCCGTACGCGTAGCTGTTGCAGATCGTGCGGATCAGGGCCTTGATGCTGTACTTGTTGCGGCGGAACTCCGCGGCCAGGTCGTCCAGCAGCGGACCGTTGGTCGGCGGGTTGGTTGCCCGGATGTCGTCCACCGGATCAACGATGCCGCGGCCCATCAAGTCGGCCCACACGCGGTTGGCCATCACCGTGGAGAAGTACGGGTTATCGTCGGCGGTCATCCAGCGCACCAAGGCCTGGCGGGGATCTTCGCCGGAGGCGATCGGGCTGGCTTCGCCTTCCAGCGGCGTAGGCACCATCACTTCGCCCGTGTTGGGGTGAGTGACGTCGCCACGGCTGGCGGTGAACAGGATTTCTTCGCTGCCGGAGATCGGCGGCGAGAGGCCACGGCCCTTGCGGCCGATCCGCGAGAAGTACGCGGCGAAGCTGTAGAAGTGCTCCTGCCCCCACTTCTCAAACGGGTGATGGTGGCACTTGGCACAGTCCAACCGCACGCCCAGGAACAGCTGGCTGACCATCGTGGCGATTTCCGCCGGTTCGCGGCGGTCGCGGAACAGCGTGGTGGCGCCGTTGCGGAAGGTGCTGCCCTGGGCCGTGAGCAACTCGCGTACGAACTGGTCGTACGGCATGTCGCGGCGGAAGGCGTCGCGAATCCAGGCGTCGAAGTTCAAGGTGGCCTTCGAGCCTACGCGGTACGGGTTCGGGATCAACAGGTCGGACCACTTGCTCGCCCAGTAGTCGGCGAACTCGGGCTGCTCCAACAGGTAATCGATCAGCTTGGCACGCTTGTCGGCCGAGCTGTCGTTGAGGAACTTGCGGGCTTCGTCCGAGGTCGGCAGCCGGCCGATCACGTCGGTGAACGCGCGACGCAGGAACGTGGCATCGTCAGCCTGGGGCGAGGGCGTAATGCCCAGCGACTGGAGCTTGGTCCAGATGTGTTCGTCGATGAAGTTGTTGCGCGGGAGGTTGGCGTACAGCTCGTCGGGCACTTGGCCTACCAGCGGAATCCGCACTTCGCACACGGCGATGTGGCCCTGGTAGCGGGCCATCACGGCGGTTTCGCCGGGAATTGGGCCGGCGGTCATCAGGCCGTGCGTATCGACGGCCACGATCGCGCTTTCGTTCGATTGGAACGCCGAGCTACTGGTGACGTCGCGGGTGCTGCCGTCGGAGTAATGGGCGGTGACGATCAGTTGCTGCTGACCCTGCTTGAGCATGCTCAGTTCCGACGGATCGACGCTGATGCTCACCACCACCGGATCGTCGGCCTGCCGGCGAGGCATGCCTTCGGCAATCCAGCGGCGGAGGATCTCGTAATCGCGGCTATCGGGCTCGATCCGCTTGCCGCCGCCGTGAGGCACCAGACCGGTGGCCTTGGCCAGCAGCAGGCTGCGATCGGGAGCGGCCGGGAACACACGGCGTCCGCGGCCTTCGAGCACCAGGGCGTCGTAATCGAAGTCGGCGTAGAAGCCCAGCAGCGAGAGGGCAAAACCGTTCTGGCCGCGGGCTTTGCCGTGGCACGGGCCGGAGTTGCAACCGTGGGCGGTGAGGATCGGAATGATGTCGTTTTCGAGCGTGACCGGCAGCACGCCATCGGCCTGGCTGACTTCAACCACGACCTTGGCTTGCTTGCCAGCGGCAGAAACCACGACGGTTGCGGTGCCTTTGCCGACCGCGGTGATGATGCCGGCGGCGTCGACCGTAGCGACCTCGGGCTGGAGGCTTTCGTAGCTGGCAGCACGCGTTAGGTCGGCAGAGCGAAAAGCACTGCCGGTGCCGCTTAGCCCACTGACCAGCAACTGCTGCGTGCTGTCCTTGCCGCGCAAGGCGACCTTGGCGGGCGTGATCTGGAGCTTCTCGACCGGGGCCGCCGCAGCGGGTTCCTGAGGCGCATCGGCTGCTACCACAGGAGCTTGTGCCAGGGAAGCAACCAACAGCGCAGCGGAAAACGTCAACACAAGGCGGGACATTGCTACTAGCGGCGGGAAGCGGTAGGAAGGTCGGAAAACGTGGGGTTAACCCACGATGCTAGCAGCCCAATTCGGCAGGCGCCGGCGCATGGGCCGGCCTCATTATATCGGCCGTCTGCCCGACGAATCAAACTGTATTTATCACAAATGGTTCGTTCGGGGGGGGTGGGTGAAGGTGGAGGCTTAGGAAGGCTGCGCGGGCTGCCTGACACCCCTGCCCCTATTGGCTTGTTCGCCGGCGGCCTGGCTAGCATTAGAGCGAAGCCCTCAGGCCACTTACGACTTCGCCGGCAAGTTCTTGGGCACGCGGCACAGAGGGCTGCTCGTGGTCGGCTCGGCCAGCACCTCAGCCAGCGTGGTGCTGGAGAACGCTTCTTCGACTCCGGCCAGAGCGTTATCAAGCCGGCGATGCAGTGGGCACAGCCGCACTCCGTGGGCGCTGATCCCCAGCGGGCAGGTGCGGATCCGTTTGATCGGTTCCACGGCGTTGACCACTTCCAGGATGGAAAGCTCGTCGGGCGTTTTCACCAGCGACACGCCTCCGCCCACGCCCCGCTGCGAACGGACCACGCCTTGTCGGGCCAGGCCCTGAATCACCTTGGAAAGGTACGCCTTAGGAACCAGCGTGGCCTCGGCAAGTTGCTCGGTGGTTCGAGGATTCGGCGCATGCTCGGCCAGGTGCACTACCACGCGTAACGCGTATTCCACCGTTTGAGAGATCATGTGAGCCGTTCTCCTTGCGAGGCCGCATACGTTCGCGGCGGCCGGTCGGGGTGTGTCAAATTGCCACACCGCTAAATTGGACGTTGACATCCAATTTGACCGAAATAGATTTGGGAAAACTGGATGTGGTCATCCAATTTTGGGGCCGTCGATCCGGTTGTCAAACGTTTGACGCCGGCTGGCCTTGTCCCCACTGCTCTCCGATTTTCCGCACTCAGCAAAAGGACTTACCCCATGCGGCACATCGACGAACCTCGCCTGGAAAGCGATCTGGCCTACCGCTTCGCCTATTTACAGGAGTTTGTCGGTTTTGGTCCCGAGGACGTCAATGCCATCCACGACGCTGCACCGCACTTGGCGCCGCATGTGCCGGCCCTGGTCGATGCCGTGTACGACAAACTCTTTTCGTACGACGCCACCAAGCGACATTTCGTACCGCGGCAGTCGGGCTACGAAGGGGAAGTGCCCAGCGACGTGCACAGCCTGACACAAGACCACGAGATGATCCAGTTCCGCAAGAACCATCTGGCCCGCTACCTGGCCGCCCTGGTCACGCGCGACTACGACGCCAAGATGGTCGCCTACCTGGACATGGTGGGCAAGATCCACACGCCCAAGGCCGGTTCGGCCGAATTGGATGTGCCGCTGGTGCAGATGAACGCCCTGATGGGCTTTGTGGCCGACGCCCTGTACGCCACGATCTGTAGACTGGGCCTGGACCACGAAACCGAGGTCCGCACTACACGCGCCTTCAACAAGCTGTTGTGGGTGCAAAACGACTTGATCACGCGGCACTATCAGGCCGCCGAAGTGGCCGCGGCGCCGGAAGCCCATTTTGCCGCCTGATTGAGGCGCGCCGGTCTGCAATTCCGGTCGCCCATTGTTCCCGATGATCCTCACGCTACGGGGGAGTTCGCTCTCATATCAGGGCGGCTCCCCTCGTTGCGTTGGGACAACACGGCTCGCAGAGTCGTGGCACACGCTCCCCCTGTTTTGTCCCCTCGGCTGTCTGCGGTTGGTACGATAGAGGGTAGTCGGTACGGCATGCACGCAGCCTGCGGCGCGTACGTGCCGGCGGGCCGATCTGCCCTACACGCGGCAACCACCCTGGGGGATTTTCTTCATGCTCGTCGTGATGCAGCACGGGGCCTCGGCCGAGCAGATCGAGGCCGTGATGGCCGCCATTCGAGCCATGGGGCTCACGCCACACCCTATTGCCGGGCCAACGCGCACGGCCATTGGCATTACCGGCAACAGCGGGGCGGTCGATCCCCAGCGGCTGGAGGTTCTGCCAGGCGTGCTGGAATTGATCCCGGTCACCAAGCCGTACAAGCTGGCCAGCCGCGAGATGCGGCCGCACGATACCGTGGTGCAGGTTGCCAACCGCGCGATCGGCCCTGGCACGTTCACGCTGATCTGCGGCCCCTGCTCGGTGGAAGACGAAGCCAGCCTGCTGCACACGGCTGAGTTTCTGGCGTCGCGCGGCGTGGGTTTGCTGCGGGCGGGAGCCTTCAAGCCGCGTTCCAGTCCGTACAGTTTCCAGGGCCTGGAGCACGAAGGCCTGCGGATTCTGGAAAAGGCTCGAGCTGCCACCGGCTTGGGCGTCGTCACCGAATTGATGGACACCGAGAACGCCGACGCCGTGGCCGAAGTGGCCGACATCGTTCAGATCGGTGCCCGCAATATGCAGAACTTCAGCCTGCTCAAGCGGGTAGGCAAGCTCCGCCGGCCGGTGCTGCTCAAACGCGGCATGTCGGCCACGCTGCAAGAGCTTTTGATGGCGGCCGAGTACATTCTGGCCGGCGGCAACGAGCAGGTGGTGTTGTGCGAACGGGGCGTGCGGACGTTTGCCGATCACACCCGCAACACGCTCGACCTGTCGGTGATCGCCCCGGTGAAGAAGCACTCGCACCTGCCGATCCTTGCCGACCCGAGTCACGGCACGGGGCATCGCGAGTATGTGCCGTCGATGGCCCTGGCAGCCTTGGCAGCCGGCGCCGATGGCCTGCTGCTGGAAGTGCATCCCACGCCGGAAAAAGCCATGTCCGACGGCGCGCAATCGCTCAGCTTCGACGAGTTCGACCGACTGCTGGACAAGCTCCGCCGCGTAGCCGACGCGCTGGAAGTGACGATTCAATAATCAGTCTTTGTAGGTGCACCGCCCGACGAAACGACCATCGGCGGCCAATGTGCCGAGCTGACACATAGCCGCCCGGCCGTTGAACCTTGACCTGCTCTAGCGTGGCAGTGATGGTCGCTGCGGCCATCCGGCAGGCGGTGCCTGCCCTACTAGAACTCATCAATAAAAAACATAGCGGGCGAGAACGTAAGCGTTCCGCCCGCTATCTCTCTATCGCTTCAACGCTGGTTGTGGAGGGCCAGGTTACGGCAGTTGGTACGGCATGCCATCAGCACGGCCGCCCATGTATTGCAGCACGGTCGGGTCGGTGTGGTTTTTGACAGACTGCACGCGGGCGTCGCCAAAGACGAACTGCGTGATGCCGGGATGCCAGCTACCGAACATGTAGTGCGCATCGGGCCGCGAGGCGGTCTGATCGGTGCCGACCGGATCGTCGAACGCCGGGAAGTCGGGCCGCGTAGCCAGACCTAGCCCGATGATCTTATTGCTGTGCCAGGAGGCGTTGTTGGCCAACGAGCCGGGGCTCCAGGGATAGTCGGCGACGGCCACGCCGGCGTTGCGTGGCGGCAGGTGCTTCTCGCCGGCGAAGGCCGTATAGGTCATGCCGTCGGACACTGAACCAATCGAAACCTTCGACGTGATCCGCCGCATGATCTGGCCGGAGCTCAACGTGATATTGGTCGCCGACGAGGGGCCCACAATCGGACCCCCAATGTACGGCTGGGTCGCATTGGTGGTGGAAATGTGCTGGTCGTTGGGCGCGGCGCCAGGCCAGCCCGAGGGCCGGTAGGTAATGCCGATCGGCACGTAGTCAATGGCCTGAGCAGTGCCCCAGCCCGACTGGCGGAAACCGCGCGTGGGGCACAAATACGCGTCGCTCCGGAACTGTTGATGGGCGATCCGGTTGGTGCGTCCCGCGCCCCGCGGACTGGCAGTGACGTTCTCGTCAAAATCCAGGTTGATTTGCAGTTCGTCGTAGGCGGGCCCCTGCTCCATCATGGGCCACATGAAGGCGATCCAACTGTGGCGGTTGGACACCGACGGTGGAACCTGCTCGCTGTTGCGATCGGCATACAGCAAGATGCCGGTCCCGAGCTGTTTGAGATTGCTTGCGCAATTCGCACGGCGAGCCGACTCCCGAGCCGCCTGAATGGCCGGCAGGAGCATGGCGATCAGGATGCCAATGATGGCAATGACCACCAGCAGTTCAACGAGTGTAAAGGCAGACCTCTTCGCGCGCACACTCATCGCAACCTCCTAGATACGGAGATGAAAAAAAGATAAAGGCACACCGATGTGACGTGTGTCGATCAAGATGAAAGGGACGCCCACAGGATCCGGGCGCTCAGATTGGGAGTTGCCCCTAGAATGTATGGGGGCTACCCCCCTCGGGCAAGAAGTATATTGAGAATATAAAGGTTTACACTATACGGAGGGGTGACGTTTGACGCGCATTGCGTCAAATTGCTGCAGGTATGGTAAACTGGGTTGTTAAGGGGCTGCTCGCATCGCTTCGAGGTGAACCTGCGAGCCCGAGAAGATGAGGCAGATGCCGATAGTCTAGATGAGAAAAGTTCTCATCCTTGGCGACGATGCACGAGAAACAAAGGAGAGTCGTGCATTTTCGGCTTTACATGGCCGGACGCCGAACGACGTACAGCACCGGATGATGGATCAGCAGCCGGGGGTGATCAGCATTTCCAGGGCAGACGCGAGGTTGTCGGCGGGGGGCACTCGCAATTAGTTGTCATTATTGTGCGGCCGTGTGACACCAGCAATTGGCTACAGGTAATGGGGGCCAATGGCTTCTGCAACATTTGTAGGTCGGGGACCGCCCGACGGGACGATCATGGGCGGCGAATGCGCCTGACCAGGACACAACCGCCCGGCCGTTGAACCTTGACCTGCTCTAACGCGGCGGTGATGGTCGCATCTGCTGCCTGGCAGGCGGTGCCTGCCCTACTCGGCTAACGTCGCTTGAGCGAGTTCGCCTGATCCCACGGCATTGGGATGGTTGGCGGTTCCGTGTGATTCTCTTTGCGGGTCGGAACCGGCACGGCGGTCCATTCGTCGATGAACTCGCACAGCCGTGTGACGGCTTCTTCAAACGCGATGCGGCCTTTTTCGGCGGTCGCCAACGTGGCCTGGCCCAGCGTGCCGCTTTCGGAATAGCTGCTGGTCCACGAGGTGACCTGCACCGGCCCGGCTCCGAACAAATCGACCCAGCGGTACCGCGAGTTTTCCTCGTTGAAGGAGATGGTGCCGTCTTTGATGTGCTCGGTGCGTACGTCGTCCGGAGCCAGGTACATGTAGACGCTGGTTTCCAGTTCGCCGGCATGGGCACAGCCGCCGGGGAACTTGCTTTCCCGCCACCGCGGCAGAAACTCCGGATCGACCGTCAGCAGCGACCACCAGGCCGCGAACGCACACTGGGCGTCGGTCTCCAGGTTGCAGCGCCGGGCCACCAAATCCAGGTTTGGCATATTCGAGCCGTGGCCGTTGAGCAGCATGATCCGCTTAAAGCCGTGGTAAGCCAGGCTCTTGCAAATATCGAGCACCTGCTCGATGAAGTGCTGGTAATGGATGTTGATCGTGCCGGGGAAATCCATCACGTGTCCGGTGTAACCATAGGCCACCACCGGCAGCACCAGGATCTTGTCGGGCCGCCGCTCGCCGGCCGCCAGGGCCACGCTCGAAGCCAGCAGCATGTCGACATCCAGCGGCAGGTGCGGCCCGTGTTGTTCCACCGCCCCAACCGGGATAATGGGCACCTTGCCATCGGCCACCGCCTGATGAATCTCCGGCCAGGTCAGCTTCTCGTAACGATGGGCATTGGGGCGGTTGGGCATGGCGCAAACTCCAGACACGTTGACGGTTCACTCACGGTGGCATGGCCGGCGGCTTGGCGGGCTTGTCTCCGCGGTGCGGGCTGCCTGCCGGCGTGGCATAATGTACGCGCCCTGTGGCTGCCGCTGCAAAGAAACTTTGCCCCTGCTGCGAAGCGGCTGCCCTGCCCTCCACTGCCCCCAATGGATCGCCCGCGATGGAACTGAGTGAAACTGCCCGCGACCTGGCCAACTGTCTTGCCGAGCGGCAGGTCCGGATCGTGTTGGCCGAAAGCTGCACGGCCGGTCTGGCGGCGGCCACGCTGGCGCAAACGCCGGGCATTTCCCGCTGGCTGTGCGGCTCGGCGGTGGTGTATCGCGAGCAGACCAAGATCGATTGGCTCGAGGTCAGCCCGGCCGACCTGGAGCAATACACGGCGGTGAGCGAACCGGTTGCCCGAGCCATGGCCGCCGGCGTGCTCAAGCACACGGTAGAGGCCGTCTGGTCGGCAGGCGTGA
>Ga0180217_1002051_pt1 | contig 19677 bp, 16 predicted proteins | sample eDN3rd37CBELigOP_FD_128521 | JGI IMG/M metagenome (GOLD analysis project Ga0180217, IMG submission 128521) | Enriched Organic Plus compost microbial communities from Emeryville, California, USA - eDNA 3rd pass 37_C BE-Lig OP (version 2) (version 2) ... | reverse complement strand
GGGGCTCTGCGTGGTGGTCCCCACCTCCGCCGGGACACGCTGGAGCGCGCCGAATTCATCGTCGCGAGCCGAACCCAGCATGATCATCCCGTCCCCGAGCCTGAGCTGGGCATGGGCGATGCCGCCCTTGTCGTCCGGATAGACGGCATGGCGCTCAAAGCCGAAGGCGCGACAGAGCCATTCGATGGCGCCAGGAGCGTCGCGATAGCGAAGGCAGGGGATGATGGTCGCGGGCATGCGGTCCTCCTATCCCAGGCGCGGGGCATGGCTACCGGCCGGCGGTGCGGACAACCCAGGCATCGGTGACGGTCACGCCAGCCCCCTCCGGGCCGATGATAAGTGGATTGATCTCCGCTTCAGCGATGTCGTCGCGGGCCGCGAGGCGGGAGACGGCGAGGATCGCCTGCGCCAGCGCCGCGAGGTCGCCGCGCGGCAGGCCTCGCCAGCCCGTCAGGGGCCTAAGGCCGCGGATCTCGGTGATCATCTCCCAGGCCTCGGCCTCGGTGACCGGCGCCAGGCGCAGGGTGACGTCGCGGAACAGCTCCGCCGTGACGCCGCCAGTGCCGAGCATGACGACGGGCCCGACCTCCGGATCGCGGCGGAAGCCGAGGATGGCCTCGCCGAGCCCCTTGGCCATCGGCTGTGCCAGGAAGCCGGTCAGCTTCGCCTGCGGTGCCATGCGCGCGACACGGTGCTGCATGGCCGCCGCCTCCTGCTTCAGCGCCGCGGCGTCGGCGATGTTCAGACGCACACCGCCAACCTCGGTCTTATGGGCAAGATCGGGAGAGAGGATCTTCAGTGCCACCGGCCAGGTCAGGTCCTGCGGCGCATCCTCTGGCGTGCGCAGCACCACGAAGGGGCTGACAAGGCCGAGGGCGGCGAACAGGCGCCGTGCATCGGCCTCGTCCGGACGCTCCGGCAGGGCGTGACTGACGGCGGCTGCCTCCGGCACGGCACGCGGGGCACGCCAGTCGCACCAGGCGCGAATACAGTCGGCGGCGGATTCCGGGGTGCGAAAGGCAGGAATGCCGGCCTCGGCCAGCAGGCGAAGCGACTGCGGTGCCTCGGGCACCAGGAAGGCGGCGATGGGCTTCGGGTGGCCGGCGTCACGCGCACGCAGGATGCCGGCGACGGAATCCTGCGGCCGGAACTGGGCCGAGGAGCCGATCACGGACAGCGCGAGGTCGGTGTCCTGCGCCATCTGCAGCGCGTTCAGCGCGGCCGCCACCCGGTCGGGCTTCGTGCCCGCCAGCGTCACGTCCAGCAGCCGGCCGTGATGCGGGAACTGCGCCTCGTCCAGCGCGGCGGCGGCGGCGGTGTCCGGCGCCTTCGCCTCGATGCCGGCGACGCCGAGGCAGTCCACCGCCATCGCACCGCCCCCGCCGGTGGTGGTCATCACGCCGACGGCGCGATGCGCGCTGGCGGGCGGACGGCGCCCGATCATGAGCGCGGGGAGCTCCAGCAGGCCTTCCAGCGTGGTGACACGGGCGATGCCATGGGCGCGGAAGAAGGCCTCTGCCGCTGCGTCGGAGCCGGCCAGCGCACCGGTATGGCTGGTGGCGAGCTCCGCGCCGAAGGGGCTGCGGCCGAGCTTGTAGGCGATCACCGGCTTGCCCGCCTGGTGGGCGCGGCGGGCGAGGGCGGCGAAGTGTTCGGGCCTGCGGATCGCCTCGAGGAACAGCAGGATGGCATCCACCTGCGTGTCGTCCACCAGCAGCCCGGCGACTTCACCCGCGGTGAGATCGGCTTCGTTGCCAGTGCCGACCAGGTGGGAGAAGCCGATGCCCCGCGCGGCGCCGCGCGACATGATGGCACCCATCATGGAGCCCGACTGCGAGACGAGGGCGATGCGGCCCGCGGGCAGGCTCTCCGCCTCCAGCGCCGCGTTCACGGAACAGGCGATGCGGGCGTTCAGGTTGACCACGCCCATGGAATTCGGTCCGAGGATCCGCAGGTTGGCGGCGCGTGCCGTCGCCACCAGCCGCTCCTGCAAGGCACGGCCTTCCGGCCCGGACTCGGCGAAGCCGTCGGCGAGGACGCAGGCGGCGGGGATGCCCTTGGCAGCGACCGCATTCACCACGCCTTCGACCTGCGGCGTGTTCAGCAGGATATAGGCAAAGTCCACCGCGCCGGGGATGTCGGCGACGCTCGGGTAGGCCTTCTCGCCCAGCACCTCCTTCTCCCGCGGGTGCACCGGCAGGATGTCGCCGATGAAGCCGTGCTTGCGCAGGTAGAGCTGGGCCCGGGCCGTGAGCCGCGTGCGATCCGCCGAGGCGCCGATGAGCGCGATGCGGCGCGGTTCGAACAGGGCGCGGTGCAGTGCCTGCTCCGCCGGTGCGGCGGAGCGTACCGATGCTTCCCCGCTCATTGCCCGGCCTTCGGCGGCCGCTGCGAGAGGCTGCGGCCGAACACGCCCTCCGCGATTCGGTTCCGCAGGATCTCGAGCGAGCCGCCTGCGATCATCCAGCCGCGGCAACGGCGGACGCAGTACTCGATGAGCAGGTCCTTGGAGTAGCCCGTGCCGCCCATGACCTGCATGGATTCGTTCGCTGCCATCCAGCCCGCCTGGTTGCAGGCGTATTTGGCGATGGCCACGTCCTGTGCATCCGGCAGGCCGTTCCCGCCATTGACCGCCGCGCGGTAGAGCAGCAGCCGCGCCGCGTCCAGCGCGACCCGCATCTCCGCGAATTTCCACTGCAGGCCCTGGAATTCCATCAGCGGCCGGCCGAACTGCCGTCGCGTCTCGGCATGCGCCTTTGCCTGCTGGAAGCAGTACTCGCCGAGGGCGAGGGAGCGGGTGGTGTTGCCGACGCGCTCCACGTTGAAGCCGGCGATCTGCTTCTTGAACCCGCCCGGGCCGAGCAGGACCATCTCGGGTGGGATGTAGACGTTGTCGAAGTAGAGCGCCCGCCAGATCTCGTCGTTCATGTACTGGGTGGGCGGCCCGAGGGTGAAGCCCTCCATGCCGCGTTCCACCAGCACGCTGCCGATGCCTCCCACCCCGGGGCCGAAGCGGCAGTAGACGACGAAGACCGATGCGTCATCCGAATTGGTGGTGAAGATCTTGCCGCCGTTCAGCCGCCAGCCCTGACCATCGGGTGTGCAGGCGGTCTTGAGGTCGGTCAGCGCCGATCCCGCATCCGGCTCGGTCATGCCAACGGCGGCGATCGCCTCGCCCCGGAGCAGCGGGCCGAAATACTTCTCCTTCTGCCAGGGGGAGGCATACTCGGCGAAGGTACGGAAGGCGCCGAAATTGCCGGCCTGGATCACATCGGCGCTGCGCGGGCAGACGAGGGCCACCTGCTCGATGGCCAGCACGGCGTCGAACAGGCTGCCGCCCTGGCCGCCATCGGCTTCCGGCAGCATGATGCCGAGCAGTCCCTGTTCCGCCATCAGCTTCGCCACGTCCCAGGGGAAGCCATCCGCATGCGCACGCTCGACGGCGCCGGCGGCGAGATGCCGTTCGGCAAAGGCGCGGACGCTGTCCTGAAAGGCGCGCTGTTCCTCGGTCAGTTGGAAATCCATGGGCGGCAGGTCCGGGGCGAGAGAAAGCCGGCCCCGGGAAGGGGCCGGCCATATGAAGCGACAGGCGGTGGGTGATTACAGCGGGTCCCAGGAGAAGACGTCGCCGGACCGCTCAAGCGGCACGAAGGAGCTCTTCAATGCCGGCAGCGCGTGCTCGGCGATCGTCTCCGGCGTCCAGCCCTCGGCCCGGTGAATGGAGCGGATCGGGCGGTTCTGGCTGAACAGGAAGATCTCGTGCATGCGCGGGCCGAAGATCTGGCCCGTCACCTCCTTCGCGGCGTCGGAGGCCAGGAACACCGCCAGCGGCGCGTTCTTCTCCGGCCCCATCTTCATGATCTTCTCGACCCGCGCCTTCTGCTCCGGCGTCTCCGCCGGGATGGAGGAGGTCATGCGGCTCCAGGCGAAGGGCGCGATGCAGTTGGAGCGCACGTTGTAGCGCTTCATGTCGAGCGCGATGGACTTCGACAGCGCCGCGATGCCGAGCTTGGCCGCCGAGTAATTCGCCTGGCCGAAATTACCGATCAGACCGGAGGTCGAGGTGATATGGACATAGGCCCCGCTCTCCTGCTTGCGGAAATGCGTCGCGGCCTGGCGGGAGACGTAGAAGGAGCCGGAAAGGTGCACGGCGATGACCGCATCCCATTCCTCCGGCGTCATGCGATGGAAGATCTGGTCGCGCAGGATGCCGGCATTGTTCACCACGATGTCGATGCGGCCGAAATTGTCCAGCGCGCACTGGATGATCTTGCCCGCGCTCTCCCAGCTCGCGACGCTCTCCGTGCTGATCGCCGCCTGGCCGCCGCGCTGCTCGATGATCTGCTTGGTCTGTTGCGCCGGGGTCGCCGACTGCCCTTCGCCGCTCAGCGAGGCGCCGACGTCGTTGATGATGACCTTGGCGCCGGCATCTGCCATGTGGATCGCGATCTCGCGTCCGATGCCGCCACCCGAACCGGTGACGACGGCTACCTTCCCATCCAGCATGCCCATGTGGTGTTCCCTCTCCTCGGCCTGTGCGGGGCGATATTCCTAACCCTGCCGGCTGTCTGCGTGAAGCCGGGTTGCTGCGCGGGCGCGACGGCCGCCTGGATGCACGACGGGGGTATGGGTCTGCAGAAGGTGGCGCCGGTCACCATGCATGTGTCGGGGATGGTATCCGCCGGTGCACTGTCGCGTGCCCGGCGAACCCGCGCGATGGCTGGCCGCCGCGCCCAGCTGCGGGTCTGCTTGCATCGCCGGCAAGGAAAGGGACCCGGTGCCTCCATGCAAGGAGGCGTCCTGCGCCTACGCCTTCGCCCTTCCCGCAATGATGGCGCCGGACAGCGTCTCGGGGTTCCGCTCCCACCACCGTCCGGCATCCACCCAGGTGATGAAGTCCAGCACCGCCCGGTTGAAGGTGTCCGGATCCTCAATGTTCATGGTGTGGCCGCAGCGGGGCATCACCAGCAGCGCGCTGGTGCTGATGGTGCGCTTCAGGAACAGGCCGGGCTCGAGCGTCGGGTCGTCCTCGTCGCCGCAGATGATGAAGGTGGGCAGCGTCAGCTTGCGGAACTGCGCCTCCAGATCGAACAGGCTCGGCCGCTCGCGCTGCACGCCGCGCATGGTCAGCGCGGCGCCGTCGGTGTCGTGCTCGGCCAGCTGGGACAGGAACTCGGCGTAGCCACGGGGGTCCTTCTCCTCGAACACCAGGCGAGTCGGGCCGCGGCCATAGGTCTTCGCCATGGTCGGCATCCCCTCCGCGGCGATGCGATCGGCGGTGGCATCCACCTCGGCGCGGAACTGGTCGCGCTTGCCGGGGGCCGCCCCGTAGCCCACGCCGGCCGCGGTCAGGCTGCGCGCCAGCCGCGGGTACCGCAGGCCGAGATGCAGGGTGGCGAAGGCGCCCATGGAGAGGCCCACCACATGGGCCGGCGCCAGCTCCAGGCCCTCGATCACGGCAGCGATATCGTCAGTGGCACGGTCCTGGGAGTAGGCCTTCGGGTCCTTCGGCACCCCGCTCGGTGGATAGCCCCTTGCATTGAAGGCGACGCAACGGTAGCGGCGGGCGAAGAACCGCAGCTGAGGCTCCCAGCTTCGGTGGTCGCCGGCGAATTCATGGACGAAGACCAGCGGGGTGCCCCTGCCGGCCTCCTCGTAGTAGAGGTCCACGCCGTCGTCCGTGCGGATGGTGGGCATCTGTGGGCCTCTCCGGTTGCGCCCTACGGAGGCTAGCCGGAGCCCCGCCGGCTCGGAAGCCCGGTCCGCGCCCGGCGCATGGCACCCCCGCCGCCGGGGGCTGGAAACTAGACCTGCGCGGTCCTATTTCTGCCTTCCTAAGAGGAATAGAGGCCGTGTTGAGGCTTTCCAGGCTCACCGATTACGCCGTGGTCGTTCTGGCCCGGCTCGCCCAGGAGGGCGCCGGCCCGGGCGGGCAGGTGCAGACCGCGCCGGGGCTTGCGGCCGCCACCGGCATTGCCGAACCGACCGTCGCCAAGGTGCTGAAGATCCTGGGCCAGGCCGGGCTTGTGGAGAGCCTGCGGGGCGCCCGCGGGGGCTACCGCCTGGCGCGGCCGCTCGCCGCGGTGCCTCTGGCCGAAGTCATCGTGGCCTTCGATGGGCCGATCGCACTGACCGCCTGCGTTGATGGCAGCACCGGCCTGTGCGAGGCAGAGGGCATCTGCCCCGTGCGCGGCCGCTGGGATCCGGTGAACGAGGCGATCCGCAACGCCCTTTCCGGAATCACCATCGCCGACATCGCGCGTTCGCCCTTCGAGCGCCATCGCGCACTCCTTCCCGTTACGCATCTCGTTGCTGAGTAGGATCCCCATGCCAGCCGTTGCCGAGACCCTCGACACCGTCCAGTCCGTCACCTCCACCGGCTACAAGTGGGGCTTCGAGACGGATATCGAGATGGAGTTCGCCCCGAAGGGGCTGAACGAGGATATCGTCCGCTTCATCAGCCGGAAGAAGAACGAGCCGGAGTGGTTGCTGGAGTGGCGCCTGAAGGCTTTCGCCCTCTGGCAGAAGATGGAGGAGCCGCGCTGGGCCGCGGTGAAGTACCCGCCGATCGACTACCAGGATGCCTACTACTTCGCCGCGCCGAAGCAGAAGGACCGGCCGAAGTCGCTGGACGAGGTGGATCCCGAGCTGCTGCGCACCTACGAGAAGCTCGGCATTCCGCTGAAGGAGCAGGCCTGGCTTGCGGGCGTGGAGCCGCGCGAGGGCGAGGGCGACGTGCCCGTCGCCGTGGATGCGGTATTCGACAGCGTCTCGGTCGCCACCACCTTCAAGGACCGGCTGGCGAAGGAGGGCATCATCTTCTGTTCCATCAGCGAGGCGGTGCACGCGTACCCCGAGCTGGTGCGGCAGTATCTCGGCACCGTGGTGCCGCAGGGCGACAATTTCTACGCCGCGCTGAACAGCGCCGTCTTCACCGACGGATCCTTCGTGTACGTTCCGAAGGGCGTGCGCTGCCCGATGGAGCTGTCCACCTATTTCCGCATCAATGCCAAGAGCACAGGGCAGTTCGAGCGCACCCTGATCATCGCCGACGAGGGCAGCTACGTCTCCTACCTCGAGGGCTGCACCGCGCCGATGCGGGACGAGAACCAGCTGCACGCCGCGGTGGTGGAACTGGTGGCGCTGGATGATGCCACCATCAAGTACAGCACCGTGCAGAACTGGTACCCGGGCGACGAGAACGGCAAGGGCGGCATCTACAACTTCGTCACCAAGCGTGCCCACTGCCGGGGCCGGCGGAGCAAGGTGAGCTGGACCCAGGTGGAGACGGGCTCCGCCATCACCTGGAAGTATCCGTCCTGCGTGCTGCTGGGCGATGACAGCGTGGGCGAGTTCTACTCGGTCGCCATCGCCAACAACTTCCAGCAGGCCGACACGGGCACGAAGATGATCCATGTCGGCAAGCGGACGAAGTCCACCATCGTGTCGAAGGGCATCTCGGCAGGACAGGGCCAGAACACCTATCGCGGCCTGGTGCGCGTCGCGCCGACGGCCTCCCAGGCACGGAACTTCACGCAGTGCGACTCGCTGCTGATCGGCGACCGCTGCGGTGCGCACACCGTGCCCTACATCGAGAATCGCTGCCTCACCGCGAAAGTGGAGCACGAGGCGACCACCAGCCGCATCGCCGAGGACCAGTTGTTCTACTGCCGCAGCCGGGGCCTGTCCGAGGAGGACAGTGTCGGCCTCATCGTCAACGGCTTCTGCCGCGAGGTGCTGAAGGAGCTGCCGATGGAGTTCGCCGTGGAGGCGCAGAAGCTGCTGCAGATCAGCCTCGAAGGCTCGGTGGGCTAGAGGGATATCGCTGACATGACGCTGAAGATCGAGGGCCTGACCGCCGAGGTCGAGGGCAAGACCATCCTGCAGGGCATCGACCTGGAGGTGCCGCAGGGGGAGATCCACGCCATCATGGGGCCGAACGGCTCCGGCAAGTCCACCCTCTCCTATGTGCTCGCAGGGCGCGAAGGTTATGAGGTGACGGGCGGCACCGTTACCTTCAACGGCCAGGACCTGCTGGCGCTGGAGCCGGAGGAACGTGCGGCGGCCGGCCTCTTCCTGGCCTTCCAGTACCCGGTGGAGCTGCCGGGCGTGGGCAACGCGTTGTTCCTGCGCACGGCGCTGAACGCCATTCGCAAGACGCGCGGCGAGCCGGAGCTGGATGCCATGCAGTTCCTGAAGCTGGCACGCGAGCGCATGCGGGCGCTGCACATGCCGGAGGACATGCTGAAGCGTGGCGTGAATGTCAGCTTCTCCGGCGGCGAGAAGAAGCGCAACGAGGTCCTGCAGATGGCGTTGCTGCAGCCGAAGATGGCCATCCTCGACGAGACCGATAGCGGCCTTGACATCGACGCGCTGAAGGTGGTGGCGGACGGCGTGAACGCGCAGCGCGGCCCCGGCTTCTCCGCGCTGGTGATCACGCACTACCAACGGCTGCTGAACTATATCGTGCCCGATCGGGTGCATGTGCTGGTGAAGGGCCGCATCGTCCGCAGCGGCGGGCCGGAGCTGGCGCAGGAGCTGGAGCGGGCCGGCTACGCGACGGTGCAGGCGGCGGCATGACGGCGGTGACGCAGACAGGCGCGGCGGGCTTCCTGCACCGCTACGAGGGGCTCGCGGAGCGGCTGCCCGGCCACCGCCTGCCCTGGCTGACGGCGTTGCGCGATCGGGCCGCCGAGGCGTTCCGCACGCAGGGCCTGCCGACGCGGCGGGAGGAGGCGTGGAAATACACCGATCTCCGCCCGGTGGCCGAAAGCGGCTTCGATGAGCCTCTGACCGCGCTGGACGGCAGCCTGGCGCTGCCGCCCATGCACGGGGCCGCGCGTGCCGTCTTCGTGGATGGGCGATTCAGGCAGGAGCTTTCCAGCCTCGAAGACCTTCCTTTCGCAGCGGGCTCCGTTGCGGCGGTGCTTCCGTCGCTGGAGGGCCGGATCGGTGCGATTGCGCCGTTCGAGGCGCTGCCCCTGGTCGCCCTGAACACCATGCTGTTCGAGGATGGGCTGCTGGTGGAGGTGCCCGAGGGCGTGGATGGCGGAGTACTGGATCTGCTCTCCCTCGCCAGCGACAGCGAGCGGCCCGCGGCCTTCCACCCGCGCCATCTGATCCGCCTTGGCAAGGGCGCGCGGCTGACGCTGATCGAGACCGCGACGGGCGGCGTCGGACGCACCCTGCACAACCCGGTCTTCGAGATCGAGGTCGCCGAGGGCGCGACCCTCGTGCACGCCCGGCTGCAGCAGGAGGGCCGCCAGGCCTTCCAGATCGCCGGCGTGCATGCGCGGATCGCGGCCGGCGCCACCTACGACAATTTCACCCTGAACGCCGGCGGACGGCTGGTGCGCAACGAGATCCACGCCGCGCTGACCGGCCCGGGGGCAACCTGCCACATGAACGGCGCGCAGCTGCTCATCGGCGGACAGCATGCGGATACGACCACCTTCCTCGATCACGCGGCCCCGGATTGCGCCAGCCGTCAGACCTACAAGACGGTGCTGGCCGGCCGCTCGCGCGGCGTGTTCCAGGGCAAGATCCTGGTGCGGCAGGCGGCACAGAAGACCGACGGCTACCAGATGAACCAGGCGTTGCTGCTCTCACCGGACGCGGAGATGGACAGCAAGCCGCAGCTCGAGATCTATGCCGACGACGTGAAGTGCAGCCATGGCGCGACGGTGGGTGAGCTGGATTACGATCAGCTCTTCTATCTTCGTACCCGTGGTGTCCCGGAAGCGCAGGCACGTTCGCTGCTGATCCAGGCCTTCCTCGCCGAAGCGGTGGAAGGCGTCACGGATGAGACGGCACGTGCGGCCCTGCAGGGGGCCGTGACGGGCTGGTGGGAAAGGGAGGCGGCGTGATGGATGTCGCCGTCCCACACCTCGACACGGCGCACATCCGGCGGGACTTTCCCATCCTGTCGCAGACCGTGCGCGGCAAGCCGCTGGTGTTCCTGGACAGCGGCGCCTCAGCGCAGAAGCCGCGCCAGGTGATCGAGGCCATGGTCCGCTGCATGGAGGAGCGCTACGCGAATGTCCACCGCGGCGCCTATTTCCTGAGCGAGGCCGCAACGGCGGCCTACGAGGCTGCTCGCGGCGCGGTGGCGCGCTTCCTGAATGCGGCCGATCCACGCGAGATCGTCTTCACGACGAACGGCACCGCCGCGATCAACCTGGTGGCGCATAGCTGGGGCCGCGGCGTCATGCGGCCAGGCCAGGCGGTGCTGATCAGCGAGATGGAGCACCACGCCAACATCGTTCCCTGGCAGCTTCTGCGCGACGACGGGCGCGGAATCGAGCTGCGCGTCTGCCGCGTGACGGATGCGGGGGAGCTGGACCTCGAGGATCTGGCAGCCAAGCTGGCGGATGGGAAGGTGGGACTGGTTGCCGTCACCCACATGTCGAACGTGCTGGGCACGGTGACGCCGGTCGAGCGCATCGTGCGCATGGCGCATGACGCGGGTGCCAAGGTGCTGTTCGATGGCAGCCAGGCCGCGGTGCATCGCCGCGTGGACGTGCAGGCGATGGATCCCGACTTCTACGTGTTCACCGGCCACAAGCTGTACGGACCCACGGGGATCGGCGTGCTCTGGGCACGGCTGGAGCATCTGGACCGCATGCCGCCCTTCCTCGGCGGCGGAGACATGATCGCATCCGTCACCTTCGACAGGACGGAATGGGCAGAACCGCCCGCGAGGTTCGAGGCAGGCACGCCGCCGATCGTCGAGGCGGTCGGGCTGCACGCCGCGGTGGATTACGTCACCGCCATCGGCATGCCGGCCATCGAGGCGCATGAGCGGGCGCTGGTCGACCATGCGATGCGTCGGCTTTCCGCCATCGAAGGTCTGAGCCTGCTCGGTCGTGCCCAGGACCGGGGCAGCGTATTCAGCTTCGCACTGGACAACGCGCATCCGCACGATCTCTCGACGTTGCTCGACCGCGCCGGTATCGCCGTGCGCGCCGGGCGCCACTGCGCCGAGCCGCTGCACGCCCGCTTCGGGCTCGAGGGTGGCACCTGCCGCGCGAGCTTCGGCCTCTACACGACCGAGCAGGAGATCGATTATCTGGCGGACGCACTGGTCAAGGCACGGGAATTCTTTACATGATGTCCGATCGCCGGAGCGCCGGGGAGGCGCGGAGGCGTGAATCGGCCGCCGGAGTCTGGTGATGTTCGATGACCTGCGCGATCTCTACCAGGAAGTGATCCTCGACCACGGACGGAAGCCGCGGAACTTCCGCCGGCTTGAGGATGCGGACCTCTCCGCGCGCGGGGACAACCCGATGTGCGGCGACAGGATGGAGCTGTGGCTGAAGATGGCGCCCGACGGGCGGATCGCGGATGCGGCTTTTCAGGGCCGCGGCTGCGCCATCTCCATGGCCAGTGCCTCGCTGATGACGGAGACGGTGAAGGGCAAGTCGGCGGAACAGGCCAAGACTCTGGGCGAGAAGTTCCGCGAGGTAGCCATGACCGGAACCTGCCCCGACTGTGGCGCCGATCTCTCCGAGGAGATGGAGCGGCTGCAACCGCTCTCCGGCGTACATGAGTTCCCGAGCCGCGTGAAATGCGCGACCCTCGCCTGGCACACGCTCAAGGCGGCACTGGAGGGGAGCAAGGAGGCGAGCAGTGAGTGAGAATGACGTGACCGCTCCGCCTCGGACCCATGGTGCCTGGACACCGGAGGGCGAAACGCCGCCGTCCGAGCAGCCGGTCTCCGAGGACGCGATTGTGAACGTGCTCAAGACCGTGTTCGACCCGGAGATCCCGGTGGACATCTACGAGCTCGGTCTGATCTACGCGCTCGAGATCGCCGATGACGGCAAGGTCAAGGTGGAGATGACCCTCACCACCCCGTCTTGCCCCTCGGCCCAGGAGCTTCCGGGCCAGGTGGAGGAAGCGGTGCGTCTCGTCCCCGGCGTCACTGACGTGACCGTGGAAGTGGTCTGGGATCCACCCTGGGACCCAAGCCGGATGAGCGAAGACGCGCGCCTGGCCCTCAACATGTACTGACGGGGGAGATCAAGCCCGCCATGAGCACCACCACCCAGAGCCCGGCCCGCCCGAAGCGGGCGCTGCCACCGCTGATGCAGCTGACCGATGCGGCCGCCGAGCGCCTGCGCGCCCTGTACGAGAAGGGCGAGGAGGGCAGACTGCTGCGCATCGGCGTGAGGACCAAGGGCTGTTCCGGCCTCTCCTACGATCTCAGTTGGGTCGAGGCGGCGGAGCCGACGGACGAGAAGGTGACCGACAAGGGCGTGACCGTTCTGGTGGACCGCAAGGCCAGCCTGTTCCTGATCGGCACGACCATGGATTATGAGCAGAAGGCAATGTCGGCCGGCTTTACCTTCAGCAATCCGAACGAAAAGGGCCGCTGTGGCTGCGGCGAGAGCTTCCACGTGTAACACTCCGCGCCGGCCTCTGCGCTGATCGGGGTGCAGGCCGGCGGTCCGGAGCGGTGCCCGCCCCTGTGCGATCCGCTCCGCCCTGTGCTGAAGATGCATGGCCCCGGCTCATTCCCTCGCGCGAGGCTGTCGCGCGGCGGATGACGGTGGGATCTGCCCGGACCCTCTTCACTCAGCACCGTGCCGGCACAGCCTGCGAGGCTGGTTCAGACGCTCCGGCCGTCCCGGAGGCCGCGTGCGGTATGGATCGTGCGCTCGAAGGCGGAAGGTGCTGAAGGGCGCGCTCTGTACGGGGTGACATGTCCGCTGGCACGTTCCATCCGCTGCCGTGCGCCTCGCCAGAGCAGACGCCTTGCAAGCACATCCGGCTGCTCCTGCAGGAACGCGCTTTCCTCCATCCTTTGCACCAGTGACGCCGCGGGCATCGTCTCGGCAGGCTGCCGAGTATGGCAGGCGGCCACCTCGGGGCGGCTGCACGCTCTCCCGCGAAAATCCCCTTGTAAGCGCGGCGGTTGGGCCGCGAGGGGGGCGACGGCAGTGCGACGACCAGCCAGGCGGGAAGGGACTACTCCGCCGCGTCGGAAGGCCCGGCAGGTATCTCCTCCCCGCGTCTGAGCGATCGACGGCACGCGCGTGGCGGCTGCCGCGAGGCCGCGGCGGCGCGAGCCATCCGCATCTCTTGCGCCGTTGGTAGCCCAGCATTCCCGGTACGTCGCCGATTGTCTGTGCTGCTGCCTATGGTGTGGGCAGTTCTCGCCGCGAAGTGCGGCAGAACAGGCGCGAGACGCGCATTTGGGGGACTGGCGGCGCCACGCTGCTGTGCCATCGTGACGTCAACCGAAACACCCGGCATGCGAGAGGAGGCCTTCATGCTCCGTTCCCTGCTGCGCGGCCTGACCGTCGCGGCGCTCTGCGGCGCGGTCGCCGTCTCGGCGCCGGCGCAGACCCTGCCACCCGGCCCGCCGGTAAACATCGTGGCCATCACTCAGCCCAACCCGGTGAACACGCAGTTCACCATGGTGGACATTCCCTATCTGCGCGAGATGCCCGAGCGCACTGGCGGGCGCATCAACGTCACCCTCGCTTCGCATGCCGAGCGCAGTCTTTCGGGCAGCGAGATCGTGCGCCTCGTGCGCTCGGGGCAGGCGGAGATCGGCGCTGGCACGCTCAGCACGCTCTCCGGCGATGTGCCGATCCTCGATGGTGTGGACCTGGCGGGCCTGGCGCCGGAAATCGGCAAGGCGCGGCAGATCGCGCGGGCGATCATGCCCGCCGCGAACCGGGATCTCGAACGCTTCGGCGTCCGGCTGGTCATCACCTATCCCTTTCCGGCGCAGGTCCTGTTCTGCCGCCAACCCTTCCACACGCTTGATGACCTGAAGGGCCGCAAGATCCGCACTTTCGGCCAGTCGCTGGTGGACCTGGTGACCGCGCTCGGGGCACAGCCGGTCTCCATCGGCTTCCCGGAAGTGTATTCGGCGCTGGAGCGCGGCGTGGTGGATTGCGCCATCACCGGCACGGGCAGCGGTGCCGCCGCGCGTTGGCCGGAGGTCTCCTCCCACATCTCCAACCTGCCGCTCTCCTGGGCCGTTGCAGGCTACATGGTGAACTTGGCTTGGTGGAACCGGCTGGACCCGGCCGTTCGCAGCTATCTGGATGCGACCTTCGAGGAGATGGAAGCCAAGCTCTGGGAGCTGGGCGATGTCGGCACGCGCGACGGCATCGACTGCAATATCGGCAACCGTGAGCACTGCAAGCTGAACCAGCTCGCCGCCCGCCCCATGACGGAGGTGCCGAGCACGCCCGAGGAGGCGGCGCGTCTGCGCGAAATCTTTGCGACGGTGGTGCTCCCTGGCTGGGTGAAGCGCTGTGGTGCACGCTGTGGTCAGGTGTACAACGAGGTGATCGCGCCGATCAGCGGCGTCCGCTACGGCGGATGAGCGTCTCCGATGAGCGGAATGCAATGGGGCGCGAAGCTCTGAGCCAGCGACGCGAAAGCGATGGCACCGCTATCGCGTCCTTGCTGCCGGCACTGCGCGCAGCCCGGGCGCTGCGCATCGGCCTGGCCTGGTTGGCGGCGGCAATGGCCTGGGTGGCAGGCTGGAACTACCTGGCTTGCGCGCTCTTCATCACCGGTGATGTCGTAGGACGCAGTCTGCTGGGTGTCTCCTCCGCCGCCACGGTGGAGGTCACGGGCTACATGCTGGCCATCGGTATCGCCTGGGGGCTCGCGCACACTCTGGCGAGACGGGCCCATATCCGCGTGGATGTCTGGGTGAACCGACTGCCGCTCAGGCTGCGCGCCTCCCTCCACCTGTTGGCAATGCTGTTGCTGGGAGCCTTCGCGGGTTTCTGCGCCTGGGCATCCTGGAGCCTGGTGGATGAGAGCCTGCTGTTCGATGCGGTGGACAACAGCGCATTGCGGATTCCACTGGCGATTCCCCAGGGCCTCTGGATGGTCGGCATCTTTGCCTTCTGCGCCATGATCGCCGTTCTGGTGCTGGAGGGCGCGCTGGACATTGCCCTGGGCCGGCCAGAGGAACTGGACCGTCTGCTCGGCTCACGCACCCTGGAGGACGAGACGGCAGAGGCACTGGAAGCCGTGAGCATGACCAGGGCAGGCGAAGGGGGTGCGGCATGATCGCCGTCTTTGTCCTTCTACTGCTGCTCGGGGTCGCCGTCGCGACGGCTGCGGTCGGCGGCGCGGCGATTCCCATTCCGGAAATCCTGGCACTGACGGCGGTCTTCATCGTGTTCTTCGGTGCGGGAGTCTATGTGGCCGCAGTGCTCGGCATTCTGGGCATGCTCATCGGGCTGGTGTTCACCGACCGGCCCTGGTGGGCCTTCGCGGGTCAGACGCTGTGGGGACCCTCCAGCAATTTCGTGCTGGTCGCCGTGCCACTTTTCCTGCTGATGGGCGAGATCCTGCTGCGTGCCGGTCTTTCCGACCGCCTCTACCGGGCGCTGAACATTTGGCTGAACCGGCTGCCGGGAGGCCTTCTGCACACCAACATCGTCTCCTGCGCGGTCTTCTCGGCCATTTCCGGCAGTTCGGTGGCGACCGCGGCCACCATGGGCTCGGTCGCACTGCCCTATTTCGAGGGCACGCGCTACAGTCAGCGCATGGTGCTGGGCTCACTCGCCGCCGGCGGCGCGCTGGGGAACCTGATCCCACCGGGCATCACCTTCATCATCTACGGGCTGATCACCGAGACTTCCGTCGGCGTGCTCTACATCGCCGCCCTGCTGCCGAGTATCCTCGTCACCGGCCTCTTCGTCCTGGTGATCATGGCGCATGGCCTGACGCATCGCATGGAGCGTCCGCCGACGCTGCCACTGGCGGCGAAGCTGCGCGCGACGCTCGATCTGATTCCGACCCTGCTGCTGATGCTGCTTGTGCTGGGCTCGATCTATGCCGGCTTCGCAACACCAACCGAGGCGGCTGCGCTTGGCGTGGTCGGCGCTGCCTTCTTCGCCGCGGTGGAGGGCAAGCTCTCCTTCCGCCTGCTGCAGGCGAGTGCGGAGGCAACGGCGCGCAACACCGCCCTGCTCGGGCTGATCATCTTCGGCGCCTATCTGCTGAATTATATCCTCACCACCATCAACGTGCCGCAGACGCTGGCAGGGTTCATCGCAGGCCTGCCGCTGCCGCCCTGGGCAATCATGGGCTGCATCCTGGCGCTCTATCTCGCGCTCGGCACCTTCATGGAGGGGTTCTCCATGATCATCACCACCGTGCCGGTGGTGTTCCCAATCGTGACGGCGCTCGGTTACGATCCCATCTGGTTCGGTGTGGTGGTGACCATGCTGGTCGAGATCGCGCAGATCAGTCCGCCAGACGGGACGGTGATGTATGTGCTGCAGGGCATGCGGCCGCGGTCGGGACCGATCACGGATGTCTTCGTGGGCGTGGTACCCTTCCTTGGGGCCTATCTGCTTGCCGTGATTCTGCTGATGATCTGGCCCGGTATCGCGCTATGGCTGCCGCGCGCCATGGGCTGAAGGAGATACCGTGACCATATCGCAACGGCCGGTCCGCATTGCCGTGGATATCGGCGGCACCTTCACGGACCTGCAGATCCTGGACGCGCGCAATGGCGCCGTGCATGCCTGGAAGACGCCGACCACGCCGGACGATCCCTCCATCGGTCTCATGACCGGCGTTCGGGAGGCGGCGGCGCGCTTCGGCTTCACGCTGGCCGAGGTCGGGCTGCTGCTGCACGGCACCACGATCGCCACCAATGCCGTGCTGGAACGCAGGCTTGCCCGCGGGGTGCTGCTGACCACGGCGGGATTCGAGGATGTGCTGGAGATCACCAGGCATGTCCGGCGGGAACTCTATGTGGTCGATCCGGATCCCTTTCCCTGCCTGATCCCGCGCGATCGTCGCCTTGGCGTGCCAGAGCGCATCCGTGCCGACGGCAGCGTGGAGATGCCGCTGGAAGAGGCCACGCTTCCTAGGCTGATCGAGCGGCTCGATGCGCTCGGTGCGGAGGCGGTGGCGATCTGCCTGCTGCACAGCTACGTCAACCCGGCCCATGAGCGGCTGCTCGCCGAGCGGATCGCGGCGGCACGCCCCGAGCTTCCTGTTACTCTCTCCTCCACCATCAGCCCGGAGATCCGCGAGTATGAGCGCAGCAGCACGACTGTGCTGAACGCCCTGCTGGTGCCGGTGGTGAAGGCGTACCTGGATCGCCTTGAGCAGCGGCTGGGGGAGGGCGGCTTCCACCCGCTGGTCTTCCTCGTGCAGTCGAATGGCGGCGTCTGCAGCCTGCGTACGGCCGCCGAGCAACCGGCACGGCTGCTGCTCTCCGGCCCGTCGGGTGGCGCACTTGCGGCGGGGCGGCTGGCGCAGCTCCTGCGGCGCCCGAACCTCGTCGCGGTAGACATGGGCGGCACCAGCTTCGATGTCTCCGTCGTGCAGGATGGGCGTATCGGCATGGTGACGCAGGGCGAGATCGACGGCCTGCCCGTGCGCCTGCCAATGGTGGAGATGCGCACCATCGGCGCCGGCGGCGGGTCCATCGCGGCGGTGGAAGCGGGTGGGCGCCTCGCGGTTGGGCCGCGCAGCGCCGGCGCGCGACCGGGCCCCGTAGCCTATGCGCGCGGCGGCACGGAGCCGACGGTGACGGATGCGAACCTTGCCCTCGGCCGGCTCGATCCCGCCTATTTCCTGGGCGGCGCGATGCCGCTGGACATGGAGGCAACGCGTGCTGCGATCCTGGCCAGAGTCGGCGCACCGCTCGGCCTTTCGGTGGAGGAGGCTGCGCAGGGCATCCTCACTGTCACCAATGCCAATCTCGGCGCAGCCGTGCGACTCTCGCTCTTCGAGAAGGGGCTGGATGCGCGGGATTTTGCGCTGCTCTCCTTCGGCGGCGCTGGCGGGCTCCACGCGACCGACGTCGCGGCGGAAATGGGCATCCGCGAGGTGATCTTTCCACGCGAACCCGGCACGCTCTCCGCCTTCGGCATCCTCTACAGCGACCTGGTTCAGGACCTGGCGCGCTCGCGCCTGCTGCGGGCGGAGCCGGCCTCATTGCCCGCGATCGCCGCGCTGGTGGCGGAACTCCGGGTGGAAGCCGATGCACGTCTGGCACAGGACGGTGTGGCACCTGAGTCCCGGCTGGTCGAGGTGGCCGCGGATATGCGCTATCATGGCCAAGCCTTCGAGCTCCTGGTGCCCTGGGGTGACGTCGCTGTGCCTGATGCGGCGGCGCTGGCCGGGCTGACCGAGCGCTTCCATATGCTACATCTGCAGCGCTTCAGCTACGCCGATCCGGCGGAGGCGGTCGAGATCGTGACGCTTCGCGTCACCGCCACTGGTCGCTTGCCGCGTCCGGCAACTGCCGAGGCATCCCCCGCGGCTCACCCGGCGCTAAAGAGTAGGCGCCAGGTTTTCGAGAATGGCGCCTGGAACGAGGTGCCGGTCTGGGACCGGGACGCATTGCGGGCGGAGGATCGCATCGCCGGCCCTGCCATCATCGAAGAGCCCTTCGCCACGCACTGGGTCGGCCGCGGCTGGGCAGCGCAGCTTGGTCCCGCCGGTGCGCTGATCGCGACGAGGAGCACATCATGAACACCGCGCGTCCTCTGGGTCCCGTGGAGATCGAAGTGATCCGCAGCGCGCTGACCGCCGCTGCGGCCGAGATGGACGTGACGGTCTGGCGCACGAGCCGCAGCACCATCGTGCGCGAGTTGCTGGACTATTCCACTGCGGTCTTCGACGCCGAAGGCAACAACCTGGCGCAATCGGCACGCATCCCGGGTCACCTGAACAGCATGTCGCACCTGCTGCGCGAATTGTTGGACAAATGGGTGGACCCGGCAGCCTGGGGGGGTGATGACGTTGTCATCACCAACGATCCCTATTGCGGCGGCCAGCACCTGCCCGATATCGTCGCCTTCAAGCCGGTGGTGCACGAGGGACGGCGCATCGCCTTCGTCGGTACGCTCTGTCACCACATCGATGTTGGTGGCCTCGCCGCCGGCAGCTATGCTGCCAAGGCGATCGAGATCTTCCAGGAAGGGCTGCGCATCCCGCCGCTGAAGCTGATCGAGAACGGTGCCCGCAACGAGGGCGTCTGGGCGATGATCCGGCAGAATGTGCGCAAGCCGGATCTGCTGCTCGGCGATCTTTCCAGCCAGATCGCCAGCCTTGAAGTCGGGGCGGCCGCGCTGCGGCGTCTGGCGGAGCGCTACGGCGCAGATGGCATGGTCGAGGCCGGCGCGCGCATTCTCGACATGAGCGAAGCGGCAATGCGCGCCTCCATCCAGCGGATGCCGGATGGCGTGTACGAATTCGAGGACTTCCTCGATGACGACGGCATCGAACTGGGGAAGCCGATCCGGCTGCATGTCAGGCTGACGGTTGCGGGCGATGGCATCACGGTGGACCTCTCCGGCTGCTCGCCTCAGGTGACGGGGCCCACCAATGCCACGCTGGCCAGCAGCAACAGCGCGGTGATGTTTGCCATCATGTGCGCGTGCGATGAACCTTTTGCTGCCAATGCAGGCTGCTACCGTCCCGTCACGACCATTGCGCCGGAAGGGTTGGTCGTGAACGCTCGTTTCCCGGCCCCGGTCGTGCACCGCGTGGCGGTGACGCACCGGTTGCTGAACGCCATGTTCGGTGCTCTCCATCAGGTCGTGCCGGATCGCATCCCGGCAGCCTATTACGGCAATTCCTATGTCTGCACCTTCCAGACCATCCCGGAAGAGGGGCCACGCGAGGTGCTGGTGGAGATCGAGATCGGCGGCAGCGGTGCGCATCCTG
>Ga0180217_1002050_pt1 | contig 19679 bp, 19 predicted proteins | sample eDN3rd37CBELigOP_FD_128521 | JGI IMG/M metagenome (GOLD analysis project Ga0180217, IMG submission 128521) | Enriched Organic Plus compost microbial communities from Emeryville, California, USA - eDNA 3rd pass 37_C BE-Lig OP (version 2) (version 2) ... | reverse complement strand
CGGCTGCACAAGATCCACGACGAACTCACCTGGGACTACGACCTCGGCGACTGGCGTCGGCCGTGGCGGGTGCGCGGCGGTGGGCTGGACGCGGAGCTGCGTCCGTCCTTCCCGAAGCGCTCGGCGACGAACCTCGGCGTGCTCACCTCGCGCACGCTGCAGTGCTTCGGCACGTGGCACGGCACATATCGCGACGACGAGGTCGACGTCGCCTTCGACGACCTCGTCGGCTTCGCTGAGGACGTCCGCAACAGGTGGTGAACGGATGCTTGGCACTCGCCAGGGTGGAGTGCTAATCTGTTCGTAGTTGAGTCGATGAGACTCAACTCCATCCGAATCCCGATCGGATGCGGTGCGCGTCCGGTCCCGCTTCGAAAGGAGACGAGATTATGGCCACCTATGATCCGCTCCGCGACCTGGAGCGTTTCGCGAACTCCATCTTCGACGGCGTGCGTCGCGGGCCCCGTCAGATGCCGATGGACCTCTACCGCGACGGCGACCACTACGTGCTGACCGCCGACCTCCCGGGGATCGATCCCGGCTCGGTCGACGTCGACGTGGACGGCCAGCTGCTGACGATCCGTGCCGAGCGCACGCTCCCCGCGGGCGACGGGGTGCAGTGGATCACCCGCGAGCGCATGGCCGGCACGTTCCTGCGCCAGCTCAGCCTCGGCCAGGGCCTCGACACCGACCGCATCTCGGCCACCTACCGCAACGGTGTGCTCACCGTGACGATCCCGGTGAGCGAGCAGGCCAAGCCGCGCAAGGTGCAGGTCATGACGGAGGGCGACGCCCCCGCGATGGAGATCACCGAGGCGAACGCGTCCTGACGCGTCACGCCGACGACGAGGGCCCCGCACTGCGGGGCCCTCGTCGTGTGCACGGGAACACCGTGAAATCCCCGACGCCGCGGCATCGCTGCGGTACGCTTCGTCCGGCCCAGACGCGACCCGAACCCGCGCCCGGGCATGGGAACCGGGGGTATCCGCCATGGCATCGTGGCCGACAGCGACGTACATGCTGCTCGCTTCGCGCTTGATTCCGCGGATCGACGGCGGGTTCAAGGTCGCGGTGCTCGCCCGGGCGCGCCACATGGCGGCCACCGGCGTCGAAGACGGGCGCGGCCCGCTCCTCCTCACGGTCGACCCCGCCACCCCCGAAGCGCACCGCGCGCACCGCGCGTCCTTCATCGAGCGCGGGCTGGCCGCATCCGCCGACGTGTTCCGCAACCTCTTCGACGACGCGCACGCCGACATCGACTGGCTCTGGGACGCCGCCGTCCCAGGCCACGCCGCCGTCGGGATCCGCTACCGCGACGTCGCCGTCGGCGCGGATGCGGTCGTCTCGCTGCCCGTGATCGAGTCGGCCGAATGGCACCTCTCCACGGCGCCGGTCGTCATCCGCCGCCCGGAGGGGGTGCGCGTCCTCGCGGGCTTCGGGGCGCTCTACCGTGCCTGGCTGGATCACCTCGTCGCCGTCTCCCGTGCCGAGCATCCGGACCGTCCGGTCGTGCTCGTGTGCGAGTCGCGGCAGCTCGGCGAGCTGTTGGCGGGCTGGCGCCCCGACGGCGTCTGCCTGATCCACGCGGTGCACACCTCCCACCTCGGGGTCGGGGACGAGCACGCCGACCTGTGGCGCCGCTGGTTCACGTGCCTCGACGAATTCGACGCGGTCCTGTGGCCGACCCGTCAACAGCGTGACGACGTCGTCGCCGCGTACGGGCCGAGCCCGGTGCACGAGGTCGTGCCCAATGCGCTCCCGCTGCCGACGCATCCGCCGTGCGAGCAGTCGCCCGGTCGCGTCGTCGCGGTCGGCAGGCTCGCGACGGGCAAGCGCTTCGACCACGCCCTGCACGCCTGGGCGCGGGTGCTCCAGGCGGTGCCGGGCGCACGGTTGGAGATCTATGGTGAGGGTCCCACACGTCCCGAGCTGGAGGAGATCATCGCCGCGCACGGCCTCGCCCGGAGCGTCACCCTCCACGGGCACGTCGAACCCTTCGACATCTGCCGGCACGGCGAGGTGTTCGTACAGGCGACGGCCTACGAAGGGCAGGGGCTGGCCACCCTCGAGGCCATGGCCAGCGGCACCCCGGTGGTCAGCTACGATGTGCCCTACGGTGTTCGCGAGATGCTCGCCGACGGCGGCGGGCTCCTCGTGCCGGACGGCGACCAGGAAGCACTCGCCGACGCGCTCATCGCCGTGCTCGGCGATCCGGCGCTGCGTGACCGGATGAGCGAGCGCGCCCTGGCCCGCGCCGCCCAGTACGCGCCCGAGTCGGTCATGCCGCGGTTGGCGGCGGCGGTCCAGCGCGCGCTCGTCCGCGCGGCCGGACGCCGGGCGGCGGACGGCGGGCCGCTTCAGCCCAGTGCCACCGCGCGCCCGGCCACCAGCGCGTACTCGCGCCGGAGCCAATCGCCGAAGCCGGGCAAGGCGAGCGTGCCGGCGGGATCCGGGCGGTCGACCACCGGGTCGTAGGCCGCGTAGGCGCGGAAGATCCGCAGTTTCCGGTCGAGGGCGGCGCCCTCGAGGACGGACGGGAGGATCGAGGAGGGGTAGCCGATCCGCCAGGACACGGACTGCTCCGCGATCCCCGTACGGTCGACCGCGCGGCGCAGGAAGGCGCCGGTCGACCAGTGGTCGGAGTGGTCCCGTTCGGTCAGCTCGCCCCCGATCCGCGGCGCATGGCACAGCAGCCTGGCACCCGGATGCTGCGCCAGGGCGTCCGCGAGCGCGGCCACGAGGGTGTCGGCGCTCGCCTCGACGCGACCGTCGATGTCGCAGATCACGGGGATCCCGCCCTCCAGCAAGCGGCGGAGGGACTGGTTCCCGGTCGCGTCGAACCCGGTGCCGTTGGGTCGTCCGTCGGGGAACCGGAACGACAGCACCCGCACCGGAGCCTCCTCCGCGGACCAGCCGACCGCGCGCACACCGGCGAAGTCGACCTCTTCGTCGCGCCACTGCAACGGGGCACCGAACATGGCCTCGTAGGCCGCGCGGATCCCCTCCTCGCGCGCGGCGATGTACGCGGCGTCCCGGCCCGCGTCGCCGGCCGTGGTGAACAGCGAGGTCACCGGCAACCCGGCCACGACGGCGCGGTCGATCGTCGGGCAGCCGAAGATGAGATCGTCGTCGTAGTGCGCCCACACCGAGAGCACGCCGGCGGCCGGGTTCACGCGCCCTCGCATTCCGGGCGCAACCGGGAGGTGAGCGCCAGCAGCGTCCGCAGCTCGTCGTCGTCGAGACGCGACATCCGCTCGACGATGTTCCGGCCGTGCACCACCGCGAGCTGTCGGAACAGCCGCGCCCCCTCCTCGGTGGCGCGTACGAGCGAGCCGCGGCCGTCCTCGGGATCGGTGCACTTGGTCACCAGGCCGCGCGCGACCATGCGGTCGACGAGGCGGGAGACGCTCGGCTGGCTGATGAGCATGTTGCGGGTCACGTCCCGCAGCCGCGCGGTCATGTCGGGGGCGCGGGTCAGGGTGAGCAGCACGTCGTACTCGGCCTGGGTCAGCGGCCCGTCCGCGAAGTCCTCGCTGAGGCGCGCGAGCAGCTCGTGCTGCGCACGGAACAGGCTCTCCCACGCATCGATGGCGAGGCGGCGGTCGGTCATGGCTCATAGCGTACGCGGCGGCATCCCATAGCCTGACGGGATGGGACCGATCCGGCGACGCATCCTGCAGGCCCTCGCGATCCTCGGCGCGGCGCTCGCGCTCACGGCGTGCGACGCGGACGGCGACGACGGGTGGGATGCGGGCGCCGCCGCATCCACCGACGTCGACGACTTCTCGTTCCGCTCCCTCGACGTCGTCTACGACCTGCGCCGCGCCGAGGACGGCACGAGTCGGATGCGGGTCACCGAGACCTTCGTGGCCGAGTTCCCCGGGTACGACCAGAACCGCGGCATGCGCCGGCTCATCCCCGACACCTACAACGGGCAGCCCGTCTTCCCCGAGCTCGTCTCCATCACGGACGGGGCCGGGACGCCCCGCGAGGCGGAGGCCGAAGGGGATGACGGCGTGTACGCCATGACCTCCCGTGCCGACGACTACGTCCACGGGGCGCAGACCTATGTCTTCACCTACGACCTTCAGAACGTCACCTGGTCGTTCGCCGACACCGACGCCGACGAGTTCTACTGGGACGTGAACGGCCTGGACTGGGCGCAGCCGTTCGGCCGGGTGAGCGCCGAACTGCGGCTCGACGCGGACCTCGCGGCAGCGCTCACCGGCGAGGCCGCGTGCTACGTCGGCGCGGCGGGGGCGACCACCCCGTGCGAGATCACCTTCCACGACGACGGCACGGTCACCGCGTCCGCCGAGGACCTCGCGCCGTACGAGACGGTCACCATCGCGGTCGGGTTCGTGCCGGGCACCTTCGCCCCCTTCGACGACCGTTACCTCGCCTCGGGCGGCGCCTGGGTGCAGCTCGCGGGGGTCCTCGTGCTCGCAGTCGGCGTCGGGTGGGCCGTGTTCGTCCGCCGCCGGGTCCTCCGCGACGACCCGGGGCGGCCCGTGATCATCGCCGAGTACACCCCGCCGCCGCTCGACGCGCTGGAGAGCGCGGTCTTCCTCGGCAAGACCGACAAGGCCATCCCCGCCGAGGTGCTCGAGCAGGCCGTGGTCGGCAGCATCCGGCTGGAGGAGGCGGAGAAGACGTGGCTCGGCAAGGCGAAGCTGCGTGCCGTGCTCCTGGACCCGACGCGTGCCGACGAGGACGGCCTGATGCTGCTGCGGGGCCTGTTCGGCGAACCCCTGCGGCCCGGCGACGAGTACCGCTTCGACGGCAGCGACGTCGCCTTCGCCACGGCGAGCCAGAAGATCCTCAACGAGGCGGGGAAGACCCTGAAGCGGCGAGGCCTGTACCGCCGCGTCCCCCGCCGCGCCCGCGTGCTGCCGATCCTGCTGACCGCCCTCGGCGCCGCGGTCGCGGTCCTCGGCGGCATCGCGGCGATCGATGCGGGCGTGAACGCGCTGCCGGCGCTCGGGCTGCTCCTGCTCGCCGTGGTCGCGTTCGTGGTCGTGCTCATCGTGACCGGCCACCGTCCGCGTTCGGCGCTCGGCGCGGAGCTGCGCGACCACCTCGCCGGGCTCAAGGTCTTCATCGAATGGGCAGAGGCCGACCGCATCCGGATGCTGCAGTCCCCGGACGGTGCGGAACGGGTCGACGTCGGCGACGCCCGGCAGCTGCTGCGCGTCTACGAGCCCCTGCTGCCCTACGCGGTCGTGTTCGGGCAGGAGAAGGAGTGGGCGGGCCGCCTCGCGGTGCTTTACGACGACGCCGGGTTCGCACCGGCCTGGTGGTACGGCGCGGGGGCCTTCACCGCGGCATCCTTCTCCTCCGGCATCGGCACGCTGTCCGCCAGCGCGGCCTCGTCCTCCAGCACGGCGGGCGGATCGAGCGGCGGCGGATCGGCCGGCGGCGGAGGCGGCGGAGGAGGCGGCGGCGGGGTGTGAGCCGCCCGCCCGGCGACGGGTCGCAGTCCGCGCGGGAGTAGCATCGAGGCGATGCCTCCCCTCGCGATACCCTCCGGCACGCGCGTGCCCGGAGGAGGCCGCGCATGACCGACTTCGGCGCCTCGACCGGCTCCGTCCGCGTGGTGCAGACCCCGGTCCGCGGCGCGATGCCGTGGGTGATCTGGGTGCTCGGTTCGCTCACCTACCTCGCCGCGATCATCGGCCGCAGCTCACTGGCCGGCGTCGGCACGGACGTCGCCGTGCGCTTCGACGCGGACTCCTCGACGCTCGCCCTGTTCGCGACACTGCAGCTCGCCGTCTACGGCGCCATGCAGATCCCCGCCGGCCTCCTGCTCGACCGCTTCGGCACCCGCGTCGTCGTCACCGGCGGGATGCTGATGATGGCGGGCGGCTCGCTCTGGCTCGCGTTCGCGCCCGATGTGGGCACCGCCATCGTCGCCCGCGCCCTCACCGGCGCCGGCGACGCCATGATCTTCCCCAGCGTGCTGCGCCTGCTCACGCTCTGGTTCCCGGTGCGGCGCGTGCCGCTGCTGCAGCAGATCACCGCGCAGCTCGGGCAGCTCGGGCAGATCCTGTCCGTGACTGTGCTCGCCTCCGTGGTCCACGGCGTCTCGTGGGCGGCGGCGTTCGCCGGGCTCGGCGGGGTGTTCGTCGTCTTCGCGGCGCTGAACGCGGCCATCACCAGGGAACGCACCGTCGGGCAGCCGGACCCCGGTGACCGGCCGCGCGGGCGGCAGCTCGCGCTCCTCGGCGAGGCGCTGCGCGAACCGGGGACGCGGCTCGGCTTCTGGGTGCACTTCGTGACCCCGTTCGCCTGCACCACCTTCTCGTTGCTGTGGGGTGTGCCCTACCTCACCGGGGCGGAGGGGATGACGACCGCCGAGGCCGGCGCCATGATCTCGGTGCTCGTGGTCAGCGGCTTCGTGCTGGCCCCGGTCATGGGCATGCTCTCCGGCGCCCACCCGCGGTTCCGGTCGCTCATCGCGGTGGTCTCCGTGCTCGCGCAGGCGGTCGTCATGGCCCTCGTGCTCCTCAGCCCCGGGCGGGCGCCGCTCTGGCTGCTCGTGCTCTGGGCGGTGACCCTGGCCAGCGGCGCCGCCGCCTCGATGATCGCGTTCGACATCACCCGCCGGTACACCCCGGTGCACCGGCTTTCCACCGCGACCGGCATCGTGAACATGGGCGGTTTCGTCGCGGCGCTCATCGCGGTCTACCTGGTCGGGTTCGTGCTCGACCTCCAGGGGGCCGATCCCGCCGCGTACACCCGGGGCGAGCTGCGGTGGGCGTTCGCGTCGCTCGCCCTGCTGTGGATCGTGGGGCTGACCGGCATGGCGGTCGAGTCGGTGCGCGTGCGTCGCGCCCACCCTCGGCGGCGACCGGATGAGCATCGACCACCCGGTGCCCGTGACGGACGATGAGGCGGCCGCTGCGGATGCGGACCCGTGGCATCCGTTGACGCTCGAGGCGGGGGAGGCGTTCGCCGCCCGCATCCGCGCGCTCGGTCTCGACCTCGACCCCGCGCAGCGCGCCGCCGTCGAACGGATGACGGCACCCGCCCGGCTCGGCTGGTACCTGTGGGGGCCGGTCGGGCGCGGCAAGACCGTCATGGCCGAGACGTACCTCGCCACGCTCACCGGGCACGAGGTGCGCCGGTTCCACTTCCACGGGTTCTTCCGTGCGCTGCAGCGGGAGCTGTTCGGCGCCGGCGCGGGACTGGTCGCCGCGATCGACGCGCTCGTCGGGTCCGCGGAGGCGCTGCTGTTCGACGAGTTCCATGTGCACGACGTGGCCGATGCCGTGTACCTCACGGCGGTGCTCCGTCGACTGCGCGAACGTCGGGTGCTGCTGCTCGCGACCTCCAACGCGGCACCCCCGGACCTCTACCCCGACCCGCTGCACCACCATCGGTTCCTGCCGGCGATCGCACACATCGAGACCGAGCTCGAGGTCGTCCCGGTCGGGGACGGACTCGACTACCGCACGGTCGCCGCAGCGCCCGCCGCCGGGTTCGCGGCCGGCATGTGGACGGTGACGCCCGTGGATGCGGCCGGGCCCGCCGCATCCGTGCCGCTCGACCCCGAGGGCGTGCCGCTGGCCGCCACCGCCGTCACCGCCGAACAGGCCGTGTTCACGTTCGCGCAGCTGTGCGAGGCTGCGGTCGGCGCCCACCAGTACCTCTGGCTCGCCGAGCGGTTTCGCCGGATCACGGTGACCGGCATGCCCGACCCGGCGGTGATCCGGCGTGAGCCCCTCGCCCGGTTCGCCGTGCTCGTCGACGTGCTCCACGACCGCGACGTGCGCCTCGACGTGCAGGCGGACGGTGCGCCCGACCGCCTGCACGCCGCGGCGGCACCCCCACGCGACCTCCCGCGCACGCTCAGCCGCCTGCGGCTCCTGCGGCGCGGCTGAGCGTCAGCGGGCGGCGCCGGTGGCGATCCCCGCCTTCACGTAGCGCTGCGCGGCGAAGATCACCACGAGCGCCGGGATGCTGGCCACGAGCGACGCGGCCATGACCGAGGCCCAGGTGTTGAACTGCGAGTTCGTCAGCGCGTAGATGAACACCGTCACCGGGTACATGTCGCTCTTGGTCACCAGCGTCAGGCCGAACAGCAGGTCGCCCCACGCGAACAGGAACGTGAACACCGCCGCGGTGATGATCGCGTTGCGCGAGAGCGGCACCACGATCCGCAGGAAGCTCCCGATCGGGCCCAGCCCGTCGATCGTCGAGGCCTCCACGATCTCGTGGTCCAGCCGCAGCATGAACGAGCGCATGAGGATCACGGCGAACGGGATCCCCGCCGTCGCGTTGGCGAAGATGAGGCCGATGTAGGTGTTGAGGATGCCCCAGGTGTTGAACATCGCGTAGAACGAGTTGGCCAGCACGATGCTCGGGATCATCTGCGCGAGCAGCAGCAGGACGAGCGAGACCGACACCGCCTTGGAGCGGAGTCGGCTCAGCGCGTACGCCGCCGGCGTCGCCACGAGCAGCGTCAGCACGACCGAGCCGAGGGAGACGATGACGCTGACCCGCAGCCGCTCCAGGCCGCCGCTGGCGAACACGTCCGCGTACCCGCCGAGACTCGGCGAGGTCGGGATCCACTGCATGTTCGCAGACGTCGCCTCCGGTTGGAACGACGCCGAGACCATGAGGAACACCGGGAACAGGTAGACCACGAGGATCGCGACCGTGAGCGCGGTCCAGCCCCAGCCGCGCGGGCGCCGCCGGGCGGTCATCGCTCAGCCCGTTCCTGCCGAGCCGACAGCCAGGTGTACAGGCCCGCGAACGCGAGGCTGATCACCAGCAGCAGCATGCCGTAGGCGCCCGCCTGCCCGAACTTGAACACGTCGAACGCGGCGCGGTAGCTGAGCAGGCCGAGGGTGACGGTCGAGTTCGCCGGGCCGCCCGAGGTGAGCACCAGCACGAGGTCGACGATGAGCAGCGAGTAGACGACGCTCATCACCACCAGCACCGAGATCACCGGCCAGATGTTCGGCACGATGATGTGCACGAGGCGCTGCCAGGGACCGGCGCCGTCGAGCTGCGCGGCCTCGAGCTGCTCGCCCGGCACCTGCTTCAGCGCCGCGCTGAGGATCGTGGACCAGTACGGCAGACTCGCCCAGATCGCGACGACGATGAGGAAGCCGAGCGCGGTCGAGGGGTCGGCCAGCCACGCGTTCGTGGGCAGCCCGAGCGTCGCGAGCACCTGGTTGAACGCCCCGTCGCCGGAGAGCACCCACTTCCAGATCGTGGCGACCACGACCGAGGGGAGCAGCCACGGGATGAGGATGAGGAGTGGGAGCCAGCGGCTGCCGGGGAACACCCGGTTGAACAGCAGCGCGAGCGCGAGCCCCAGCACGAGTTCGGCGGTCACCGACACGACCGTGATGACGATCGTGTTGAAGATCGCGGTGCCCAGCAGCGGCGACCGGAAGATGGTCGCGAAGTTCTCCAGACCGACGAACGGCGCCTTGCCGGTGAAGAACGTCCCGGTCGTGAAGTCGGTCGTGCTCATGAACACGCCGTAGCCGAGCGGGAACAGGAAGAAGCCCGCGAAGAAGACGATCGCGGGGATGAGGAAGCACCACAGCTCGATGCTGCGGCGCTGGACGAGAGACAGCCGGAACCGGCCGGGGGAAGGATCCCCCGGCCGGTTCGTCGCCACGACGGGCGAGGTCATCCCTGGGCCTTGGCGGCCTTCTCGAGCGCCTCGGCCGGGTCGGTGCCGTTGACCGCGGCGTCCTGGATCGCGTCGATGTAGACCTGCTGCAGCGAGTTCCACTCGGTGCCGAGCTGGGCGGCGTTGTAGCCGTTCTCGATCGCGTCGACGAAGGACGCGGCGGCGGGCACCTCGGCGACGAACGCCTCCTGCGCGGAGGTCAGCGCCGGGATGTAACCGCCCTGGATCGCGGTGTCGATCTGGTTCTCCTCGGAGGCGCGGCAGGCGATGAGCGCGGCGGCGGCCTCCTGGTGCGCGGCGTCGCCGGCGGCGGAGACGCCGTAGGCGTAGCCGAGCAGGCCGATGCTCCCCTCGTCACCGGCGTTCAGCACGGGGATCGAGGCGGTGCCGTACTCGAACGGGATGCTGGTGTCGACGAGGTTCCACGGGCCGGAGACCTGGACGGCGGCCTTCTGCCCGAGCCACTGGTCGGTGACGTCCCAGCCCCAGTTCACGAACTCCTTGGACAGGCCGCCCTCGGCGACGAGCTGCTGGTACAGCGTCACCGCGTCGACCGCGCCCTGGCTGGTCGGGTCGGCCGGGTCGCCGCCCGCGGACAGGAGGAACGGCAGGAAGTACTGGGCGGTCGAGCCGTCGCCACCGACACCCGGCAGCGCGATGCCGTACTGACCGGTGGCAGCGGCGATCGCCTTGGTGTCCTCGACGAGCTCGGCGAAGGTCGCCGGCGGGGCGTCGATGCCGGCCGCGGCGAAGGCTGCGGTGTCGTAGAACAGCACGTAGTTCTCGACCTGCACCGGGAGGGCGTACAGCGTGCCGTCGAACTCGCCGAGACCGACGACGGTGTCGCTGATGCCCTCGGTGGACACACCCAGTGCGTCGAGGTCGGCCAGCACGCCCTGCTCGGCGAGCAGACCCACCTGGGTGTCGGTGCTCAGCAGCGCGATGTCGGGCAGCGAACCGGAGCTGGCGGCCTGCAGGAGCTTGGAGGTGTACTCACCCGTGATGGTCTGCACGTCGACCGTGACGCCGAGCTCGGCGGCGCACTCCTCGAAGTACTCCTTCTGCAGCGTCTGGTACGGGTCGAAGTCGATGTTGTTCCACACGGTCAGCTCGACGCCCTCGAAGCCGTCGGCGTTCGAGGACGTGCCGGCGTCACCGGCGCAGGCCGTGAGGGACAGCGCCGCGACGGCGCCGAGTGCGGGCACGACGATGCGCAAGGCGCGCTTCGCAGAGGTTGCCATGTCAGGGTCCTTCTCTTCCGGGCGCAGGTGCCCGGTCATCGGGTGCAGGTGCAGCGGAATCCGCCGAAAACGAGTCTGTCGGGTGACGGCATCCGGAGACAATCGATGTGACAGAGCTGGAAACAGACTGAAACCTTGCGTAACACGGTCCGCACACGATGACCGTGCAGCCGCCAGGCTGGGAGCAACCCGCAGACCCGAAGGAGCCGCATGGCCTCGCCCGCATCCGTCCCGAACCCCGACGCCCAGTGGGTCGTCGTCGACACCGACACCGGCCTCGACGACGCGCACTCGCTGCTGTACCTGCTCGCACAGCCCGACGTCGAGGTGCTCGGGATCACCACGATCTACGGGAACACCCCCGTGCACGAGTCGGCGCGCAACGTCGCCACCGTGCTGCGGGTCGCCGGGCGTGAGGACATCCCGGTGTTCCTCGGCGCGAGCGCACCGCTGGCCGGTGCGGCGAACATCGCCGACTTCGTGCACGGCGGCGACGGGCTCGGGGACCGCTTCGACCGGGCCGAGGCCGTCCTCCAGGACGAGTCGGCCGCCGACTACCTCGTGCGGATCGCGAACACCCACCCGGGCAAGATCGACCTGCACCCGATCGGCCCGCTCACCAACATCGCGCTCGCGCTGCAGCAGGACCCCGACCTGTTCCTGAAGTTCCGCTCCGTCGTCATCATGGGCGGCGCCGGCCCCTACCCGGCACCCGGCTACCCGCAGATCACCGACGCGAACACCGACAACGACCGCGCCGCGGCCGAGATCGTCTTCGGCGCCCGCAACAACGGCAACGTCGTCATGGTCGGGGTGAACGTCACCTCGCACGCGCTGATGGACGAGCACGTGTACACGGTGCTGAAGGCCGTGGACACCCCGTGGGCGCAGTTCTCCGCCGACGTGCTCGACGCGTACAACGACTTCTACCAGTACAAGTGGGGCCGCCGGGTCTCCTCCGCGCACGACGGCCTGTCCACCGTGATCCTGCACCGTCCGGAGATCGTGACCGGGTGGCTGGAGGGTCCGGTCGACTTCACCCCGGCCGCCGGCTCGCTCGCAACGCGCGTGGCACTGACCCACGACGGCCTGCCGCTCGTCTTCGGCACCCCGGAGGGGCCGACGACACGTGCGGTGACCTCGTTCGACTTCACCCAGTTCCGACGCCGGTTCGTGCACGCGCTCGCGCACGGCGATACCAGGCGCCCGCTCGACGGGCCGACCCGGGTGCCTCCGGCGGGCTGGGCGAACGGCCGACCCGCGGGCGTCTGAGTCCCGACGGCGGGCGCCGCGGTCTCAGCGGCCCGGCGCCTGCCAGCGGATCCGCCCGGCGACCACCGTGGCGACCGCCTCGGCGGGACCGGTCTCCACGAGCTCCGCGACCGCATCGGCCGGCACGGTCGACGCCACCGGGAACACCGCGAGGTCGGCCCGGCGGCCGGCGGTCAGCGTGCCGGCGTCGTCGAGGCCGAGCGCGACCGCACCGCCCCGGGTCGCGGCGGTGAGCAGCCGCTCGTGCAGGTCGGCCCCGGCGTAGCCCTGAGCGCGGGCGAGCCGGTGGAGCGCCGCGACGTCCTCGAGCAGGCTGAGCGACGGCGACGACGACAGGGAGTCGGTGCCCACCGCGATCACGTTGCCCTCGCGCAGGTAGTCCGCGACCGGCGGCGGGTTCAGGCCGATGACCGCGTTCGAGCGCGGGCACAGGGCGACCACGACACCGCGCTCGCGCAGGATGCGGCGGTCTTCCGCATCCACGTAGATGCCGTGGGCGAGGTGGGTCGCGGGGGAGAGCGAACCGAGGTCGTCCAGGTACTCGATGACGCTCTTGCCGCAGCCGTCCTCCTTCAGGAGCGTGAAGTCGGCGCGCTGCTCGAGCGTGCGCCAGGTGTCGGCGAGCTCGCCCGTGCCGGTGCGGACGTACGCGTCCTCCCAGGCCGACTCGGCGGCGTGGATGTGCTGGCGGATGCCGAGTTCGGCAGCCAGGCCCGCAAGGTCGCGGAGCACCCCGGTGTCGAGCGAGTAGACGGCATGCGGGGAGAGGCCGACCACGGGCGGGGAGGGGATGCGACGCAGCTGGGCCAGCACCTCGTCGCGGCCGCCGGTCCGCCAGTCGGCGTCGAGCCAGCCCATGACCTCCCAGTAGACGACGCCGTGCAGGCCCGCGTCGTGCACGGCGGAGCCGGCGTCGGGATCGGTGACGATCTCGGCCACCGCGGTGACCCCGCCGCGCAGCGACAGTGCGGCGCCCGCGGCGGCGGAATCGAGCCAGTCGTGCGGCTGGTCGTACAGCTCCTGGAACGCATGCATCCAGGTCTCGAAGCCGTCGTGCTCGGCACGGCCGACCTCGGCCATCGAGGTGTACTGCAGATGCGTGTGCGCGTTCACGAGGCCGGGCAGGAGCAGGCCGTCCCACTCGTACCGGGTCGCGTCGGGGTACAGGGCGGCGACCGTGTCGTGCGGGCCGACGGCGATGATGCGGCCGGCGCGCACGGCGACCGCGCCGTCGACGATCGCGGGCCGGTCGATCGGCAGGACGACGGGTGCGCGGTGCAGCTCGACCGTCATGCCGGGTCCTCCTCGCCGCGCGGCTGCCAGGACGCGAGGAAGGCGAGCTGCTGCGCCGTCGGGGTGTCGACCGCTCCGCCGAAGGAAGCCAGCGCGTGCAGCGCGACCCGGTCGTCGGCCTCGCGGGGGAGCAGGTGCACCCGCGGCTCCAGCTCGTCCCGGTGCGTGAGCAGGTGGTCGACCGCGGCGAGCTGCACGCCGAAGGACAGGTCCATGATCTCGATCGGGTTGCCCTCGGCGGCGCTGACGTTGATGCAGTTGCCGTCGTCGAGGATGCGGACCGTGCGCCCGGCGGCGGTGCGCCAGAGGGCGACCGCGCCCTCGCGGGAGCGCTCGACCGCGCCGGCCGCCGCGGCGTCCTCCAGCGCGATCTCCTGGTCGACGCCGCCACCGACGGCGACGGCTGCGCCCTCGGGGAGCAGGTCGAGGTGCTCGGGGGTGACGGTGCCGGCGATGCCGGTGGCCGAGATGAGCACGTCCGCGGTGCGGGCGGCCTCGGCCAGCGGCGCCACGGCGTACCCGCTGAAGACGGCCTGGAGCGCGGCGACGGGGTCGACGTCGGAGACCGTGACGCGGGCGCCGAGCGCGGCGGCGTGGCGGGCGATGCCGCTGCCGACGCGGCCGAAGCCGGCGACCACGACGTGGCGGCCCAGGAGCGGTTCGCCGAGCAGGTCGGCGATCGCGAGCACCACGGCCTGACCGGTGCCGTGCATGTTGTCGAACATCGATTTCGTGCGGGCGTCGTTCGCCGCGACGACGGGGATGCGCAGCGCGCCCGCACGTTCCATCGCACGCAGCGGCCGCACCCCGCTGGTGGTCTGCTCGGTCGCGCCGACGCAGCCCTCGAGGACGTCCGGGCGGGCGGTGTGGGCGAGGCGGATCGTGTACGAGCCGTCGTCGATGATCACCTCGGGGCGGTGGTCGAGCAGGGCGAGCACGTTCTCGCGGTCCTCCGCGTCGCCCGCGGCACGGTACGCGTAGACGGGGATGCCGGCGTGCACGAGGGCGGCGGCCACCGCGTCGTCGGTGTCGCGGCCGACACAGGAGACGGCGACCTCCGCACCCGCCTCGGCGAGGAACAGGGCGACGTTCGCGGTCTTCGGCTCCAGCACGTCGGACAGCGCGATGCGCACGCCGCGGACGACCCCCGAGGCGCGCAGCTCGGCGGCGAAGGCGGCGGTGGCGGGCATGAACCGGCGGGCCCAGTCGAGCCGGTCGCGGCCCTCGTGCCACAGCGACGGGTCGGCGATGCGGCTCACGCGGACACCTCCCGGGCGAAGCGGGCGTCGAGGTCATCGGCGGATGCGGCGGCGAGCCGAGACAGCAGGGCGAACGCCTCCGCAGCCCGCCGCTGGAGGCCGGTCGCGTCGGCGGGGTCGGCCGGCCATACGTCGGGGGACTCGACGATCCAGCCCGCGCCGGCGTGGACCACCCCCTCGCGGACCGGTTCCGCCGCGACGGGGAGGCGAAGTCCGGTGCCGGTGTACGAGGCGTCGATCGCGGTCGCGGCGAGCGTCGCGACGTCGAACGGCGCGTGGCCCTCGCCCGTGGCGACGAGGTGCTCGGCCGGGGTAGTGGCGACCGCATCCGTCCCGATCACGGCACGGCCCCGGATGCGGGCGCCGAGCGCCGCGGGGGCGTCGTCGGTGGCGACGGTCACCCGCGCGCCCAGCCGGTCCAGCACCTCGGCGACCGCACCCGCGAGCGGGCCGGCGCCGAGGACGGTGACCCGGGTGCCCGCGAGCACGCGGTTCGTGCGGGCCGACAGCGCGCGGACGATCTGCTGCGCCCGCAGGTGCCCCAGCAGGTCGGCGAACGACGCCACCGACAGCGGGTCGGCCGCATCCGCAGCGCTGGTCACGCGCACACCGTTCGCGGCGGGGCCGCCGGGTGGCGGCGGCAGGGTCGGTGCCCACACACAGGCGGGGAGGTCATCGGCGCCGGGATTCGGCGCGGCAGGCTCGGGTCGCACAGCACGACGGTAGAGCCGCACCCCGCTCCGCCGCCAATCCGCTCGAAACCTGCCCGTCATCCGTGACCCCTATCGTCACGGGCATGGACGCCACGTACGTCGCCCAGGTGGGCTCCCAGCGGATCACGCTCCCGATCGTGCCGGTCTCGGACGAGCTGTCGATCGCGCTCATGATCGTCATCGACCACGGTGTCTCCTTCGTCGACACCGCGGGGGCCGAACTCGCCGAGCGCTTCGCCGGCGCCGACGTCGACATCGTCGTCGCGCCCGCGACCCTCGGCATCCCGATCGCGATCGCGGTGAGCCGGGCGCTCGGGCTGGACGACTACCTGATCCTGCAGAAGAGCCGCAAGGTGCACCTCGGCGACGCGCTCGAGGCGCCGGTGCACGCCATCACGAGCACCACCTCCTCCGCGCTGCTGCTGGACCGTGCGCGGCTGCACGCGGTGCAGGGCAAGCGCGTGCTCTTCGTGGACGACGTCATCTCCACCGGCTCCTCGGTGCAGGCGGCGCTCGCCCTGCTCGAATCCGCCGGTGCCGAGATCGCCGGCATCGGTGCCCTGCTCGTCGAGGGCGAGGGCTGGCCGGAGGTGCTCGCCCCCTACGAGGACCGGCTCGTCGCGCTCGGCCGCATCCCCGTCTTCCCGCACGCATGAGCCGGCCCGATCTCGTCATCGACGACGCGGTCGTCGTCATGATGGACGCCGACCGCTCGGTCGTGCACGGCTGGGTCGCGGTCGCAGACGGGCGCGTCGCCGACGTCGGCACGGGGGCCGCGCCCGACGCGGCGGCGCGGATCGACGCCGGCGGCGGCATCCTGCATCCGGGGTTCGTCAGCGTGCACCAGCACGCCATGGATGCGCTCGCCCGCGCCGCCCGCGGCCACGCGCAGGAGTTCTTCGACTGGCTGTTCGGCACCTACTACGGCGCCGTGCTCACCTACGGCCCCGACGATGCCGCGCGCGCGGTGCGCCTGACCGCGAGCGACCTCGCCCGTGCCGGGGTCACGACCGTGCTCGACTGCTGGGGTGTGGGGGATGCGGGCAGCGACCGTGCCCGCGCCTGCCTGAGCGCGTCCGTCGAAGCCGCCGACGCGAGCGGGCTGCGGTGGATCGTCGCACCCATGGTCTCCGACCGCGTGCCCGAGGCCTGGGCGCCGATGCTCGCCGCCGCGGCGCCGCCGTTCCGGCCGGACGCGATCGCCGCGCCCACCGCCGTCGCGCTGGGCTTCGCCGCCGAGGCGCTGGGCCTCGCCCGGGGCCGCGTCGAGGTGTGGGCGAGCACCGAGCTGCCCGAGATGGCGAGCGACGCGCTGCTGCGGGGACTCGCCGCGCTCGCCGACGAGCACGGCGTCGGCGTCACCACGCACGTGTGCGCGTCCGAGCCGGGTGCCGTCGACGTCACCGGCGAGCGCGCGGTCGCGCGCCTGGAGCGCCTCGGGATCCTCCGCGCGGGGATGCTGGCCGCGCACCTCATCCACACCGACGACACCGACCGGGCGCTGCTGGCCGCATCCGGTGCAGGCGCCGGGCACTGCGCGAGTTCGACCATGCTCGGCGGCGGTGGTCGCAGCCCGCTCGGCGAGCTCGTCGCCGCCGGGGTGCCGGTGGGGCTCGGCCTCGACAACGCCACCCTGAACGCGACCGCCGACATGGGCGCCGAGATGCGGCACGCGCTCATGTTCGACCGCGCCGCCGGCAGCGGGCCGGTCCGTGCGACCGCGGCGGACGTGCTCGCGCACGCGACGATCGAGGGGGCCCGGGCGCTCGGCCGTGCCGACCGGATCGGCTCGATCGAGCCGGGCAAGGCCGCCGACCTCGTCCTCCTGGACACCACCGGGTCGCACTGGGAGCCCCGCCGCGACCCGGCGACCGCGATCGTGCTGCAGGCCCGCGTCGACGACATCCGCCTGGTGCTCGTCGGCGGCGAGCCCGTGTGGGAGCGCTGAGCCCGCGGCCTCCGGGTCCCGCTCCGCCGGACATGGTGAGGGCCGGTCGGAGAGGCTTCCGACCGGCCCTGTACCCTGCACCAAGAGTGTCCTGCAATCACATGCCGGTAGCTGCCACAGCAAAACAACTACCGTGCATGCACTGTATAACGACGAGATAACGAAAGGGAAGCCCCTCGCGTTATGTTTCCGTTATTTTCTTCTCATGCAGGGGCCGGATGCGGCTGAACCGCCGCCGGGCGCTCAGCCCACAGCGCGGCGGACGAGGTCGGTGACCGTCCGCTCGACCTCGTCGGTCCACTCGGTCAGGGCGAACGCGGTGGGCCAGATCGGTCCGTCGTCGAGCAGGGCGACGTCCTGGAACCCGAGCGTCGCGTAGCGGGCCTTGAACTTCGCCGCGTCCTGGAAGAAGACGAGCACCTTGCCGTCCTTCGCGTAGGCGGGCATGCCGTACCAGGTGCGCGGCGCGAGCTGCGGGGCGGCGGCGAGCACGGTGTCGTGCACGTGCTGCGCGAGCGTGCGGTCGGGCTCGGGCATCGCGGCGATCTTCTCCGCGACGTCGGCCGCGTCGGCGGCGGCCTTGTCCGCCTTGCCCGCGCGGGCCTTCGCCTTCCGCGCCTCGGCGGCGGCCTCCTTCATGGCCGCCTTCTCCTCGGCGGTGAACGTCTCGGACGCCTTCGTGGGGGTCATGGGGATCCTTCCTGGTCGGGGGTCAGCGCTGTTGGATGCGGATGAGGTTGCCCGCGGGATCGCGCACCGCGCAGTCCCGCACGCCGTAGTCCTGGTCGATCGGTTCCTGCACGATCTCGGCGCCGCGCTCGGCGAGCTGCGCGAACAGGGCGTCGAGATCGTCGACGGCGAGGTTGACGCCGAAGTAGGAGCCCTTCGCGATGATCTCCGCGAGCGTCTCCTTCTCCGCATCCGTCAGCCCGGGTGAGGCGGACGGCGGATGCAGCACGACCGCGGTGTCCTGGCCGGCCGGGCCCACCGTGATCCAACGCAGGTCGCCGAAGCCGACGTCCAGCCGCACCTCGAAGCCGAGCACGTCGCGGTAGAACGCGAGCGAGGCGTCCGGATCCGTGTGCGGCAGGAAACTCGAGTGAATCGTGATGTCCATGGCGGTCACGCTAGGCGCCGACGGCGCCGGACGCTTCTCGAATCCTGATCGGTCTGGCCACCTGCCGCACGACGCACGGCGGCATCCCCGGCAGCGGGTGCGCACCCCGCTCGCGGTAGACGCTCGGCGGCACCCCGACGAGCTCGGTGAACCGGGTGGAGAATGTGCCGAGCGAGCCGCAGCCGACCGCGTGGCAGATCTCGGTGACGGACAGGTCGGTGGTCCGCAGCAGGCTCATCGCCCGCTCCACCCGCCGCGTCATGAGGTAGGCGTACGGGGACTCGCCGAACGCCGCCTTGAACCGGCGGCTGAGGTGCCCCGCGGACATGTGCACCCCGGCCGCGAGCGCCTCCACGTTCAGCGGCTCGGCGTACTCGCGGTCGATCCGGTCGCGCACTCGGCGCAGCAGCGCCAGGTCGCGCAGGCGGGCGGCATCGACACTCACGGTGACGATGCTGGCACGTGCGGGCCGCGTCCGACAGAGGGCGTCGATGCGGGGCGGGAGGTGCGCCCGTGCCAGCATGGAGACGTGCCGCCGACACCGACCCCGTACCCGACGGGCGCCGAGAGGAGCGACCGCGCGTGAGCCTGCTGCGAGCCTACGCCGCGTCGCTGGCGTCACCGACCCTCCCGCTGCCCGGGATCGCCGCGCCCCGCTTCGACGAGGTCGTCGACGGCGACGGCGTCCTCCGCCCGGCCTGGCGGCCGATGGCCGCGTCCACGTACGACCTCACCGCCGATGAGCTGCGGCGGGTCGACGACGAGATCGCCACCCTCCTCGCCGACGACGGCGTCACCTACGAGCATCCGGACGCGGGCAGCGTCCCGTGGGGACTCGACCCGGTGCCGCTCGTGCTCGACGCCGCCGAGTGGGCGCGGCTCGAGGTCGGGCTCGCGCAGCGCGCCGAGCTGCTCGGCGCGCTGCTGGGCGACCTGTACGGGCCGCAGCGGATGCTGTCCGAGCGGGTCGTGCCGGCGGCCGCGGTGTTCGGGCACACCGGCTTCCTGCGTCCGCTCGTCGGGGCCGCGGCCCCGTCCGCGCACCGGCTCGTGCTCGCCGGCGCCGACCTCGGCCGTGACGCGGACGGGGAATGGCGCGTGCTCGCCGACCGGGTGCAGGCGCCGTCGGGCCTCGGATTCGCGATGGAGAACCGCCGCGTCATCTCCCAGGTGCTGCCCGAGCT
>Ga0180217_1002049_pt1 | contig 19683 bp, 18 predicted proteins | sample eDN3rd37CBELigOP_FD_128521 | JGI IMG/M metagenome (GOLD analysis project Ga0180217, IMG submission 128521) | Enriched Organic Plus compost microbial communities from Emeryville, California, USA - eDNA 3rd pass 37_C BE-Lig OP (version 2) (version 2) ... | reverse complement strand
GCGAGCGCCCATGCCCGACGCCAAGACCCGCCAGCGCATGGCCGATCTCATCGACGCCGGCTGAGCGCCAATGACATCCCTCGCCGGGAGAATCGTGCAGCGCGCCACCGATGCCCGCGAGGGTGAGCTTGGGGCGCTGCTTTTGTCTTGCGGCTATTTCTTTCTGATCCTGACCGCCTATTACATCCTGCGTCCGATCCGCGACGAGATGGGCCTGTCCGGCGGCGTCGAGAACCTGGCATTCCTGTTCACCGGCACGCTGATCGGCACCCTGCTCCTGCATCCGCTCTATGCGTCGCTGGTCTCGCGAATGCCGAGACGACGATTCATCGCCTGGTCCTATCGCTTCTTCATCCTCAACCTGATGGGCTTCTTCCTGCTGTTCAGCGTTTCCGATCCCAAGCAGAGCATCTGGGTCGGGCGGCTATTCTTCATCTGGCTGAGCGTCTTCAACCTGTTCGTGATCTCGGTGTTCTGGTCATTCATGACCGACATCTACCGGCCCGCGCAGAGCAAGCGGCTGTTCGGCATGGTCGCTGTCGGAGGCACGCTCGGCGCTCTGCTCGGTTCGACCATAACGACCACCCTTGTGGGTTATCTCGAGCCAGTCACGCTGATGCTGGTCTCCGCGCTGTTTCTGGAGGCCGCGGTGCAGGTCTCGCGGGCTCTCGACCGGAAGGAGCCGCAGCTTGCGAGCGAAGCAAGGGCCGAGGCCACCGAACATGGCGCCGATCCGGAGGTGCCGGCATCGTCCGATCCTGCCTCCCATTCGTCCGAAGTGATCGGTGGCGGCGTCATGGACGGCATCCGCCACGTGCTGCGCTCGCCCTATCTGCTCGGTATCGCCGGGCTGATGCTGCTGTTCACCATCGCGTCCACGTTCCTTTATTTCCAACGCATCGATATCGTCGCGCAGGTGTTCGCCGATGACCGCGCCGGCCGCATCCAGCTTTTCGGCGCGATGGACATGGCCACCAATGTGCTCACCCTCGGCACGCAGATTTTCCTGACGGGACGCCTCCTGCGGTGGTTCGGCGTCGGCTTCGGACTAGCGTTCCTGCCGCTGGTCAGCCTGATCGGCTTCGGCATTCTCGCCGCCGCACCGCTGCTGGCCGTGGTGGTGGTGTTCGAGGTCCTTCGCCGCGCGGGCAATTTCGCCCTCGCCCGCCCCGCTCGGGAGGTGCTCTATACGGTCCTGCCGCGCACGGACAAATACAAGTCCAAGAACGTCAATGACACGTTCGTCTATCGTGCCGGCGATCAGATCGGATCGTGGTCCTACACCGCCATGGCCTGGTTCGGCATGGGCCTGTCGGGTCTGGCGCTGACCATGGTTCCGGTGTCGCTGGCGTGGCTTGGTCTGGCGCTATGGCTCGGCCGCAGCTATCGGCGGTATCAAAACCATGATCAGCCTGCTACGCCGGCCGCAGGCAACGAAGAAATACAGATCGCGCGGTCCTGATCGCGGAATTTCGGAACGATCGCCGCCGACGATCATTTTTTCCGAAATCACCGCAAGCCAACGAGGACCAAGCCATGCCAGGACCATTGGACGGCAAACGCATTCTTATTCTCTCCACGAACGGCTTCGAGCAATCGGAACTGGAGGTTCCCCGCGACAAGCTGAAGGAGGCCGGCGCAACAGTCGATGTCGTATCGCCGGAAAAGGGAGAGATCAAAGGCTGGGATAAGACCGATTGGGGCCGGGCCGTGAAGGTCGACAAGGTCCTCGACGCGGTCAAGGCCGATGACTACGACGCCATCGTCCTGCCCGGCGGGCAGATCAATCCCGACCTCCTGCGCGTCAACAAGACGGCGCTCGACCTCATCAAATCGTTCTACGACAGCGGAAAGACCGTGGCCGCGATCTGCCACGCGCCGTGGCTTCTGATAGAGACCGGAATCGCCAAGGGCCGCAAGATGACCTCGTACGAGTCCATCCGCACCGACGTCATCAACGCCGGCGCGAAATGGGAGGATTCAGCGGTCGTCACGGACCAAGGATTGATCACCTCGCGCAATCCGGGCGACCTTAACGCATTCTGCGCCAAGATCGTCGAGGAGGTGCGCGAGGGCCGTCACGAACGGCGGGCCGCCTGATCGGCTATCCCGCCGATCACCGGATCAGAGAGCCTCGACGATCCGGAAATCGCGTTCGGCAGCGTTGTTGAACACCTTCAACGCCTCCTGATAAGCGGCGCCGTCATGACACGCGACCGCCGCCTCCACGCTGTCGAACGCGATCACCACCGTGCGCTGTTTGATACCGGCTTCAAAGACGGCGGCAGCCTCCCCACGCGCCAGGAAGCGCCCTCCGGCGCCCTGGATGGCGGGGCCGGCGATCTTGCCGTAAGCCGCGACCGCATCCGGATTGGAGATCGACCGATAGGCCGACACCCAGAACGCCTTGGCGCCGGCAAGGCCCGCGCCTTGATCTTCCAAGCCCTCCACGATGCGCACATCACGCACCGCGCCATTGTCCAACGCCCGCATGGCCTCTTGATAGCCGGCGCTGTCATGGGCGGCCTTCGCCAGTTCGACGCTGTCGAATTCGGAGATGACGGTGCGTTCCTTCAAACCGGCCTCGAACGTCGCCACGGCCGTGCCCCGGGCAATATAGCGTGCGCCGAGCGGCGTCACCGCCGGCCCCGAAAGCTTGGCGTAGGCTGCAAGTTTGTCGGCATCGGAAATCGAACGGTACAGGGTGACCCAGTAAGCTTTCGGCATCAGGTTCTCCGCAATCCTTAAATTCCTAACGATTACAAGCCGCCCAAGATATGGCCGCCTGCCATAAGACCGTCATACCATCGCCCGATTCGGCCGGCCATCCTGCAATCGGCCTTTTCAGGAAACGGGATCCTGTCCATGCGCTTATCGTTTGCCGCCGCCGTCGTGGCCATGGCCGCGCTTCTCTCCCCCATGACCTCGGTTCCGGCGTCGGCGCTGGACGAACTTGTCAAAAAGCATTCCGCGGCCACCGGCGTGCCGGAACCATTGATCCGCCGGGTCATCCATATCGAGAGCCGCGGCAATCCCCGGGCCGTCAACAGCGGCAATTTCGGACTGATGCAGATCCGGCTCGGCACCGCCCGCGCCATGGGCTACCGCGGCAACGCGCAGGGTCTGCTCGACGCCGACACCAATATGACCTACGCCGTGCGCTATCTCGCGGGCGCCTATCGTGCCGCCCATGGCAATCACGACCGTGCCATCCGTCATTATCAGCGCGGCTATTATTATGAGGCCAAGCGGCAGGGCTTCTCGCCTTACAAACTGGCCAGCACTGCCAGCAAGCCAGCTCCCACGCGCATCCAGCGACAGGCGGCCGCGCCGCTTTTGCCCTTCCTCCCCCGGCCCCGTCCGCAATTGACGGCCACCGCGACCGCCGACTGATCCTCAGATGTCGCGTGGCCGTGTTCCGAGAATGCGCTCGAAGCGCTCGCAATAGGCCGGCCAGACCTGCGGATTGACAATGCGCGGCGGCCGGCCGCCATCCAGCGCCAGGATCAATTGCTCGGCGGCGATCGTGCCCATGTTGCGGCGCGCCTCGTGCGTCACACCGGCGGTGTGCGGGCTGGCCAGAACATTGTCGAACTGCAACAGCGGATGGCTCATGGGGGGCGGCTCCTTGTCCCAGACATCGAGCCCGGCGCCGGCGATCGTGCCTTCGCTCAACGCCTCCAGCAGCGCCTTCTCGTCATGGATGAAGCCGCGCGCCGTGGTGATGAAATAGGCCGTCGGCTTCATGAGGGCGAACTCGCGCGCGCCGATCATGCCGCGCGTCGCGTCCTCCAACGGACAATTGACGGATACATAGTCGGCCTGGCCGAGCAATGTGTCGAGCTCGGCCTTGCGAACGCCACGCTGCGCCATCGCGTCCGCGTCCACGAACGGATCGCAGGCGATCACATTCATGCCGAGCAGTCCTTGGCACAATTCCGCGATCCGCTGGCCGATATGGCCGAAACCGATGATGCCGATCGTGCGGCCCTGGACCTCGTCACCCATATAGGCGTTGCGATCCGCCATCGTCCCCTTGCGCAGGGCGTGGTCGGTCTGGGCGATTTTCTTGGCCAGCGTCAGCATCATCGCGAGCACATGCTGCGCCACCGCCTCCGCATTGCCGCCCACCTGATTGACCACGAGCACGCCCGCGTCGGTGCAATCGGCGACATTCACGGTGTCGAAACCGGCCCCTCCGGTCGAGACGATCAGGAGGTTCGGACAGCGTTTTAGAAGCTCGCGATGAGCGTGGAACGCCACCGGCGTCTCGTCGCGCGCGGAGCCGACCTGATAGGCGTGCGCCGCCTCGAGGATCGGCACGGCCAGATCCTCGCCCGCGTTTGGATCGAGCTTGTCGAGCCGGATATCCGACCGTTCCGCCAGGATTTCGGCGTAGCAGACATGGGCGAGATAGCGCACGTGGAACACGCGCTTGACGGTGGACGTCATCGAGAACCTTCTAGGACCAGGTCGGACAAGCACTGTCCCGTGTCAGACCACCACCGTCAACCGCTTCGCCGCGCGGGTGATCCCGGTGTAGAGCCACCGGCTCCGGCTGTCCTGGAAGGCGAAGGATTCATCGAACAAAACGACGTCATCCCATTGCGAGCCCTGGGCCTTGTGAACGGTCAGCACATAGCCGTAATCGAACTCGTCGTAACGTTTGCGCAGACTCCAATCCAGGCTTTCGATCTCGCCCGTGAAACATTCCGACCGGACGGAAACGCGGATCGGCTTATAGGCGGCCATGTCCTCAGGCCGTATGCGCATCTTGAGGATATCGTGCCGGCCGGGCGGGGTTTCGACCACGGACCACAGACCGCCGTTGAACAATCCCTTCTTGCGATTGTTGCGCAGACAGACGAGCTTGTCGCCACTGGACGGCAAGGCTCCGACCGCGCCGCGGCGTTCGCGCATCCGCGTGTTATAGGCACGCCGCGTGGCGTTGCGGCCGACAAGCACCTGGTCGGCGCCAAGCACGCGCTGCGGATCGAGGTCTGCCTTCGAAACGACCTCCGTCTCACCGTAACGTCCCAGCTCGATGGCACGGCCCTCGCGCACCTCCATCGACAGCCGAACGATAGGATCGTCCTGGGCCTGGCGATGGACCTCCGTGAGCATGGCATCCGGCTCGCTGTCGGTGAAAAAGCCGCCGCCCTGAATCGGGGGAAGTTGCGCCGGATCACCGAGCACGAGCAGCGGAATGTCGAAGGACAAGAGATCGCGGCCGAGATCCGCATCCACCATCGAGCACTCGTCAATGATGATCAGCTTGGCCTTCGAGGCCGGCGCCTCGTCCCACAATTCGAAGCTCGGATTTTCTTCGTTCGCGTCACGCGGCCGATAGATCAGGCTGTGAATGGTGGAGGCGTTGGCACAGCCCTTCGAGCGCATCACTTGCGCGGCCTTGCCGGTGAAGGCGGCAAACAGCACCCGCCCCTCCACCGCGTCCGCGATATGGCGGGCGAGTGTCGTCTTTCCGGTGCCGGCATAGCCGAACAGACGGAACACTTGCGGCGTACCGCGCTTGCCCGGGCTGGCCTTGAGCCATTTGGCGACCGCCGACAGCGCGGCGTCCTGATGCGGCGAGAATGATGGCATGCGTCGGCGGGGAAGTCCTGAAAAAGCGTGGTTTCGAGTCGCCTTATAGAGATAGAACGAAATATGAACAAGACCGCATGCGGCCCGGCCCGGCTTCCATCAAGCCGCGCCGCCGTGATCTGTATCGGAGCCGTCAACCACTTCGGCCGCGCTTGAGCCCGGGTCGCAAAGTGCGACGATTAAACCATCCTTGCCGATGACAGCCCGGATCGTCGTTGCTACCAAATTCATCCGGCGTCGCCGGTTGGGAGGAAACCATGTTCAAAAAGCCGAATTGCCCCGTCATCGCGATTGAAGAGCATTATTGGGACGCCGAACTGGCCAAAACCTATGTCGGCCTTGAGGCCGCGCGACCGGGTCCGATTTCCGAGCGGCTGCACGACCTCGGTGCCCTTCGCATCAAGGAGATGGACGAGGCCGGTGTCGACATCCAGGTCCTGTCCCACGGCGCGCCCTCGACTCAAAAGCTTCCGACCGACAATGCGGTGGCGCTCACCCGCACGATCAACGACCGACTCGCCGCCGCCTGCAAGGCGCACCCCACCCGTTTCGCCGCCTTTGCCGCGCTGCCCACCGCCGTGCCCGAAGCCGCCGCTGACGAGTTGGAGCGCTGCGTCAAAGAGCACGGCTTCAAAGGCGCCATGTTGCACGGCCTCGCGAACGGCGAATTTCTCGACAAGCCCAAATTCTGGCCGGTCTATGCCCGCGCCGAAGCGCTCGACGTTCCGATCTATCTGCATCCTGGTCTGCCGGATGCCCGGGTGATGGACGCCTATTACGCCGATTATGCCAAGGACTATCCGATGGTCGTGCGCGCGGCCTGGGGCTACACGGTGGAGACCGCCACGACCGCCATCCGAATGGTCCTGTCCGGCGTGTTCGACGAGCACCCGAACCTGAAAATCGTGCTCGGCCATCTCGGCGAAACGCTGCCGTTCCTGGTCTGGCGGATCGACCAGGCGCTCAAGCGCCCCGGGGCCAAGCCGAAAAGCTTCCGCGACGATTTCTGCAAGCATTTCTGGATCACGACCAGTGGCAATTTCTCGACCCCCGCGCTCATGTGCTGCGTGCAGGAGCTTGGAATCGACCGCATCCTGTTCTCCATCGACTGGCCGTTCGTGGACAATCCGCCCGCGATCGAATGGATGGAGGGCGTGCCCCTGTGCGACGAGGACAAAGCCAAGATGTTGAGCGGCAACGCCAAGAGGCTATTGAAGCTATAGAGCCGCGCCGGAGGGCCGACCGGCCATCGGCGGCAAGGTTTAAGCGGCGCGTTTTTCGACCGCAGGCCGGCATCCGGCCTCGCGACAATCCACATCCCCGTGGCGGATGGCTAAACTGGTGCTATAGGGGTGACGCGAATGGCATGACGCTCCTCCGGAGCGTCACCGGAAAGGGCCTGTAGCTCAATGGTTAGAGCCGACCGCTCATAACGGTCTGGTTGCAGGTTCGAGTCCTGCCGGGCCCACCAATTACCGAAATACGGCGTTCAAGCTGCTCTCGGGGGGTGACGCCTTCACGGTCGCAACCGCCCGATCTGAGTAACAATCGGGCAACAAATGATGACAAAAGCGACCATACCAACCGCGCATATCGAAACTGCCGGCCGGTGGCTTGTCATGGTTGATCCTATACGAATACTGACTCGATCGAATGGGCCATTGAGCATCCTAGACCTCGCAGAATGAACGCACTCGTCGAGGTCATCCTCCCCGTCTTTCTTGTCATCGGATTTGGATATGTCGCTGCGCGGTGGGCCGGCTTCAATGAAGCAGCCGTCGACAGCCTGATGCGATTCTCCCAAAATTTCGCGCTGCCGTGCCTTCTTTTCAAAACCGTTGCCAGCATCGACCTTGCCGCTCAGGCCGAACAAGGTCTGTTTCTGTCATTCTATCTCGGCGCCTTCCTTTGCTTCGTCATCGGTTACCTGGCCGCCCGCCACATCTTCGACCGCCAACCAGAAGATTCCATAGCAATCGGATTTGCGGCGATGTTCTCGAACTCTTTTTTATTGGGTGTCCCAATCACGGAGCGCGCCTACGGAGCCGGGGCACTCGCAGGAAATTTCACGATTATCGCTTTGCATGGGCCGATCTTCTACACGTTCGGCATCATGGTGATGGAGATTACGCGATCGCAGCAGGCCGCCTCTCGTACACTCATGCTGCTGCCTCAGATTCTTTTCGCCGTGCTCCGCCAGCCTCTGGTCATCGGCGTGTTGTCTGGAGTGGTCGTCAACCTCTCTGGACTGGCAGTCCCGACCACACTAACTGCGGCCCTGAACTTCATCGCCAGCGCGGCGGTGCCCGTCGCGCTGTTCGGGCTTGGCGGAGTGCTGACGCGATATCGTCCTGAAGGCGACATGACAACGATTGCCGTCATCTGCACGCTCTCCATCATCGTGCATCCTGCAATCACATATGGCCTGGGTCGGTGGGCGTTCCACCTCAATGTCGATCAGCTTCGCTCAGCCGTCATGACCGCCGCCATGGCTCCAGGAGTCAACGCATACCTTTTCGCGAATTTGTATGGCGTGGCGAAACGGGTCAATGCGTCGTCACTGTTGATCGGAACGGCATTGTCGATTTTCACAATCTGGGGCTGGCTGCATATTTTGCCGTGACCAGCCAAACGCGTCGGACCCGCGGATGGCGTGAAGAGCCATGATCCGATAGGCGCATTCTCCTCATCCACATCTCCAGCGGTCACCCAAGGCAATCATGAACAATCTCGTTGTCATTTCCGGATGCTCTGGAGGCGGCAAGACCACGCTGTTGGAAGAGCTGGCGAACCGCGGCCACCAGGTTGTCGAGGAGCCCGGCCGGCGCATCGTCGCCAAGGAACTGAGACGGCAAGGCCATGCGTTGCCCTGGATCGACCTTGCCGCATTTGCCCGTCGCGCGATCGCGCTCGCGCTCGTCGATCGATGGGGATGCGATCCGGCGGGAAGCTGGATCTTCTTCGATCGCGGGCTGGTCGACGCAGCCGTCGCGCTTCAGCATGCCACCGGGGAGCTGGTGCTTTCCCGATTTTGTCGGGTCCATCGCTATCATCATCAGGTCTTCCTCGCCCCGCCCTGGCCGGATATTTACCGCCAGGACGACGAGCGTCGCCACAGCTTTGCTGACGCCACTGCCGAGTACGAGCGTCTCCACGCTGCCTATGTTGGGCTGGGTTATGACGTCATCGTGCTGCCAAAGATCGAAGTGCAAGCACGCGCACGCTTCATCATGCGGACGTTGACGGGCGGCCAGCCGGCGTGACGGCCGGATCGTCGCCGTCAGGCGATGCCGGCGTGGCCTGCCGCATCAACCGATCCATGACAGCAGTCCATGACGACGACCCTCGCCCATGCGGAGCGGCCGATCGGCTGCGGCCGAGCCCTGTGCTCGGAATGGGGTTCTACCGCTCGCCCGAAGAGCGAAGACCGAACCAAGAGTCGCGAACCTCATGATAGTTCACGGCAACGTCGTACAGCGGGACCTTCAAGCCCAGCACCTGGGGTCCGAGCCGTCCCACCGCGGCAAGCAGGGTATAGGAACTGACCACCCGGTCACGCTGAGCGGTCACCACGGCAACCCGGGCATTCACCAGCTCTTGCTGGGCGTTCAGCACGTCGAGCGTGGTGCGCTGTCCGACACGCGCCTCCTCGCGAACGCCATTGAGCGCGACCTCGGCCGCGCTGACCTGCGATTGGGTGGCCGTGATCTGCGCCCTCGCCGCCTCGAGCTGACCCCAGGCCTGGACGACCTGCTGGCGCACCTGCTCGCGGGCCGTGTCCAGTTCGATCCTGCGCTGGCCGAGAATCTCCTTGGCCTGCCGGATCTGAGAATATTCGGCGCCGCCCTGATAGATCGGAACCGTCAATTGCCCGGCAATCGAGCCGCTGAACTGCTCCAGAAGTTGAAGCGACGTATTCGATCCATAGGATTTTTGCGCGCTGCCGACGATGTTCACGCTCGGATAAAGCGAGCCTTCCGCGACCCGGACCTGCGCCTCGGCCTGGTCCACGTTGTACGCGGCAGCCTGGACCGACGGGTGCTGCGAACGGGCCAGATTGATGGCCGCGCCCAACGTGGGCGGCGAAAAGCGATCCACCGGCATGGCCGACGCCAAGCGGCCTGGATCGGTGCCGACCACCTGCCGGTAGGTCGCGCGCGAGGTCGTGAAATTGGCCTCGGCATTGAGCACCGACGAGCGCCCCGCCGACAGCCGCGATTCCGACTGGGCAACGTCGGTACGCGTCACCTCGCCGACGTCGAAACGATCGCGGGTCTGACGAAGCTGTTCGCCCAGAACGTCGACGTTGCGCCGCTGGAGATCCCGAATCGCCATGTCGCGAATGAGATCCATGTAAGCAGTCGCGGCTTGGAGAAGGACGGTCTGCTCGGTCAGCCTCAGGATTTCCCGCGCCGCCCGAACCTGGCTTTCGGCCTGCCGGCTCCGATTCGGCGTTTGAAAGCCGTCGAACAAGGGCTGCACGACGGTAGCGCCATAAGTCTGAACGAAATTATGGCCCGACAGGCTCGAATAGGTGGGCGCCGCAACTCCTGGAACCCCCTCCGCAATCCGGGTTCGCGTATCGATCCAAGCCGGTCCCACGCTGGCGGTTGCACTCAAACGCGGCCGATAGCCGGCCAACGCCTGCGGCACAGCCTCGTCGGTAGCCCGGACGGCGGCGCGTTGAGCGTTTAGCTGCGGATTGGTCATGTAAGCTTGAGACAGCGCGCCCGGCAGCGTGTCAGCCCGCGCCGGGGTCGAAAGCGGAAAAACGCCCACGGATGCGAGCGCTATCAAACCCACAATCCCCCACCCCGACAAACGGACCATGGAATCACTGACCACCCAAAAGCGCGCGGCGGCGCTTGTGCTGGAACTCTAGGGGCCCCAAAGGGCGGTTGGAAGCCTGGAACACAGCTCCCACACAAAAAAACATCAATGATTGCGAGGGCGCCACAGCCATTATCAGCCGTTGGTACCATTCCGGATTGTCAAAAGATCCGAAAGCGCCGTCATCCGCCGGTGCCCCCTCCCTACGGAGTAGAAAAGCGGGGTCGAATAACCCGCGTAGGCCGGCACGGCAGTCAGGCCATTATCAAAATGGTAAAATGAAACCGAGGCTATCCAGGATATCGCAATTTGAACCCAATTGCGGATACCCCTGCGGATACAGAGAAAGGCTGCCAGCGACACCATCGGACGCTCAAAGCGTCGGAAGTTCAAGTTTGTAATAACACCGCAGCAGGTCAAAATTCCCAAACGGCCGACAAATAAAGTTGGCTTGAAGAAATTCGTTAATGGCACCCCTTCTCGCTCATCCAACCGCGCAACAGTTAATTCATGACATTTTCTACAAAATGAGAACCTTTAGTGTTTCTGATGATACTCATATTAGCGATGACTTTTGGGAAACTGCGCGGGGCATCGGTTAGGGTGAATTGACCGAGGCGAGGCTGGGTTTGCGTATACGGTACGATCCAACGGCTGCACCAGGCGGGCTGCAGCATAACGCCGCGCAAGAGCTGCTTCAGCTTTTCCGCGATCGGCAAGCCGCGCCTGAAGGACCATTGTTACGCTTTGCCGTACCGTTCCTGGCGGTCGCGGCGGCGACTGCCGCAATGCATCTTCTCAGTCCCGCGGCACCCGCGCATCTCGATTTGCTTCTTTTCTTCGCCGCCATCGCAATCAGCGCTTGGTACTGCGGCCGCGGACCCGGCTGGCTTGCCGTCGGGCTGTCAGCACTAGCCGTCGACTATCTCTTCTTCTGGTCATCCGCGTCGAGAGTTTGGCCGCAAGCCAACCATGCCTCCTGGATGATCGCATTCGCGCTCTGCGCCGCGCTGATCAATATCATCAGCCTTCGACGGCGAAACATGGAGATCATGGACCGGCGGCATCGCGATGAGTTGCAGGCCCGCGTTCGAATCCAGGCACTGGAACTGCAACAGCGCAACGAAGAGCTCGCCACCGAGATCGCGGACCGTGTACAGGCGGAGACCAAGCTCCGGGATGCCCAGAACGAGCTGGCTCGCGCATCGCGCGCGATGACGGCAGCGGAGCTGACAGCCTCCATCTCACACGAAATAAAACAACCGCTGTCGTCAGTGATCGCCAACGGCGAAGCGGCCTTGAATTGGCTCAAACGATCGCCTCCGGACCTGTCAAAGGCGAAGAATTCGGTCACCGCCGGTGTTGAATCGGCCGGACGGGTCTCCGAGATCGTCGACAGCATGCGATTGCTGATGGCCGGCGCGCGCCCATTTCATGTCATCGACGATCTGAACGAGCTGGTTGATGAGGTCTTGCTGATAGCCGCGCCCGATTTCCGCGAGCATGGAATTACGGTCATACGAAACCTGCACCCTCGACTGCGGCCGGTCATGGGTGACCCAATCCAGTTGCGGCAGCTCATTCTCAATCTCGTTAACAATGCCATCGATGCGTTAAGCATCGTGGAGGATCGGACCCGAGAGATTTCAATCTCGACGGAACTCAGCGGTTTTGGAAACGTTCGCTTCTCGGTCGCCGATACCGGCTCCGGCTTCGTTGAAACCGATGTGAGCGGAGTGTTCAAACCGTTCTACTCGACCAAGCAGGACGGAATGGGAATTGGGCTGACCATCTGCAAAACCATCGCTCAGATCCACGGCGGATTCATCGATGCTCGGCCCAACGTCCCTCATGGCGCGGTCTTCCAGGTCGAATTCCCGGCACGGAAACCCCATGACTGACACGGGCCCAATCGTTTTCATTGTCGATGACAATGACGATGTCCGGACAAGCCTGGTCAACCTCTGCCAGTCCGTGAATCTCACGGCTCAAGCATTTTCCTCGATCGAAGCGTTTCTCCGCGAGGCTCGCCCGAACGGCCCCGCCTGTCTGATCCTGGATGTTCGCTTCCCAGGCTCCGGCTCAAGCGGACTGGAATTTCAACGCCGGCTCGCTGAAGGCCATGCGCTGCTGCCGATCATCTTCATCTCCGGCCACGCCGACGTTCCCATGTCGGTGCAAGCCATGAAGCGAGGAGCCGTCGATTTCCTTATCAAGCCGATCCGGGAGCAAGACCTGCTCGACGCGATCCACGAGGCGTTGGCCCGCGATCGACACCAGAGGCAGCGACACGCCGCTGCCGAAGTTCTGCGTCAGCGCTTCGAATTGTTGAGCGCACGAGAGCGAACGATCATGCGCCTGGTCACCACGGGCCTGCTGAACAAGCAGATTGCCGCCGATCTCGACCTGAGCGAGGTGACGGTCAAGGTCCACCGCGGCCACATCATGGAAAAGATGCAAGCCACGTCATTGCCAGACCTGGTGCGGATGATGGACCAACTTGCGGAAACACCGGCCGACGATACGACCGATCAAACCTGATCCGGGGTCATACCGAGACGTTTGCCGAATCGCCGGCACCCTCATTCAGCAACCACGACTCCTGCGGTCATCAACGCGCTCATAATCGCGCTCAACACCGCTTGGGTCTTGCCGCGGAGTTGAGCCTGGCGACCCAGCGCACGAATCTCCGGTTCCGGCCGGGCCAGAAGCGACGGCGCCATCCCGGCACAAAAAGCAGGCGGAGCGGCGGAGATGGACGCCTTGAACCATTTCGCCGCATCGGCCTTTCGGCCATCGACAATCAACAAACGGGCCTTATGGAAAGCGCCCCGGAAGCAACCCCGCCTGGCTGCGCGCCGATACCAACGCCGGGCGGCCGCCGGATCACAGCGTCCTGACCATCCCTCTTCAAGGCCCAAACCGATCATGGTCATGGCCTTCGCGTTGCCCTGACGGGCCGAGCGGACGAACAGCGACAGAGCCGCGCGTGGATCCCGGGCCGTCCCCCTGCCCTCCAGGACCAGCATCCCCAAATTGTATTGCGCCCAACCATGGCCCCGGTCCGCGGCCCGCCGAAACCATCGCGCCGCTTCGGCCGGATCAGGCTTTGTTCCCCAGCCGCATTCGTAACACCGTCCGGCCATGTTGGCCCCGTCGACGTTGCCGGCATTGGCTGCGATTTGAAACCATCGCAACGCCGCTTCCGGATCACGCGCGGCGCCATTCCCATCGAGAAGAATCTGGGCCCAGAGCAGCATGGCCTGCGATTCGCCCCCACACGCCGCGGCGTAGATCCAGCGGGCGGCTTCGGCCGGGCTCTTGGCGAGAGCCGCGCGCCATTCTTCGTCGCTGCGATGTCGAAGAGTGCTGTAGTGGAGCGGTCCCTTAGCCTCGGGGCGACGCCCCCCACGACGTTGACGAAACCAGGAGATGCGAAGAAAGGCCATGATGGCCCAGTTTATCCGGATGGAACCGCAGATGATCAAGCGTCATAGGACGAACTTTATCCTAATTCTAAAGTAGCCGGTGTCATTTTCAACAAAACTTCGTCCTGTCTGGATGAATTCCAAAACACATTGTTTGATTCTTGAGGTAGACCCCGACTAGATCGTAAAAAAAGGAACAAAAATAATCTGTTCACCTCCAGAAATAACTCGGGGGAACTTTAGAATGGCTTTAAATTCAGAGCCGGTACGCGGCTTGTCTTTGTCTCACGCAGCACTCTCCGCCGGTGTTGCGCTATCCTGGGCTGCCTTTGCCGGAAGCGCCCACGCCCAGAACGTCGAGCTCGACGTCATCGACGTGACCGGCGCCCCCGCGAACGCCGGTGATTACAATGTCGGCACACTGTCGTCCGACAAACAGACCGCCCCGCTTCTCAACACACCTCAGACCGTCACGGTCATTCCTCGGGCGGTGATCCAGGAACAAGGCGCGCGCAATCTGACCGAAGTTCTGCGCAACACGCCCGGCATCAGCTTCAACGCCGGCGAAAACGGATTCGGCACTGGAACCGACAATTTCTCGATCCGCGGTTTTGATGCGAGCGGCAGCGTCTATATCGATGGCACGCGCTCCAATGGCGTGTTCAACCGCGATATTTTCAACACCGAGCGCGTCGAGGTCTTTAAAGGTGCGGCCGCCGACAACGGCCGCGGCGGCCCTGGCGGCTATGTCAACATGGTCACAAAGACGCCTTCGCTGCAAAATTTCTTCTCGGGAGATTTTGGCATCGGCTTCGGCGAACATGGCGGCAAGGCTCAGAAGCGCGGCACCATCGACTTCAACTACGTGATCGCGCCCCACACCGCGATCCGCTTCAACGGCCTTCTGGAAGATAGCGGCGTTCCTGGCCGCGATCTCGCCGAGATGAAGCCCGCCGGCTTGGCCCCTTCGATCGCATTCGGTCTTGGCACGCCTTACCGCGCAATCTTCGCCTATGAGCACCTTCGGCGACGCGATCGCCCGGATTGGGGCGTCCCGGGAGCGACGATTCCCAACACCTTCCGCTACGATCCGCTCGCAGCGAGCTCTCCACGCGATGCGTTCTTCGGCCTGCGTTCCGACTTCGACAACGTGGACAGCGACGCGTTCCTGGCCCGCTTCGAGGTCGATCTTTCGAAGACCTTCACTTTCAGCAACCAGACTCGCTGGTCGCGCGTCGATCGCACCGCCCGCTTCACGGCCCCGACAGGCTTTACGCCGGCGACCTTGACGGCCCCCACCCAGACTTGGTTCTACGATCGCAGCACGACGACGATCACCAACCTCTCCAACATCTCCGGCGAATTCTATACGGGAGCGTTCAAGCACAACGTCTCCTTCGGACTGGAACTCAGCCGCGAGAAGTCGGACGCTGGTCGTTTCGGCAGCGCCAATCCGGGACCGACCTCGATCTTCAATCCTGATCCGGACCGTGCGTTTGGAGCTCCGTTCAATCCGACGGAATCCAATGCGATCCGCATCAACACGATCGCGGCCTACGCATACGATACGATCGAGTTGAACCGGAACTGGCAGATCACAGGCGGCCTGCGCGTCGAACGCTACCAATTCGACCTCAACAGCCGAAACATTGCCGGCTTGCCGGCCGGTATCGGCAACGTGAGCGAGTCGCACTCGACGCTCGGCGGCAAGATCGGCGTCGTTTACAAGCCGGTCGAAGAAGGCAGCCTCTATGCATCCTTCGGTGTCTCGCATCTGCCTCCGGGATCCTACCTGTCCAATCCGGACATCTCCCGCACAGGCAACAATGCGTTCCCCGGCTACATCGAGGGCGCCAAACCGGTGCGTTCGCTGAACTACGAGGTCGGCGTCAAGTGGGACTTCTTCGACCGGCGTCTGTCGACGGCGGCCGCTCTGTTCCACACCGAGAAGCGCGTTCCGATCTCGGGCTGCGTTCCGGCCGGTCCCATCCCACCGTCGGCTTGCGCAGCGGGTCAGCCGGTGGAGTTGAAGGGTTACGGTGAGCAGATCGTGCAAGGTCTGGAGCTCAGCGCCACCGGACGGATCACCGACGATTGGCAGATTTTCGCTGGAGCGGTGTTCCTGAAGTCCGAACGCAAGCACTCCACCGCGCTCGACGCCATGCGCATGGCCGCCAACCCGGGCGATTATCCGGTCGGTTATCGCTCCGGCACGAGTGGGGATCAACTAGCGTTTACGCCGAACTTCACGGCCAATCTGTGGACCACCTACCGCATGCCGTTCGGCCTCACGGTCGGCGCTGGCTTGCAGCATGTCGGTTCGCAGTACCTCGGGCGTCCGGACGATGCGGTCCGCATTATCCCGAACGGCGTGTTCGGAAAGCTGCCAGCCTACACACTATTCCACCTGATGGCGTCCTATGAGGTCTACAAGGACGTGCATATCCGCTTCAATGTCGACAACGTGTTCGACAAGTTCCACGCGGTCACCACCAACTGGAACGGCACACGTGCGACCCTCGGCGCGCCGCGCACCTACCGGATCAGCACCAGCTTCAAGTTCTGATCTGATAGCGTGATGACAACACAGCTCCGGTCGCGCAACCCGCGACCGGAGCTTTTTTACTCGTGAGGAAGCGCCCGCATGATCGTGCAGGTCCCCAACGTTCTCTCGCCCGACGATATTCGCCGCTGCCGCGACGCGCTTGCATCCGCGACCTGGCAGGGCGGTCGGCAAACCGCAGGCTCTCTCGCCGCCCGCGTCAAAGACAATCAGCAGCTCGCTCATGACGATCCGGTCGCCAGGCAATTGAGCAACCTCATTGTGGAGCGCCTCAGCGCCAGCGAGCGCTTCATCGCCGCCGCCCTTCCACTCAAGGTGCTGCCACCGCTGTTCAACCGCTACACGGGCGACGGCTCATACGGCGATCACATCGACAATTCGATCTTCACCGTTCCGGGGACGCCCGTGCGCATTCGTGGCGATCTGTCGGCCACGCTGTTCTTGACCGACCCGGACGAATATGACGGCGGCGAATTGTCGTTCCAAAGCGACCTTGGCCGGCAGACGGTCAAGCTTCCGGCCGGTTACATGATCCTTTATCCCGCCAGCACCGTGCATCGCGTCTCGCCGGTCACGCGCGGAGCGCGGATGAGTTCGTTCTTCTGGATTCAAAGCTTGGTCCGAGAACACGACCGACGCGCGATGCTGCTCGAACTCGACGACACGATCCGCGAACTGGCGATCGAGACGCCGGAGGCGCCCGCCGTGCTAAAACTGACCGGGCTTTATCACAACCTGCTGCGCACTTGGTCGGATACCTGAGCATCACGCGATGGCCGCCATCCCTGCCCCCAAATTGCAGAGCATTCCCCATTGGGTCGCCTGCGCCGGCGATTACGAACCGCTGGCGCGCGAGCGCCTGAGCGATGCCGCTTGGGCCTATCTCGCAGGCGGCGCCGCCGACGAACTGACACTTCAGGACAACGTTGCCGCCTTTCAGCGCCTGCGTCTTCGCAGCCGCGTCCTTGAAGACATGAACGGTGGCGACACGCGGCTGACGCTCTTCGGCCAATCGTTCGAGAGTCCGATTTTTCTCGGTCCCGTCGCCCATCAGCGCCTGTTCGATCCCGACGGCGAGCGCGCGACAGTCCTGGCGGCCGGCGCCACGGGACTGGCTTGCGTGATCAGCACGCAATCGAGCCTGCCCCTGGAAGAGATCGCCGCGCACGCTGCCGCGCCCTTGTGGTTTCAGCTCTATATCCAGCCGGACCGCGGCTTCACGCGCGAACTCGTTCGACGTGCGGAGAGATCCGGCTATGCCGCGATCGTCGTGACGGTCGATGCACCGGTCAGCGGCCCGCGCAACCGCGAGCAGCGCGCTGGCTCCGCCCTGCCGTCCGGCCTCCAGCCACCGAACCTGCAAGGCATGCGCCCGTTCGACGGTGGGACCGAGGATGGCCGGCTCCTGGGCAGCCCGCTGATGGCCGCCGCGCCGACCTGGCGCGACATCGCCGAGCTTCGCGCGCAGACCAAGCTGCCGATCCTGCTCAAAGGCATCATGACGCCGGAGGATGCCGACCGAGCGCTGGCGGAAGGGATCGACGGTCTCGTCGTCTCCAACCATGGCGGACGCACGCTCGACGGCCTGCCCGCCAGCATCGATGCCCTGCCCACCATCGCCGCTGCAGTTGACCGTCGGGTGCCGCTGCTTCTGGACAGCGGAATCCGACGCGGATCGGACGTGCTCAAGGCTTTGGCCTTGGGGGCGAGAGCCGTCCTGGTCGGCCGCCCCTATATCCATGGTTTGGCGGCCGCCGGGCCTCTGGGCGTGGCGCATGTCGCGCGCATCTTGAGGGCTGAGCTTGAAATCGCGATGGCGCTGACCGGCTGTCGGGACCTGGCATCGATCAGGCCGTCACAACCCGTCTCACGCAAATAATGCCGCGGACCTACTAGCAGTCCTCACGGTCGAGTGCTAAAAATTTTCGGCGGACCTCTTGACCGGCTCCGGCCGCCGCCTATCTGCGCGGCGGGAGCGCTGATTGCAAGCACCGCGATCCCGAAAATCGAATTTCGGCAAGCACTTAAGGAGATTGCCCATGAAGTTCCGTCCGCTTCACGACCGCGTCGTCGTCAAGCGCATCGACGCCGAGGAGAAGTCCGCCGGCGGCATCATCATCCCCGACACCGCCAAGGAAAAGCCCTCCCAGGGCGAGGTGGTCGCCGTGGGTCCCGGCGGCCGCGACGAGGCCGGCAAACTGATCCCGATCGACGTCAAGGCCGGCGACCGGGTGCTGTTCGGCAAGTGGTCGGGCACCGAGGTCAAGATCGACGGCCAGGATTACCTGATCATGAAGGAGTCCGACATTCTCGGAGTCCTCGACGCGACTGCCGCCAACAAGAAGGCCGCCTGACCGGCGCCTGACGCAGAACCATTCAGGAGTTCGACCCAATGTCTGCCAAGGAAGTCAAATTCTCGGTCGACGCGCGCGACAAGATGCTGCGCGGCGTCGACACCCTCGCCAATGCGGTGAAGGTGACGCTGGGCCCCAAGGGCCGCAACGTCGTGCTCGACAAGTCGTTCGGCGCTCCCCGGATCACCAAGGACGGCGTGACCGTCGCCAAGGAGATCGAGCTCGAGGACAAGTTCGAGAACATGGGCGCGCAGATGGTGCGCGAGGTCGCCTCGAAGGCGTCCGACGTCGCCGGTGACGGCACCACCACCGCCACGGTTCTCGCCCAGGCCATCGTCAAGGAAGGCTCGAAGGCGGTCGCCGCCGGCATGAACCCGATGGATCTCAAGCGTGGCATCGACCTCGCCGTCGAGTCCATCGTCGAGCACCTGAAGGCCAACTCGAAGAAGATCACCTCCAACGACGAGATCGCCCAGGTCGGCACCATTTCCGCCAACGGCGACAAGGAAATCGGCGACTATCTCGCAGAGGCGATGAAGAAGGTCGGCAACGAGGGCGTCATCACGGTCGAGGAGGCCAAGAGCCTCGAGACCGAGCTGGACGTCGTCGAGGGCATGCAGTTCGACCGCGGCTATATCTCCCCCTATTTCGTCACCAACGCCGACAAGATGCGCGTGGAGATGGATGACCCCTACATCCTGATCTACGAGAAGAAACTGTCGGGCCTGCAAGAGCTGCTGCCGCTGCTGGAATCGGTCGTGCAGACCGGCAAGCCGCTCCTGCTCGTCGCCGAAGACGTCGAGGGTGAAGCGCTGGCCACGCTCGTGGTCAACAAGCTGCGCGGCGGCCTCAAGGTCGCGGCCGTCAAGGCGCCGGGCTTCGGTGACCGCCGCAAGGCCATGCT
>Ga0180217_1002046_pt1 | contig 19693 bp, 24 predicted proteins | sample eDN3rd37CBELigOP_FD_128521 | JGI IMG/M metagenome (GOLD analysis project Ga0180217, IMG submission 128521) | Enriched Organic Plus compost microbial communities from Emeryville, California, USA - eDNA 3rd pass 37_C BE-Lig OP (version 2) (version 2) ... | reverse complement strand
GTCCTGGAGCCGCGCCAACGTCGATCCGTAGAAGATATTGCGCCCGAGTGATCGCGTTGAAGAGGCAGAGCGCCAGCTTGAATTCCAAGCTAAAGGTACTGCCAGGCCGTAGCATCTCCTCGTTGATATGGAGCATGAAAAGTTCACGCTCAAAATCAGTAGGGAAAAATGAGTTTGTGGTGCCGTCGCGGGCGAGCCGGTACCAGACACGTCCATCGCTGCCTGCATATTCATTCGCTTCGAGATAGCTGCCACGTCTGCCTAACCCGCCCGGAACCAAAAGCGGCGATCCGCTTTCATTGCGATAGACCTGTCCGGGATTCGCTGTTGGGGATGGGAGCGGGATCGTGATCGGCTCCACCGAGGCATCGTGAATGGCAGGGAGCAGCCCGCCGGGCCTTGGAAGATTTTTGCCGTCCTTTGCCGCCGCGCTTGCGTCGAAATCCTCTGGAAACTTTCCGGGGAATAGTTCGGCCTTGTCCGGGATTTCGATTTCGAGGGATTGCGCGGTATCGGTCCCGCTTCGGGCAGAAGGGTTGGTTTTGGGAAGCAATTCCTCAATCGCGCTGACCCGCATCCCCAGCGCATTCAGCGCGTCTTCCAAGCCGTCTACTTGGGGAATCGTATGATGATGCGCCTGAAATGCCGAGATCGGCCCCGCGCTAGTGATGACAATCGCAAGGCCATTCAGCGCGGGCGGCTCTCCCGCGAGCGTCAGGGTGATGCTTTGCGGAGTGGTAAACGCTACCGAATAATCGACTCCCGGCTTCAGCAGAAGGCCCCCGGCGGTATTCTCGCGGATCGCTACGTGTAGGGCGTCCGTTCCAAGGCTGTGATCGAATACGAACTCAGTCGCGATCCCGTCCCCAAAGGTGGCAACGTAATGCTGGCTCCCGGTGATAATCTGATCGGGGGTCCACGGGATGTAATCGCGCGGCTGCGGTGGCCGCATCCAATCAATCTGTGGAATGGTGGCAAGCTCCTCCCAGATTTGTTCGCGCACAATCGTCACTAGCGCAGAGAAAAGCGTCACGATTCGCCCCGGCACGGCGGGATCGGCGAGGTCGGCTTCGTTATCGACCACTTCAACTTCCACCTCGAAAGGAAGCTGAACGGTGGAAGTAGAACGAAGGGCTTCCGCCAGATCAGCGTTCTTCAAGTCAAGAGAGAAGGTCACATCGCCTTGCCGGAAGGTATGCACGGAGACCCCAATTAGCGGCTGCGGCGAAGCCTCCAGGGGGCCAACGAATTCAATGTAGGCGTGGTTCTCCTCTGGATTGGTGACGACAAAGCGCGTTTTGCCATCCGTCCACATCGCATTGAGCGCGGAGGCAATTTCCTCCGGGCCGTCGTCGATCCCGATCAGCCGGGAACTCCGATAGTCAAACTGGAGATAGTAGGTGCCTTGGAAGTCGGTCGGAACCTTGAGCGCATGGACTTCGTTGGTATTGATCGAACTCCCCTCGATGCGTGGCGCTCCGGTGCGGATTCGTCGGATAGTCGGCGCTTCGGGCAACACTCGTTCATGGCTCCCGGTAAAAACGAGCGGAGCGACAATCAACCGAAGCTCATGCCACCAACGATGGTTCGATTCGAACGCACGGACCCGGACGAAGGAACGAGGGGTGAGCCGGTTGGTGGCAACTTCAAGCGGGACCGGGCTGCCATAGTCGAAACGAAGGAGCCAGCAGCCACGGTCCGCCGAGGGAGCAATCTCGGCCAGCGGATAAATGGACGTTTCCGGTAAAGCACGGATAGCCGCCCGGATAGCGTCTGCGCTGGCATCAGCCGAAAGTGGGGTCGTTTCATAAGCCGGAGCAAGGCGAAGCGAAAACGTGCCGCTTTCGGGGGCGGCGAGCACGGGACCGATTGAGGCACGCAACGTGCGGAGGTGAAGCTCCTGGTCCCGCAGTGCGCCCGCATCGTCACGGTCGAGGAACCGCAACGCAAAGAGAGCAGTATCCCCCAACGTCAACGACGGCAATATGTAGGTGCCGCCGTCTCGCGTCACCAGTTGGTGACGGGAAAGGTCGGTATAGAGAAGAAGTTTGCTCATTGCGCCGCTTCTGGCGGCGTGTCAATGAGGGGCGGGTCATGCTGGAGGCCGAATGTCCACGGATCGAACGGAACGACCTTAAATGGAAATGGGGGATTGAGCGGCGGGGGGTGTTCTGCCTTCGCCTTCTCCCGCTCCCGCTCAATGCGATTATTTTTTGGATCGAGGCCCATAAGGGCAGCGCAATGTCATCTTCAAACCGTCCAGAACTCCCCTTTGAAGGTGGTTTCATCGAGAAAGCGGGCGGCAGCCGCAAAGGCATCATTGATCGGGGCCAGCATCGCGTTTCCGAGCAGGTCGGCGTACCCAAGACCGATCCCACCAAAGTTCACACGAATCGGATCGGCTGGGTTTGTTGGAGGGGGATTTCGCGGCGCGTGCGCGAGATTCCAAAACACGTCATATTGCGTATAGGCAACCCAGGTGCCGTCTGGAACTGCGTCCTGCCCGTCTGGCGGTTCTGCCGGGGAAACCATCCAAAGCGTGGCAACTTTTATTTCGTCTGTCTGCGGTTCCACATCCTGGCCAAGCAACCGATCAAGCGCAGTGGGTTCGGGGGCTGGTATCCATTTGGGGACGGCGATCAACCGATACTTTGCCGGTGCATTGCGTGCGTAATCATTCACAAATGCCACGGCCCCCGTGACCATCTGCCCGGTGGTCAGCGGGTCGGAAATTTCGAGTTCCGTCCGGGTGGCTATCCGGGGAGTGGTCAATACAATGTCACAGGCTCGTATCTCGCGGGTGCGCTCGCTTGCCGTCGGATCGAAGGGGGCGACCTCCCGGCTGCCGCGCTCGGGATCACGCACGCCGAGCTGCTTGAAGAAAGGCGGATACCCCTCTCCGGGGAGCGTGACCAATTCACCCGAGAGCGTTGCCGTCATTCCGGCGCTCGCCAGAGGATTGCGCCAAGCCGGGTTGAGATAGGGGGGGCGGCTTCTGTGAGCGGAACCTCGCCATTTTCCATTGATATTGTCACATCCCGCCCATTCACAAATCCGGGCCGCACGAAGACGCACCATCTCTCATCCTGCCAGCGGACGCTAAGTTTCCAAGGATGCTCAAACCCAATCGAGGGATCGGCGGAAAGCAGCGCCCCCGAAGCCGTGTCGATGACGCGAACTCCCAAGCCGCACAGCGGGCGTGCTGCGCGAACTCGGGAGACAAGCTGGTTCCAGGAACGCGCAAGAATCATGCGGGCCAGAAGAAATGCCGGGCAGCGCCGCTCTCGCGTACCTCTGCCCGGTGCTGAAGGTTGAAATATTCGATCTGGAAAAGCGCGGGATCGCCCGAGGCTTGCTTTCGCAACATTCCCAAGGGATGGCGCGAGCGGGCGGGATCATCGGTTTCGAGATCATCCACCTGGACGATGATGGCGGATTCAATCGTCCATTTTTCCTCCTCGCAGCGGATTTCCACGGCGATCCATCCCCGACCGTCTTCATCCAGCTTTGGCTCCTTAAACTCTAACTTCGGCGGGGCCGCCTTTTCCGTGCCCCCTATGGGTATGTCTTTGATGGTCGGCTCGATGCCGTTGATAAGCCCGCGAGAAACTGTCGCGCTGGTGCCGTTCATCGAAACCTTGAATGGGTGATTCCACGGCTTCCAGATGGAACAAGAGATCAAAGTGCCATCCGGGGTCTGACGAAGGGAGACGCCATCTCCCGCCAGGATTCGCGCTCCCCGGCAGTCCGCCACGAGCTTGTTCCAAAGGGCGGCGGTAATCCGCTGGCCGGGCCGAACGAAAAGGGACAAGTCCATCTACAGCCCCTCCGTATTGCCGTTGGCGGCCCCGTCGAGTTGCCCTGCGGAATAAATATCCTTGTTCCAGCCGTTCGGCCCGGAAAGCATCCATTCCTCCGTGATCTCCACCGAATTTCCACGGCGGCGAATTTTTGGAGCCAGCTTGAGCCAGTTGCGTTTGCTTCCCGTGGCAGGCATTCGGAACTGCCCAATATCCGGGGGACGGCTCACGATGCCGCCGATCCCGTGCAACAACCCTGCGGGAATCACCCGTACGGCGTAGGTCTTTCGGAATACAGCCCCGACCGCGAGGAAGCTCTCCGTTCCGTATAGAGGATTTTTCTTGGCTTTGGATTTCCGGCCAAGGGCGTTTCCTTCGCTGGTTTGTCCGGGCGGGTACTTCGGAAATGCCCGCTCCACTTCATCCCATCCATACTTCTCTGCAATCGAATCAAAGTTCGGGTGCGCCTCGATGGGATCTTCGCTCATCGAAATGTCGAACTCGAAGGTGATTTGATCGTCCGAGGGTTCCTTGCCATTGAGTCCCTCGTAATGCACCGTCACCTCGTAGCCGCCTTCCTCGCTCTGCTTGAAGGAGCGGGAAACAAGCGGAATGCCGAGATCAATGTCGGGGCGAACACTCAATGCTTCGCGCAAGGTCGCCACCCACATCGGCACATCGACGCTCAGGACGCCGTTGCGATCAACGCCGCCGCTGATTCCCAAAAGCTGGAGAGGATCGGCGGCCATGACTAACCAAAGACTGGAGCGGCGGGAGCCGGGGGTTTATCGATCTTGCCTTTGATGTCGCGTAGCAGGCCGCGCACGTCCCCCAAGAGAGTATTGGTGCGCTTCTGTTCAGCCCGCGCTGGATCGGCAACTCCGGCAAGACCGCCGCCGCCGATGCGTTGAAGATGGGAAACCTTGTCTTTGCCGGTGTTGAGGAGTTCCTCACCGATGGCGTTCACCTGCTTAACGGGCGCTTCCGCAAGCGATTTCTCGGAAACGCTCTGCACACGCTCGAACACCTTGGACATCATGCCCTCCAACTCGGTGTTCATCGCGTCGGTGTTAAAAACGCTCATTCCCTCTCCGAAACCGCTTTTCATCGCGCCGATGACATTTGCGATCTCGTCATTCATCCGCTCTTTCCAAGCGTCAAAGATGGGCGAGAGTTGGTTCGCGGATTGTTCGCTATTCTCGACGGCCCGGACTCGAAGCGAGCGGGCTTCATCCCTTACACGATCCGCAGCCGAGCCGATCTTTCCGCCAATCCCCGGAACATTTCGAAGCGCCCCGAGAATCTTTGCTACCCCGTCGAGCATCATCGCCACAAATGCCTGAGCCGACGAAAGGAGCGCGTTGCCAAGGCCCTTCCAGAAATCGGCGGTCGTCACCACCTGAAGCATGAAGACGGCGTTCTTCATTGCTTCGGCAAGAAGTTGCCAGATCACTTTTCCAAGGGAGGTGAACACGCCAAGGGCGAAGTTCCCGACCTCCGCGAGAGCAATCATGAAGGTCTGAAGCAGGATGTCGCCAATGCTGCCGTCAGCGAATGACTGGATAAGGAAGGCAACGACTTCGCCGATTTGTTGCCCCCACTTGGCAAAATCCATCGTCGCAAATCGATCGAGGAGCGGTTTTAGAACCGGGGCCACCTTGTTGGCCACCCCTACAAAGAATCCCTGCACCTTGAGGCCGACAAGGTTGAGCTTGTCCCCTACGTCATCGAATAGTGCAGCGTTCCGCTGGAGAATCTGAGCCTGACTTCCGATCTGCTCGGCGGCCTCGCCAAAATTGCCGCCCGAGAAAACACTCAAAAGCTCAACGCCCGATTTCCCGAAGACGGCGGATGCTGCGCGAACGCGATCCAGCGGATTCTCGAGCTTGGCAATCGCCGCGCCGAGAGTGTGGAACTGCTCCGTCGGGGTCTGCCGCTTGAGGGAATCGAGATCAATTCCCATCTTCTGGATTACGTCGCCCCCCTTGCCATCAGCCAGGGAGCGCTGCATTTTCGCAATGGCGGGACCGACATCCTCTGCACTTTTCCCGGCATTGGCGAACTCCTGTCGCAGAATTGCCAGATCAGCAACGGCGATCCCCGTGCGGGCGGTGAGATCGTTGAGGTCACCGCCGAGATCGAGCGCCTGTTTTACGTGTTGGAACTGGTTACTTATGACGGCTCCCGCTGCCTGGAGCGATTTGAACGCCACGAAGACTCCGGCAACGCCTTGTTGGAGGCGAAGCATGGAGCCCTGGATACGAAGCAACGCGGCATCAAGTTTGCCGGAGTCGGCTTCAAATACGGCTTTGGCGGATGCGGACATTCATGTCCGCTGCGATGTCAAACTGGCGACAGATCGTTCGTGCAATACCGCAGGGGCCCTGTCTTATCCGGGACTCCATCTTGTGCAGAAAGATCTTGTAAATGCATTTCTTTTCCTCGATATTCACAATTGATATCGCCCAGAAAAGGCACTCTAGATTATATGCCAAAAAAGACTAAAAAACCCACGACACGCCTTTATGAGGTAGTGATTTCGTTCGCGATGTTTGAAGAACATCTGATCTTCCACGTGGATGAAGATGAATACCATCGGTTGACCTCCGTATTAGAGGCGGCGTACAAAGAGCTACGCCGATTTTATGGCTGTGGCTTGGCGGATGGATTAGGGTGCTATATCAATACTTCGGCCATAACGAAAATAAACATTTTGGACTATATGGGTGGCCTTTCCTTCGAGAAACCGCCCGAAAGATCGGAGGCGAAATGGAAGCAATTAATCGAGGAACGTGAGGAATCTGAAGACCCTATGATTTTGAGAATATGGGCGAGCGGCGAACAGAGCATCGATGTCTACCATCAGGTAGACTATCAAGAATGGCTTGCAATCCAGGCTGCAATGGAGGAATCGAGCCAGCATTTTATTGGATTTACTGACGAGGACGGGGAGCGGGTGATTTTTCCTGTAGCAAAGATTGCTGCCATTGAATCGTACGACACCCATTACCTATCCGATGAAGATATTGCGCGAATCTTCAAAGAGGAGGACGGAAATGACAAACCTCTCGAATGATCGGTCGAGAACAGCGGTTTGTATTCATCCTTTCCATCCCGTCTTGCGGATGGTCTTTTTCATTAGATATTCCGCCTGCCGCCGCATGGCGTTTGCTTGATAGTTGATCGCGCGTTGAATTCGGCTCGCAAAACCTTTCACATTGCCCACAAAGCGAACCTCGTTTGCGACCGTAATACGGAATTTTGAACCCGTCCGGGTAACATCGATTGAGCCTTGGCCTGCTCCGTGGCGGCTTACCCAGGGAGGCAAGCGGACACCGAGCTTTAGGGCCGCCCGGTTCCAGCCTGCGGCGAGCCAACCAATTTGGGCAAGGAGTCGGCGCTGAAGTTCCGCTAAGGCGGCTTTCGGAACACGGTACGGCTGCCGCAGCCCTCTGGAATTAATCCGCCCGGTGTGTTTATCGCGAAACCGGCGGTGGAGTTCTTCTGGCGATGCCGCGCCCGAACGGGTGTCGAGATCACGCTTGCGGGCCGCTATCATAATCTTGGCAAGGTCGCCCTTGATTGCTGCTTGGCCCTGGGCTCTGGCCTTGGGGCCAGAAACGCCTTTCGACGCCGGAGGAGTGACCGCCACCACCGTCTTTACAAAACCCTTCGCGGCCTGTTCAACGAGGTCGGCCTTTGTTTTATTGACCAAGGGACGCAGCTCGCGAATGGCCTTCTCCAGCCGGGACATATCGAACTTGAACTTAATCACGGTTCACCTTTCCAGTTGGAAAAAAGCGTTTCCCATTGAGCGGCTGCCGGAAGGGATGGAGTAACAATCCAATGGCGGCCTTCCACGAAGATCGCGGCCTGCTGGTAAAGAAGCAGTTCCGCGAGGGGGAGTTCCCAAAGAATGAAGTCCCGGTGCCAGCCTGTTTCCCGCGCCAGTTGGAAAACAAAGAGCGCGAGCCAGGCTGGCGTCAGCCGTTTGGGGGCGCTTGCTTCGAGCGTCCGCCGCCTGCATCTTCGCGGGGGAGCGTTTCAAATTGGGCGTTGCCGACCTGCTCAATCCCTGCCGCGAGATGCTCTATCGCTTGGGTCATTGCATTGACCGGGAGATTTAATTCGAAATCGAGAAGGTATTCTTCCTCAAAGGCCGTGATGTTTTCCCTGGCGAGTTTGGCCGCTTTCTTGACCGTTTCAATAGGAGCCGCTTGGATGAAGAGAAAGGTGGTAAGCTGCCGTTGTTTTTCTTCATCGGAAAGCGCCGCCTTATCCTCGGCGCTCCCGAGAATCATCGAGAGTTTTAGCTTCCGGCAAAGGGTTAATGTACCGGCGCTGAAAGGCCGCAGCTTGAGCATGCCAGCCTGGGGAGCGGGTTCAATGAAAACGTCGATCTGCTTTTCGGTTCGTTCGTTGGAGGTCATTTCTCAAGTCCCTCAAGAAGTTCTTTGCGGCGTTCGGGAGTGGCGTCGAAGGGAATTAGCGCCATCCGTTTGCCTTTGCGGATCAAAGCCAAAGGAGCCTGGGAAATGATGGACTCCAGAACGCGAGCGTGGTTCTGAAAAGCGGCTTTGATATAGGAGAGCGGGTGCTCGGGATTATGCTGAACAAAATCCGTCTCATTCCATGCGCGGATCATCGCTTGCGTGATGAATCGCTCACAGGCGCTTTCCGGCTTGATCGTCCAGGTGACGACCCTCTGTTCTCGTCCGTCGATTAACTCGCGCGTTTCGAGATAGGGGCAATCGCTATCGAGTGGAATTCCAACCGCCGCGAGCGCGGCAATCAGTTGCGTTGTGCGTGACGTAACGGGATCAACGTCCACCTCCCGCAGAATAATCAGCTTGTCTCCACGTTCCATAATCAGACCGCCTGGGCGTTAGGGTAATTTTTGAAGCTGTATTCCCATCCGTCGAAATCCTCGTTCGACTCGGATTCTTTAAGCTCCGTGATGATGGTCACGCCACCCGTGACGCCCGACACGCCCGGATCGCCCACGCCTGGCACGACAGAGAGTGTCCCGTGACCTTTGACTGAGCCCTCCATCATCGACTTGTAGGGATGGGCACGGGCAATTTCGCCGTCGCTCCCGGCAAGTTCCTTGACCTGCACGGATCGGGTTGTTTCAACGCTGTCAATGAGCGTTCCTTCGTGCCGAGTGATTCCAAATTTAACGTCGTTGGCGGGCATGGATACCTCACGTTGCGTGTCAATGCGTGAGCACCTTGTAGCCCGCCTTTAACAGTAGAACAGTGCGGAATTTCCCATCAATCGCTTCCGGTTGGCTGGTTGAGAAGGAATAGCCGAAAATATAGACATCTCCAACCGTATTCGCATATGCGAGCAGCAGGGATTTATCTGCCAGTACCTTTTGAAGATAACCCAGAATGACCGTATGGGTTCCCGAAGGGGCGTCATGGGCATGACATTCAAGAGCGATCTCGGTCTCAGACCGGAACACCGTTGACGAACCCGCAAGCGATTCAGACTTCGAGGTAACGGTAATTGCCGGAAGTTCGTGAACCTCATCGGTTTGCCCGATGAAAAAGTGCAAATCGGAAAGCTCCGGCGCAGCTTGCAAAGCGGCGCAGAAAGCGCGCTCAAGTGCGTGGTCGAGCATGGCTTTAGTCCCTTGGAGAAACCACCAGCACGAGCATGGGATACCGCGGATGGTTGGTGACGCGGGTGATGCGGAAACGATCCCCATCGAAACCAATCACATCGCCTAACTTGGGTCGTGGGCCGCCATTGAAATCAGCGATCGGAATTTTGACGGTGAAATCGCCGGTGCCCGTGAAACCGCCGAGGTTCAGTTCCTCGCCGATGGCTGGTTCGGACACCAATGCCCGGAAAGATCGACTGTTCCAGGTGACGGTTTCGCCAATAGTGTGAAGGATTTTGGCAAGGTCTTCCGCCTTTTCATCTTTGAGCGACATGCCCAAAGGGGCATGTCAAATCATGCCTCAAGAATGGAGCCGTTCGGTCGTCTGCGATAAGCTAAAGACGCATGTGCAGAGAAGCGGTCATGTTAAGAACCGCTCTCGCAGTAAAGCGGTCCGAAATGCATAGCCCAATACAAAGCCGCTCCGGAGCGCCAACCCGAAATCAATACCTCGGCAGAATCCCGCACAAATTCCCCCGTCATTATTCGCTCGCGGCGATACGCAATCGGCATGCGGCGACAGAGATCGATTGCAAATAGCAACCGATGCATTACCTGCCGCGCCAGTTGTTCCTGCCATTTAGCGTCGTCTGGCGACCCCTCAACGGCCGCAGTGAGTGACATTGGAATATGAGGCAACCTTGGCGGATCTTCACACAGCGTTCGGCAGGCACAATCGCATATATTCAATTCCATCCAAGTCAGACTACGAAGCCAGACATCCACAGTTTCGGGAGGTTCAACACGCCAAGGCGTTGCGCGATGAAGCTCGTCGGTCAGTGGCTCCAAACGGCGATACAGGCGAGTCCAAGGTGTAAGCTTGCGCATATGATTTTGATTTTCAATGAACGATCTTTATCTTTCTCTGGGTGATTTTCGATAAAGAAAGTGAAAAGCCCTCGCGCCGTTTCCAACGCGAGGGCTCTGGCCGAACTCAAACTGCAAATCGTAGTTTTACGGTCCAGCCGGACGAGTAATCCGCTTGATCCCGTCCGGAATCGCCGCTTTGAACCCGTAAAGGCATTCTACGGTAACAAAGATTCGGTTGCTCTGGGTTTCCGTGTAGCGGAGGTAACCGAACGTCAGACCGGTTTCCGGATCGGTCACCGCGCCTGCTTCTTCGTAGTGGGCAACGGGCTGGAGGTAGCGCATTGCCACCGCAAGGCCGCTCGGGTGTGCTGCGAAACCTGCCAACTTCTCGCCATTCTCGGGCAAAATCACCGTCTCGTAGATGTCGAATCCAGCAAGGCGGCGAATCTGAGCCTCGACCACGCCGGGCTGCGCGATAGGGGCCATGAAGCTCTTCGCCACAATCTCATCGCCGAGCAGGCTAGTGAAATATGCGCCGTCGAGCACCAGCGCACGATCGCTCACCGGCATCTTGGCGATGCTGCACGCCTCGCGAACGGCCAGAATCTTCTTGTAATCAAACGCCGAAGCTGCGAGAGCGGGAATCGCTGGAGCGCCATAGTTGGCAGCCGTAATCTCGCTGAAGATATCCTGGAGGACATCCTGCGCGAGCTGCTTGACTGCGCTGGAAACAAGGGTTTCCAGGACATTGAGCGCCGTTTCCGTCGCCTCGCGGGCTGTGACGTGAATGGTTTTGTATTTGTGCCGGTTCAGCTGCACGGGAACAACCGCAACAGTCGAATCCGCCGATGCAGTGTAGTTTCCTGCGAAGTCACTCGACTGTGCCGGGGCGCCAACAACTGGAACACGAACTGTGTCGAGTTTATCTGCGGGCTCGGGGGAGAAGTTGGTCGAGAATGCCCGAAGCGGCGTCAGGGCCGCCATGAACGGCTGGAGGGCGCTCTGCGCAACCTTGATGTCTTTTACATTGGTAAGGGTGTTAGCCATGGGGGAAAGGTCAGTGAGCGGTTGCGGTGTTGCTCAGGATGAGCGCCTGCTGCTGTGGGGAGAGCGACCGCCAGAAGAGCGTCTGTTCTTTGGGGTCGGTGATTGCTTTGAAGCGGGAGACGAGGTCTTCCGTCTGGTGATCGGCCTTCGGAGTGACCGGGGCGGGAGCAGTGGTGCCGGTGGACGCGACGATCTCCGCAGCCCGTTTGGCGGCCCGCTTTTCGATATCCTTTTCGGCGGCCTCGAGTTCCTCGTTGCGCTTGGTTAGCGTGACGAGGTTCTGGCGGACGGAAGCCAGGTCGGCGTCGAGCCTTTCGCGTTGGGCCTGGAGTTCCGCGACCTGAGCGGTGAGAGCTTCGGTTTTCGTGGCGGCTTCGCTTAAGAGCGTCTCGCGCGCGGAAGCGTCGGCTTCGAGCGACCGCAGGTTTGCGAGTGCCTCTTCGAGTTGTTCGTCGACAGTCAGCATGATGCTTCCCACGCGGTGTCAACTCGCGGGCGCGGCGCGAGGAGCTACATGTCGACGGCGAAGCGTTTGCAGGGCCTCCTCCCGGCTTCTCACCATCCCCGAAAGATTGAAACGCATCGCCTTTCGGGCGGAGAACGTCTGTCCCTCCATTGCCTCCGCTGGAATTTTTCTGCCGCGAGCCAATACCGCTGCATGAAAGTCTGCGGCAATCTCTTCAACATCAGCCTGAAGCCAGGCGCGCTGCTCATCCGTGAGTGAAACGCCGGGTGTCCCGGTACTCTTGAATTTTCCAGCAGCAAATACCTCCACCTGCAACCCGGCCTGCTTGTAAGCCTGCGAGCTATCGACGACAGGAAGGATGACTCCGATGGAACCGATCCGCGCGCTGGGAGTGGCGTAGATCGCGTCACACTGCGAAGCGACCCAGTAAGCGGCGCTGCACATCTGGCCGCCGGAGAAAGCATAGGTGTATTTGGCCTTGCAGAGATCGGCCACCGCCTGGGCGAGTTCCGGGGTGCCGCTGACGCTTCCTCCGGGAGAATCGACATCCAGAAGAACCGCCTGAACATCCGGCCACTCCGCAGCGGTATTGACGGCTCTGATGACCTCCTCGATATCCGTCGCCCCGAATAGCACTCTGCAAAGCAGATCGGGATTGCGCATCATCGGCCCATGGATGGCGATGATCCCAACACCGTCTTTAGCCGTCAGGAGCGGCGGCACGTCCAATTCATCTTCATCTCCCGAGTCGAAGGGAGAATTGGGCGAATCAAAGAGAGTTCGCCCGGCAGCGATCATTGCCGCATGCGCCTCGGGCGCGATGAGCCAGGGGTGATATGAAAAGAGAGTTTCAGCCAGCGTCACGCTGGTGAACCGATGTCAACAAAGGGGGAAGGAAGTGCAGCCACCCCGGCTTCTCAGCCTGACCGCGATCACTGAGTCCGTATTAAGACCCAGAGGGTTTTGTTTTGCATGCGCGTCGCACTTCAAGGTGCAAAAGGAAAGTTCCCGTTTTCGGTTATTCTTCTAGAAAGGTGCGTAAATGCCGCCGCAGCCTGGAGCGAAATGACTCCACTTCCCGCGCAGCGAAGGGCATCGGCTCGGTTCTCGTCCACCACCAGGGCCATCCCATCAACCAGCAGACGAAAGCCGGATTCAACCGCCGGTGTGAGGTATGGGGCGGTGTCGACAACCTCTCGCCACAGGTCGGAATTGGGGCCGGGTGCGAAAAGGCATGGGCCACAAAGTTCGGCAACTGATCGAGATGCATCCGCCCGGTGCCATTCCCGGTTACATGATCCCTGGAATTGGCACCTTTCCCATCCCGCGCCGCCGGGGTCGGCCATGCCGCCGCTTGCCCTGCAAGAACCATCCCGTGCGTTTCGCCGTGGCTTGGGGCAATCCGCGTGGTGCGATTGCTGTTCGCGCTGGCCGTTGGCGTCGCCCAGTGCCGCGCCTGCTGGTCGAGCCCCATTTCGTCTTTGCGATCTCCGCCCCGGCTGCGGAAGGAATCCGCCGCTGGGGTCTGCCATTTTGCCGCCATGCTCGGGAGCATCAGATCGCCGCTCGATCCGGCCTGGTTCGGGCCGCCCTTGGTTCCGTCCGTCGCTTTCTCCGTCGGCCAAAACTGTGCCGCCCCGACTAGCCCTGCACGATTGTTCGGGGTGACTAGGCCGCGCTTCTCCGAGTCGTTCGCCCGGGCGGTGGGCCATAATGAACAATCTGGCGCGCTGATGGGCGGCGCCCACATCGGAAGCTCGAAGCACCGTCCATTCAACATCGAACCCGATCTGGGCCAGGTCCCGCAGAACTCTTCCGAAGGCGGTGCCAGCGGACGAAGAAAGGAGTCCCCGGACGTTTTCGAGAAACACGAATCGCGGTCCAACACGGTGAATAATCTCGGCGATCGCTTCCCAGATCCAGCGTTCATCCTCGACGCCCTTTCGGCATCCGGCCAGGCTGTGCGGCTGGCAGGGAAATCCAGCGCTGATCCAATCAACTCGCCCAGCAAACTGCTCGGCAGGGAAGGACTCGAGCGAATCGCTCCAAACAGGCGCTGGCTCCAGGCTCTTCTCTTCCATCCGCGCCAAGAGGCAGGCTTGAGCGTAACTTTCCCATTCAACGTAACACGCAGTGCGGGCTCCGGGGAAAGCGAGCCTGATGGCTTCATCAAGCATACCGACTCCGGAACAAAGTGAGATTCCAACGAAGGGGGGACGATCCACATTCACGCTCCGGGCAGGTGTCAATCGGCCTGCACCACGGAAGGGCGGGCTGGATCTGTGGATTCGTCGGGGCTGACGCTTATCGCGCCGGTGATCGGCCGGTAGAGCAACTCCAGCGGCACATTGTATTTTTCCGCCAGATCGATCAGGAGGCGGGCATCTTGAGCGCGAATTTCCGCCTGTTCCTCAAAATCAAGCCCGAGCTCGGCGTAGGACTCGGAAAGGGTCTTGAGTCCCGCTTCCACGTCGGCCCGGTTTTGCTGTGCCTCCCGTCCAGCATCGACGGTAACGCGCTTAGGACGCTGCCAGCGGACTTTCTGCCAGCCGACTTGCGCGGGCAGGTCGCCTTGGGCAATCGCGTCGCTAATGACGTAGGCCCAAGTCGGCAATAGAAACCGCTGGACCAACACTCGCTGCCGGAAGGAGAAGCGCCGGTCTGCCTTGGCTACAACGAGCCGAACGCCGGCGCCGCCAATCTTCGAAGAATCGGCAGCGAACTCGAACGGCAGCATTCCCAATGCCCCATCGCGCCGGAGGTGCTCGAGAAATCCGGTGAAGGTCGGACTTGGGCGGTTGGACTGGAAGCTATCGAGCGATTCATTGGGTTTGAGCGCCACAAGTTTCCCCCCGATGATCCGTTGAAGCAGTCCGGGGTCGCTGCTATCGCTGCTCATTGGTTCCCGGCCAAGGGAGAAATCACCCGATTCTTCCCCGAGGTCTCCGCGCTCTGTTTTCAGGATACGGGCCACGTCGGCATTATCTTTGACTGCGTGCTTCTCAAGCGCGAGAAGCTCCATCTCATCCAGAACGTGGTTGATCGAGTGCTGGAGGGTGGGGGAGTTGCGAACGGCGCTGGCCGATTCCGGTTCAAAAACGTGAAGGATGCTTGCCGCAGGCAAGTCCCTGAATGTTGCATCGTCGAGAATCAACCGATAAAACGCGGGTGCTCCGATGGCATCCAACCCAATCCCGTCTACCGTTTCCGTTCCGCCCGCTGCATCTCCGATGCGATGGGATTCAATAAGCTGGATGACCGGGCGGCGCTCCCTGTCGCGGGTCTTGTGAATGAAGTATTCCCCATCAATATCTACCCCGCGGCAGACAAGCGCCTGGCATTCTTCAAACGAGAATCGCCCGGTCACCTCGCACCGGGCAGCCCAGTTGGCGAAGTATTCCTCGGCAATCCGATTCCAGGCCGGGTTGGGCGATTGTGCCTGTGGTCTGATCCCGTCACCAGTCGAATAGATCGCCATATTGCCGACCAACTCCCGCACGAACCCGGAGTTTTTGTTGAGGTAACGTGACCGGCGGACAAGTTCATTGCGGATGCCGGGGGTGAGATCGCGTTTCGCGTCCCCAGGCATCGCGCCAGGAACACGCCCCCGGCGCGGCGACCAGTTGGCCGATTCATAAGGACTGAACCACCCGAAGGACAAAAATCGGGAGGCCAGTTTGAGAAACCGGTTCATTTTGGCAAATACGGCGAGACCGTTGACTGGCTGACCCGGCGGCTTGGGCCATACGTGGCGGGATTAAGCACACGCAGGGCGCATGAGCATTCCTCCAGCACTTCCTTCACCGGCATGGAAAACTGCTTGCCGACCGAAGAACCGCTGTCGCTCCAGGCCATAATGGTTTTGCCCTCCATCAGCATCTCCTTGGCCTTTGCCTGGATCTGGAGAACTTCAGCGATGGTAAATCCGATGACGAATAGCCCCTGCGCCATTGTTTACCCTCTCCAGTCTGCGGTGTAGCCGCGCGTATCGACGTGAACGAAACCGCTTCGAGGATAGACTCCAATCCCACCGGAGAAGACGCCCTTCTTCCGCATCAGCTTCAAAGCATCGGCCCACTGTTCAGGGGTGCCTTTATCGCACTCGAAGTCGATGGCCTTGAACTGCATGTGGAAAGACTGGCTCTCGCCGCCGACCGCGCGGTTGTAGGCGAGGTTGCGATAGGTGGAGATCAACCGAATGGGAGCGCCCATTTCTTCCCGAAGCTTATCCAGCACCTTCAATGTGGGCACGATGTTCGGCCAGAGATTGCGCGAAGGAACGGAGTTCTGCGCGCCGTCACGCACGCGGCTCCAATAGGAGGTGAATTCGCGCCCTTTGAAAAAGCAAAGGCCCTGTGCATCGATGAATGCTTCCAAATCGGAGGCATCTGAATTGGAATTCGTGGTCATGGCACAGGCTCCAAGTCAACCGCCGAGGGGTCGGAAAAGAGTTTCGTGACGTCCTCACCGTTGCGAATCACGCGGCGGCCTTCGCCGAGCGCCCACCATCTCCGAACGATCACGTCGCAGTAGGCCGGAGAGATTTCCAACCCATAGACACGGCGTCCAAGTTGCTCTCCGGCAATCAACTGGCTACCGCTGCCGGAAAACGGTTCAAAGCAAAGTCCGCCCTTTTTCGTGTGCTGGCGCATCGCGATGGCGAAGCATTCCAGGGGTTTGGGCGTGGGATGGTCGGGTCGTTCGTCGTTGTTCAAGCCCTCGAGCTCCCAGACACTCCGTTCGTAATCGGGGCTTTCCCTCGGCGGCTTCTGTCCTTTGATCCAACCAAAAAAGCACGGCTCATGCGCCCAGAGGTACCAGGAGCGCGTCAGGATCGGGCGGTTCGGCTTCGCCCAGATGATCTGCTGGTGGACGAAGGCCCCGTTCTTTTCCCACGCATCCTCCACCATCCGCTGGCGGCGGCTGGCGTGCCAGCAATACCAGGCAGCATTTGGTTCGATTGCGGCTTCGATGGCTGTCTTGATGAACCGATCGTAAAGGTCGCAGTTTCGGGCGTCGTCTGCCTCATCCCAGGTGGCCCCGTAGGTTTCAGACCAGTCTGTGTTTGTCGTGGGGCGACTGCCTGGATGGTTCGTGCCGTCGTAGCCAACGAGGTAGGGAGGATCGGTGGCAAACAAAATGGCCCGCTCGCCGTTCATCACCCGGCGCACGTTTTCGATATTGGTTGAATCGCCGCACAGAAGCCGGTGCTGCCCCAGTTCGTAAAGGTCGCCCGGCTTGGTGATCGGGGTGACGGGTGGGGGAGCGACGGTGTTGCTATTGTCCTCCGTAGTGTCGAGGCGTTCGAGAAGATCATCAAGCGAGTCCTCGTCGAACCCCGTCAGGTTGAGGTCGACCTTGCCATCGAGCTCCTTGAGCAGCGCCTTCAGCCCTTCCTCGTCGGTTTCGGCGATTTCGGCCAAGCGGTTATCGGCCAGTAAAACGGCCAATTCTTCGTCCTCGTTGGCGAAATCCTGGAATTCAACGGGAACGATCCGGGCATTGAGCTTCTGGGCGGCAATGAGTCGTCCGTGGCCCGCCACGATGAAGCCCGAGCGGCTTGATACGGTAATGCAGTGACGCCAGCCGAAATAACGGATGTTCTTCGCCAGCAGTTCGATCTGACCGTCGGGATGCCGGTTTGGGTTGCGCGGATTGGGCTTTAGTTCCTCCACCGGCAGTAGCCGTTCATGGGAGCACCAGACTTCGATGCCGTCGGCCAGGGCTTTTGCCTTCGGCCTTTCCACCGTTTCGCCCAATTCCACGCTCACTTGGCGAGTCCCTCAGTCTTTGCCGGAAGTTCCACCTCGACCGCAGCGCCCCCGAACTTCGGGTTGCTGTATTGAGCCCGCCAGATCGTGCCACAACTGGCGAGAAGGAAAATGGCAAGGGTAATCAGAATGATCCCGGCGACCAACTGAACGGATTTGAAGCTCATGCCACCCAACAGGGTGTCAACGCCGCGTCGGGCCGCCATGCAGGATGTGTGCCTGCTCCTGCTATCAGACCGCAGATAAACTCAAATAGATAGCTCGATGGTTTCCTCGAATGGAGCGAATGACACGACCGTGCAAGCAGCTATGAATGCCACCGACTCGGACAAGAAAATCGAAACCCGCAACGACGCCTGGGGATTTTTCGCGACGCTTCGCGAAAACCTGAAATTGAGCGATGCTGAGACCGCTGCTGCCTTCGACCGAGCGGCCCGCTTCACCGCCAAACGGCTCGGCATGAACTCCCCATGCACGACTCTCCACGAAATTCAAACAGAGAGTCGGCCTTTCGTAAGTGCCTGATTCTGACAATCTAATCGAAGTTCGAGAAAAACATGGTGGGCCTTCACCATGTTGTCGGAAGTGCGAACTTCGCTCTCGGGTTAACAGGAGGGAGGTGTTCTCGGGCGATTTGAACGCGCCCGCTTTCCGGAGACATCAGGCCTTTGTCGCCCGCCTCAGGTCTGACCGCTCTGTCACCCCTGTTCCCCGTCCGCCTGGCTGGATCAATCCGCCCGGGCTCTCACCGATTTGCCCACCCGCAAACTCCTTCGCTGCAGCCCGAACCGGGGCTTTCGGGGTGATTTGAGCCCTATGCAAAAACCTTGTTCCAGCCCGCCGTTTTCTCTGTAAATCCGTTTTTTCGAGGGTGGAATTTCCGATATCCGAAAATCGCCAGCTTGGCCAACCTCTTTGCCCCAATTTTCCGCCAATGCCCACCGCCCGCCAGCACCCGCTTCTCGTGTTCCTCGTCCACATGACCCAGTCGATCCTGTTGCGGCAGATCGCCTACCTGAAAGCGGAGAACGCAATCCTCCGGTCCCGGGTGGGGAAGCAGGTCCAGACCACGCCCGCCGAAAGAGCGCTTCTGGTGCGGTTGGGCGCGCCCCTGGGGAATGCGATCCAGGAACTGCTCTCAATCGTCCATTACAAGACGTTCCTTCGGTGGGTTCGGGAGGGAGTGAAACCCGCCGGTAAGAGATCAACCCGGCCCCCGGGTCGCCCGCCAGTTCCCAGAAACGTCGAGGAACTGATCCTACGGTTTGCCCGGGAGACGGGCTGGGGCTACGCCCGCATCCAAGGCGAACTCAAGAAGCTCGGGATCACTGTAGCGGCCAACACGATCAAGAAGGTGCTGATCAAGAACGGGTTCCATCCGAGCCCCAACGGAACGAAAGGCGATTGGGAGCGCTTCATCAGGCGGCATATGGACACGTTATGGGCGTGCGATTTTTTCACCAAAGACGTCTGGACCGGGTTTGGAAAGGTGACCTACTACGTGCTTTTCTTCATCCATGTTGGCACCCGGCGGGTGCGGATCGCTGGGATGACCTGCCAGCCGAACGGGCCTTGGGTGGAGCAACAGGCCCGAAACTTCGTGATGGAGCTATCCGATCGAGGTGAAGCCGCCACCCACTTGATCAAGGACGGGGACACAAAATTTACGGAGAAATTCGACGAGATCTTCAAGAGCGAAGGAATCAAGGTGAAACGGCTCCCGTACGCTTCTCCCAACCTGAATGCCTACGCTGAACGGTTCGTACAAAGCGTTCAAAATGAATGTCTTGATCATTTTGTGACCTTCGGCGAACGGCACCTCGAATACCTGCTTCGGGAATACGAGGACCACTACAACACCGTTCGACCTCACCAGGGGCTTGGGAACCGGACGGTTGGAGTTGTGACGATGCCGCCGCTTGACTCGGGGGCGCCCAAACTCTGCGACGTCAATTGCGAGGCCCGGTTGGGCGGGTTGCTGCGGCATTATCACCAAAGAGCGGCTTAACCCGGACATTTCATCGGTAGCAGGGCGGGCGTGAGATTGCCTGAAGAAAAGAGAAAATGGAACGAAAGAATGGCGAAAGGGGATGTAATTGGAGATTCTAAAGGATCGAGGGCAAAGTCCCCC
>Ga0180217_1002045_pt1 | contig 19703 bp, 10 predicted proteins | sample eDN3rd37CBELigOP_FD_128521 | JGI IMG/M metagenome (GOLD analysis project Ga0180217, IMG submission 128521) | Enriched Organic Plus compost microbial communities from Emeryville, California, USA - eDNA 3rd pass 37_C BE-Lig OP (version 2) (version 2) ... | reverse complement strand
TAATGTTGATTGTTGGTTTATGAAGTTTCCGTATTCCTTATGTACATTAGAGGAACTTTGGCATCGCATACAAGCTGATGACAACAAGGCATTTGATGAGCTCTATGCCAGAACCTGGAAAGAGCTTTATATCCAAACCTATAGTAAGCTAAAAATAGAAGATTTGTCTAAGGATATCGTACAAGATATATTTGTTGACATCTGGAACAAACGTTCTGTACGTGATATACAGAATGTCAAGGCCTACTTGGCGCAGTCTGTAAAGTTCAAAGTACTGGATGAGTTCCGCAAAGCCCGGTATGAATTTGTCGAGATAAACAAATTCATCGAAGAGATAAAATCCAGCGATCTTACCGATACAAAGGTAAACGACAAAGAGTTTTTTGAATCGTTCCATAACTGGATTGATAATTTACCTCGTAAAAGAAAAGAGATATTTCACCTGAAATACGAAGAGGGTTTGTCGAACAAAGAGATTTCTACCCGATTAAATATATCCCAGAAAACTGTTCAAAATCAAGTTCTTAATTCCTCTTCTGAGCTGCAAAAGCTTTTGAGACGCGCTCTTTTTATCAGTTTTTTTATTTTTTTTGGGAGTTAGCACTACTTTCTACGACATACATATAAGAAAGCGACGATTGTAGACCATTTCTTGTATGTCTGGAAATTCAAATAGAATAAAAAATAAAGTGTTGGCAATCTTTAAAAGATATGTCAAAGGCGAAGCATCTCCTGAAGAGGCACGCTTCGTAGAACGTTTTTACCAACAGATTGGGAAGCAAAAGGAGGATGCAGATGTCGATTTCGACCGCTTGGGAAAAGAAATTAAACAGACTATTGATAACCAAATATCATCGAAAGATAAGGTCATAAAACTCGGCGGCAATCCTTATTTCCGGCTTGCGGCTTGTTTGTTACTCGTCTGTACAGCAGCATTTATCATTCTTCGGATGAGCGGATCAGATAGTGCTTCCGAAAGTCTGCAAACTGCCCTTGTGACGAAAGAAAATCCGATTTTGTCTATCGGGACAGCGAAATCATATCATCTGGATGAAAGTATACAGGACAGTTCAGCCTATCGGATTATCGATGACCAAAAGGTGTTTTTGCTGTCGGCTCTAGCTGAAGAAATAACAGATGATGCGCCGCGGAAAATTACAAACCCTACTAAAAAAGTTTTCACTTTTTTATTGGATGATGGAAGCCAGGTTTGGTTGAATGCTCATTCTTCCATTGAATTTATGCCTAGCTTCAATAAGACAGAACGTATTGTACATGTATCAGGCGAAGTAAGTTTGGATGTTACCAAGCGTGAGCTAGCGGGAAAGCCATTGCCCTTTTTTGTCAAAACGCCTTTGCAGACGGTGGAAGTGCTAGGGACACAGTTTAGTGTGAACACACAAGAGGTAGGTGAAGAAAGTGTGGTCTTGCTGGAAGGAAAAATAAAACTGGAGCATAATGTATATAAGACATCGGTGGTGCTTGCGCCTAATCAAAAAGCTTTTTTAAGTACAGACAATAACCGTATACTCGTGGCGTCAGCGGATGAAAACAATAAGGTTCGCGCTTGGCGCAAAGGACTCTTTCATTTTGAAGGCGAGCGGGTCGCAGATGTCATGAAGGAACTTGCGCAATGGTATGAACAACCTATTGAGGTCGATCAAACGGTACGGGAATTACCTATTACGGGCATGATAAGTCGGTATGAGCAGCTGACGGATGTACTGGAAATTATGGAGATGACGAATAATATAGTATTTAATAAAAAGAAAGGGGTTATCTATGTAACGGCGAATGATTAGACCTAGAGGGAAGACAAAAAATTAGAGGTGCGGCGAACACCTCTAATGAAGAGGACGCTTTTTTGGCGGCTCCATGTATTGATCATGTTTAAATCAACATTCAAATGTATAAATTACTAACGAGAATTAATACACTAAAAAGGTGTAAAGGGAGATTATTATACTTACTTATTCTCACAAACCTGATAATAATATGGCCTGTACTGGGATTTGGACAGGCTTTGCGTCAGCTGGTTACCGTTGATTTCAAAAATACGGCTATCAAAGACGCTTTTAAGGAGTTAAACAGTTTAGCGGGTTTGAAGTTTGTGTACTTGCCCAAAGATCTGGATGATACTAAAAAAGTGTCCGGAAAGTTTGTCGATAAATCGACAGAATCTGTTATTAATTTCCTGCTTTCTGGGATGCATGTGACGTATTCAGTAAAAGATAATACGATCATCATCCGTAAGGTGACGCAAAATAAGCAACAAGCTGTGCAGCAACGTTCCGTCAGTGGACGGGTAGTGGACGAAAGTGGACTTCCCTTGGGAAATGTCACGGTAAAAACGAATACAGGTTCGCATCAAGCTGTTACAGATGATAATGGTTATTTTACGATTGCTACCGGAACTAATGATACCCATCTTCAGTTAAGTCTATTGGGCTACAGGCAGTCGCAGATTGATTTAACGGGACAAGCCGATTACACGGTACGGATGGCAGCCGCAGAGCAAGGACTCGATGAAGTGGTGGTGGTTGGCTATGGCGTACAGCGAAGAAGCGAAATTACCGGTGCTATTTCCTCTGTTACATCGGAGCAGGTGAATAAAATGCCGACGACCAGTATCAATGAGATGTTGAGAGGAGCAGCACCCGGCGTGCAGGTAACGATGGGTAGTGCTGCACCAGGGGGTACTTCCAATATCCTAATTAGGGGACGGAGATCGCTTTCGGCAGGGAATGCTCCCCTATACGTTGTCGATGGCGTACCTATGGCCAGTATCGACGACATCAATGCCAACGAAATAGAGTCTATTGAAATTTTGAAAGATGCCTCTGCTCAGTCTATTTATGGCGCAAGAGCGGCAAACGGAGTTATTCTCGTGACGACCAAAAGGGGCGTGGCCGGAAAAACACGAGTTAATGTCAATTCGTACGGAGGGGTACAGAATCTTTACAGAAACTTTGAGTTTTATGATGGCGAACAATGGGCAGCTTACCGCGCAGAGGCTTTCTATAATGCTTTTGGATATTATAATGAAGAAGAGGTCTTCCGGGGCATCATGGGCGATGTGTACCGATCTAAGAATTATGTGGATTGGGAAGATGTAATGCTCAGCCCATCTTGGCAAAATAAAAATGACGTCTTGATACAATCGGGGAATGAAAAGACAAAATATGCCTTGTCTTTGGGACATTTTTATCAAGATGGTATCGTGCCATCCTCCGATTTTAAACGCTTTACCGGAAGGTTGAATATAGACCAAAAACTTTCGGAAAGAATTTCCTTAGGGTCGAATATCGCTTATACGAAGTCATTTAGAACAGTTGCTGACGGTTCTTTCAATTCCTTTATTGTCATGCCCCCTCTCGCGGAAGTCTACAATAGCGACGGTTCACTGAGAGAAGATGTGACGGAGGCGGGTGAATCCCATTTTAATCCACTGTGGAATAATCGTCATGCCGACAATCTGCATACGACAGATCGCCTAAACTTTAATATGTTTGGCGACTGGAAGATAGCTAAAGGTTTGTCCTATAAGTTAAATACGGGTCTAAATACAAGAAAGGAACAACAAAATTCATATATAGGAATTGATCATACGACGGGACGAAACACGAAAGGCAGAGCTACTTTGGCGGAAAGTACCTATACGGATTACCTGGTAGAGAATATTCTGAATTATACCACAGATGTTGGTTTGCATCATATCGACGGAACAGCCATGGCCAGTTTGAACGGTATCAATTGGAAGCGGATGACCAATACAGGATTCGGCTTTCCCAATGACGATCTCTCTTATCATGCCATTGCTTCTGCCGAAAGCTTTGCTAATCCCATATACGAATTTGCAGATAGAAAATTGCTTTCCTATTTATTGCGTGGACGTTACAACTATGACGGCCGATATATGTTTAATGCTGCCATACGTGTGGATGGTTCTTCTGTTTTTGGTGCAAATAATAAGTATGGCTATTTTCCTTCTGTTGCTTTTGCCTGGTTGGCGAAAAAAGAAGCATTTCTAAAAGATGTAGACGTCGTATCTGATTTGAAGCTTCGGTTAAGCTACGGCCAAGTCGGAAATCAAGCCGTTGATCCCTATACAACACTTGGCTTGGCAACTAAGTATTTAACAGAATTTGGAGACCAAATGGCAGTCGGTTATTTACCTAATGCCGCGCTGACCAACCCAAACCTCAAATGGGAAACCTCTACATCGACTAATGTCGGTTTGGATTATGGCTTTTTTAATGGTCGGATTTACGGTGCGTTAGAGCTGTACGACACCCAAACAACTGATCTTTTGGTACAACGGTCACTGCCCACAACTTCGGGTTATGCCACACAGCTAATCAATCTGGGGCACGTACAAAATAGAGGGGTCGAATTGGCTCTTAATACTGTTGCCATTGCTGCAAAAGATTTTACCTGGAATGTGGGTGTGAACTTTACTGCCAATAGAAATAAGATCAAGAAAATTGACGGCAGGTTGGATACCGAAGGAAACCCGGCAAACGATCTAAACAACAACTGGTTTATTGGCGAATCCATGAATGTATATTACGATTATCAGTTTGATGGCATCTGGCAGTTAAGTGATGACATTGCAGGTTCGCACATGCCTCAAGCGTCTCCAGGAAGTGTGAGGGTAAGGGATACAAATGAAGATGGTGTGATTTCAGTAGATGATAGGGTCATTATTCGGCGAGACCCGAAATTTATAAGTTCCTTTATCACCAGTTTCGACTACAAAAATATTAGTTTATCCATGGACATCTATTATCTAAGGGGTGGTTATTTATTTAATTCATATTTGGCATCATTTGCAAATGGCGGTGATTTGACCGGTAAGAGGAATGGTTTGCGTAGAAATTATTGGACGATCCATAATCCATCCAACGAAGCACCAGCGCCAAATTTCACGCAAGCGCCAGCCTATCTCTCTTCACTTGCCTATGAAAAAGCTGACTATCTACGATTACGAAACATTTCTCTTTCTTACAAAATGCCGCAACGAATTGTAGAAAGAATTGGAATAGATAATCTAAGGCTTTTTTCGACCATGAGTAATATTTGGACATATACCGATGTGCAAGGGTACGGTCCGGAACAAAATCCGGGGGCCTATCCAGAACCGAGAACGTTGTTATTTGGCTTAAACTTTACATTTTAAATCAAAGAATATGAAAAGGAATATACTATATGCTTTATTATTCACGGTGATGCTCGCTTCGTGTAGCAAATTATTGGAAGAGGAAAATAAAACGCAATATTCTGCTGATTACATTTACAGTACAGAAGGTGGTTTGAAGCTCGCCGTAAATGCACTGTATACCCTTCACCGAAATTATGCGGATGACGATGCGACGATCTTTGCATTGGAGAGAGCTACTGACTTGACACTGACCAACGATGGGACAGGAAATTATTTCGGCGCTTACGACCCGGTATATATCTTGCCATCGGCAACAATAGTTGGTTATATGTGGAGAAACATGTATCTCATCATAGGAAAGGCTAATGAAATCATCCATGCGGGAGAAAAGCTTCCACAGACCGATGAACTGAGAGCAACTATAGCCGAGGCGAGATGTTTTAGAGCACAAGCCTATTTCCTTCTGTATAGAACTTATGACAGGATATGGTTAAATACTGAGCCAACGACATGGGAGAACGTCGATTTACCTAAAATATACAAGGCGGCAACGACTGCAGAAGTATTCGAACTGCTTTACCAGGATCTTGACTATGCCATCGAAAACCTCGGCTGGCAATCTTCGGAACCTGGCCGATTTAATCAGGCAGCAGCCCGGCATATAAAAGCCAAAGCGGCGTTGTGGATAAAAGATTGGGACGAGGCATTGAATCAGGTTGGCGAGATAGATCGGTCTGGACAATACGAATTGATTGATTTGGATAATATTTTTGTCGGAGCAGATCTGAACCATAAAGAGGCACTGATGGTACAACAATGGAGCCGGAATCCGGGAGGAAATCTTTCTGGCGGAACACCAAAGGGACATTATTTCGCAACATTCTTTAGTGCTGCGTATAGGCAGGAAATAGGTGGTACAGCGGAGTATGCGTGTACCCATGAAAATGGAGGTTATACGTTCGGAAGATGCCTACCAAGTCCCTATCTGTTTTCGTTATACGACCAAGCTAAGGACAAACGCTATAATAGCTACTATATCCACCGGTACCGGAACACTACAGATAGAGCTTTGCCTTATGGTTCGGTGACCGTTCAGCCCGGTGACTATTTTCCACTTTATAAAAATGGAACAAAAAACAGATTAGTCTATCCAGGATGTACAAAATTTGCCGATCGATGGACTCGTGAAGCTTTCGAAGCAAGAAGCTACAAGGATATTATTCTATATCGTTTGGCAGAGACCTACATTATGGGAGCCGAGGCGGCTTTAATGAATGGTAATCAATCTTTGGCTAAACAATATTTTAATAAAACCTGGCAAAGGGCGGGTAACGATGAATTTACAGGGACGTTGACCATCAAGGATGTTATTGACGAACAGGCCAGAGAGCTATCGTTCGAAGGCGACCGATGGTATTTCCTAAAAAGATTGGGAATCTTGATACCGCAAGTAGCAAATTATGCTGGTGACCCCGAACTCCCCAGTACGGTACGTGGACGTGTGAATCTTCCCGCTAATCCACATTTTATACGTTGGCCTATTCCCGAGACAGAAATCATCAATATGGGTGCAGAAAACTTTCCGCAAAATCCGGGATATAATTAAACATCGTGCCGAACATTTTGACAAGACTAAATTGAGAAAAAACATGAAGAAAATAATAAAGATATTCATCCTATTATGGGTAACCGTGCACCACGGTGAAGTACTTGCAACCGCTGAAGGAAATGAATTTGATATCTGTGTATATGGTGAATCGGCATCGGGTGTTGTTGCCGCTATTCAGGCAGCACGTTTAGGAAAAAATGTTGTATTGATATCAAAGAACACACATGTCGGTGGTTTAGCTACTTCCGGCCTTACGGCAACCGATATGAATCGAAACGATATGGTAGGGGGGCTTGCTAAAGAATTTTATCAACGTATACATGCTTATTATCTAAATCCAGCGGTATGGAGAAACGAAAACCGGGACGATTTTTTTGTAAGATCGATTAAGAGAACTTATCGTGGCAAGAATGATGACCGGCAAATGCAGTGGGTTTATGAATCTAAAGTGGCGGAACAGATTATGTTCGATATGCTCAAAGAAGCGGGGGTTAATCTATGGTTCAATGAACGGCTAAAATTAAAAGGGGGCGTTTCTAAAAAAGGAAAACAGATTACGTCTATTACGATGGAAAGCGGAAAATCTGCCAAGGCAAAAGTCTTCATTGATGCGACGTATGAAGGAGATTTAATGGCAAGATCGGGTGTATCTTATATAGTCGGTCGGGAATCGAATATAACGTATAACGAAACGTTGAACGGCTATCGCATTAATAGGGAAGATGGGACGGATCTAAGTGCCATCGATCCGTATGTGGTAGCAGGAGACAAAAAATCAGGACTTCTTCCCTATATTGATAAAAAGCCGCCGGTTAAACGAGGTGCAAAAGACAAAAAGGTACAGGCATATTGCTATAGGGTGACATTGACCGATGACCCGGACAATAGGGTAAAAATACAAAAACCTGCAAATTATAACCCATTATGGTATGAAGTGTTGGTAAGACGCATCCAGTTGAATCCGGATTTGAACTTACAAAATATCATCACATTAACGCCCATGCCAAATCGCAAGACAGATACAAATCATCTCGACTTTTTTGGTGCTAGCTACGATTATGCCGAAGCGGACTACGGCAAAAGAAACGAAATTGAGCAATTGCACAGGGACTATGCGTTAGGTATGTTGTGGTTGTTGGAGCATGATCCTCGTATTCCTCAGCATATCCGTAATGAAATGAAAGATTGGGGACTGGCGAAAGATGAATTTGAAGAAACCGGGAATTTTCCCTATCAGATATACGTTCGGGAAGCACGACGAATGATTGGTGAGTATGTGATGGTAGAAAAGAACGTGACGAAAGAAAACAGAGTAGATGTAGATCATCCAATCGGTGTAGGAAGTTACGCCCTAGATTGCCATTATGTATCTAAGGTAATTGACAAAGAAGGCAAGTTAAGATATGAAGGAACTATCTTTAAACCAGTTGCTCCCTATTCTATCAGTTATTATTCGCTTACTCCAAAGAAAAATGAATGCAGCAATTTGTTGGTGCCGATATGTTTGTCAGCTTCCCATGTAGCTTATAGTTCCATTCGGATGGAGCCCGTATATATGGTGCTGGGACAATCGGCTGCCGTTGCTGCAGCGATGGCTATTGATGGGGATATGGCCGTTCAGGATATTAAATATGATGCACTGGCCGAAAAGCTACTGGACTTAAAACAGGTTATCAAACCGGGTACCACTAAACCCCATTGATCATGAAAAAATTAACAGCAAACATCAAGAATGCAACACTTGGCTTGTTGGCCATGGTGTTGTACAGTTGTTCGGATAGATATGACTACCCCATACCATTGAACTCCTTTGAGAAAGTGAAAGCGGATGGTCCGGCTGAGGTTACGCTCTCGCAGGAGGAGGGGTTTTGGCAGCTTTATCGGAACGGCGAACCTTATCTCATCCGAGGTGTCGCGGCAAGTGCACCTACTTACGCCGATGACCAACGGGATTATTACTATGGAATGTTGGCCGATTATGGAGGAAACACTATTCGTACCTATGCTGTCGATGAAACGACACGGAACGTCCTGGACGCTGCATATGCTAACGGCATCATGGTCAATGTCGGATTATGGGTGGGCAAAGAAAGCCAGGGATTTAATTATACCAATACCGCTGCTGTACAGCAGCAACTCGAGAATCTTCGCCAACAAGTACTTCAATTCAAAGATCATCCTGCAGTACTGATGTGGATTGTCGGAAATGAACCTGATGCATCGTATGAGAACCTAAACCACAAGGAGCAGATGTGGCGAGCGGTAAATGATATCTGTGCTATGATCAAGGAAGTAGATGGGCTCCATCCGACCACAACGGCCATTATCAATGCCAGTCAGGAAAAACTCGGACATATCATGCAGTGGGTACCTAATATGGATGTGCTCTCTACCAACGCAAAAGAAAATACCGTGGCCGGTGCGATTGCCAATATACGGGCTGCCGGCTGGACAAAACCTTTCATACTGAGTGAATATGGTCCCAGAGCTGTTGTATCCTTAAGCAACACACCGGGACGTGTTTTAGAGTGGGGAGCTTTTGTGGAGCAGACCAGTACTGAAAAAGAAGGGGATTATAGAAAAATCTATCAAGATCATGTGGTATCCAACGTCAATAGTGGCTGTATCGGTTCTTTTGCTTTCTTATGGGGCTACCTAACCCGTGCCCAGGATCAGGTGATGACGTGGTATGGTCTGCATACCACGGACGGGCGTATTTTTGGGGGTGTAGATGCGTTGCAATACGTTTGGACTGGTCAATATCCATCCAATCGAGCTCCTGTGATTGCCTCTAGGGCAGATATGCTCCTTAACGGCAAACGGGCAGAGGATAACATCAAAATAGTTCCGGGTAGCACTAATCAAGCCGTGGTAACTGCCAGTGATCCCGATGGAGACCCGATAGAATATGAGTGGCGGATTTCTGAAGAGGGATCCCAAGGACCGGGGGGAGGCCCACATCCTGGTATACCGGGGCTTATCCAACAGAATGGAAGTGCTACCGTCACCTTTACCGCTCCTCCGGCTGGAGCCTATCGCCTATACATATATGTGAAAGACAATAATAATAAGGTGGCAAATGCGGCAATTCCTTTTTTAGTTGAATAACAACACCATGTGGAATAAAAATATATAAAAATATTGGATCATGAAGAGAATTAAATTAATGATAGCATGCCTTATGGCCGTAGCTACTTCGGTAAGTTGTACGGATAGGTATAGCTATCCTATACCGCGAAATTCCTTTGAGGAAAACATTTTGCCTCCACCGGCAAAAGTCACCTTATCCAAAGAAAGCGGTGCATGGAAGATGTTTGTGAATGACGAAGAATTCTATGTCAATGGTGCTTGTACCAATAACTATTATGGCAGCGTAGCAGACTTTGGTGGAAACGTTATAAGGACGTATGGTGTCAATGAAGAATCTCGTGCCATATTGGATGAAGCGCACGAAGCAGGTCTATATGTCAATTTCGGACTGTACATGAAGCGGGAGGTAGATGGATTTAATTATGACAATGAAGCTGCGGTAGCCCAACAATTGGTAGAAATGAAACAAGTTATTGACCGATTTAAAGACCACCCTGCTTTGCTATGTTGGTCCATTGGCAATGAGGCGGAGGCAAGCTATACGAACCTTAAACTATGGACAGCTGTCAACGATGTTGCTAAATACGTCAAAGAAGTTGATCCAAACCATCCCACAACCGTAGCGCTATCCAATTCCGATGTAACGAAAATTCGGCATATTATTAATATGGCGCCAGAAATAGATATTCTTTCGCTCAATATCTATGCGCCAAGCTTACCGAATGTTATACCTAATATCACGGCGGCTGGTTGGGATAAACCCTATATGATTACCGAATTTGGACCGAGAGGCACGTGGCAAATGAATGCAGAACCAACTAGGGTTCTCGAATGGGGCGGATTGGTAGAACAAACGAGTACAGAAAAAGCGGAGGTTTATCTCACCGCTTTTCAAGATCATATAGCGGCCAATAAATCTAATGGATGTATCGGCTCCTTTGTGTTTCTATGGGGATATCAGAAACATGGGGATGTGTTAACGTGGTATGGTCTTCACGATAAAAAAGGATATGCCTTTCCAACGGCCGACGCTATGCAATATGCATGGACAGGATTTTATCCGTCTAACCGGGCGCCGGTCATAGCAGATAGAAATGCAATCTTGATGAACGGAAGAAAAGCAGAAGACAACATTAAAGTAGAGAAAAATTCCAATAACGCTGCTTCTGTTGTTGCTACAGACCCTGATGGAGATCCATTGACCTATGATTGGATGATCATGAAGGAAAAAACCGCAAGTGCAGATGGTAGTCTTCCCGATGGAATTAAAGGGCTAATTACCGATAATAAACAGGCTAATATTTCTTTTAAAGCCCCATCAGCATCCGGAGCGTATAGGTTGATTGTTTTTGTACGGGACGATGCCAATAAGAAGGTAGCCAGTGGTGTAATTCCATTTTACGTTAACTAATATACAAATTATGAAAAATATGATAACAACACGAGCTTTTGTACTCGTCTTTCTCTTAGCACTGCTAGCTTGCAAAAAAGATGAAACAAACGTACCCATAATGGATGTCCTTTCGGTAAAATTGACCCAAAATGTGGATTTACCTTATATAGTTACCTCGAAGGATCAGATTGTATTTGATGTTACTATTTCTTCCAATTCAGACCACATCATCAAAGATGCGACACTAAGTCTTGATGGAAGGGAACTGCATACTGCGTCGGCGTCTGCCACCAATGAGATTGTTTTAAAATATAGCTACAAGGTAACAGGAAATGATGTAGGAAAGAGTCTGATATTTAGGTTAACCGTTACGGACGAGGGGGATAAAACCGTCGATAAAGATTTTACTGTATATGTGGAATCAGCGCCGGCAGAGATAGACGTAGTGTTCCCCTCCGATGCTCCTTCGGAGATTAGGGATGACGAATCAGTTGATTTCAACATCGCCATTGTTTCTGAAAATGATCTGAAATATATAAAAACTTTCTTGGGGTTGGATGAGTTAACCGCTTTAACAAAAGAAACCTTTGAAGATCCGAAAGAAGCCGTTTATAATTTCAATTATCAGCCAACAATTGCGGATGCAGATAAAACCTTGGTTTTTACGATTGAAATCATGGATGTAATGGGAAACATTGTGAAGCATGATTATTCGTTAGATATACGGCGCTCCCAAGAGGTAGATTTCGATTTTTATGCTGACGTAAATTTAGGTGCGCAAAGGTCGACTGCAGGACCGTTTTTCAATGCCAATACAGGAGAAGTATACGTGAGGTCCGGTGCGGCTGCAAAATCTGCTGGTATCGACATGGTAAATTATTGGAGTGGTTCGGGATCTTTTTATAATATTGTGTCCCCCACCTATGCCGATGTTGCCACTCATATATATACTGTTGCTGCGGATGGAGATGATGCCATAGTCAATTGGGCAACGAGAAATGAAACGTTTTTTAAGAAAATATCCATGACCCGCAACGAGTTTGACTTGCTCGCGTCGGGAACTGAGATAGAAGGTTTGTATACAGGTTCCAGCGTGGCGGAAAGTTTGGCGACCGGAGGGTTAGCAAATAACAACGTAGTCGTGTTTAGGATAACATCTGGTAAATACGGTGTGATGTATATAAAATCAAGGTCAACGAGTAATAATACGGGATATCTAACGATCGATATAAAGGTTCAAAAGTAATTTGAAATGCTACAGAAAGATAGAAGTGCCCCGGTAAAATGGGGTGCTATCCTACTTCTTTTGTGTCTTTTTTTGTTGGGTCACGCCCAACAGACACCTCACTATCTTGATCCTGAGCGTCCCGTGAAAGAACGGGTACGGGACCTGATGAGTAAGATGAACCTGGACATGAAGATTGCACAAATGTGCCAGTACGTAGGATTGGAACACATGCGGGATGCCGAAAAAAATATTACGGAAGAAGAATTGATGAGTGGACATGCCAGAGGCTTTTATAAAGGTTTGCATTCTTCGGGCGTAGAGCGGATGGTGAGACAAGGATTGATTGGTTCTTTCCTACATGTGTTGACCGTAGAGGAAGCCAACCATCTTCAAAAATTGGCCGAAGAAAGTCCGTTAAAAATACCCTTACTGATGGGAATCGATGCTATACATGGAAATGGGTTGATGTCCGGTTCCACCATCTACCCTTCCCCAATTACGATGGCATCTACTTTCGCTCCCGATTTGATTGAAAAATCGTTTCGACAAACGGCACTTGAAATGCGGGCAGTTGGTATGCATTGGGCTTTTTCTCCCAATATTGAAATCGCGAGAGATCCGCGTTGGGGTAGGGTTGGAGAGACCTTTGGTGAAGATCCTTATCTGGTTTCACAAATGGGAATTGCCAGTGTGCGCGGATTGCAAATGGATGAATGGGATAAAGACAAAAGTGTGCTTGCCTGCATTAAGCATCTAGCAGGTGGCGGTATCGGAAATAACGGCACCAACGCATCCCCCGTAGAAATTGGTGAGGGGGAATTAAGAAACACCATATTGCTACCGTTTAAAGCGACAATTAAGCAAACAAAGCCATTTTCATTAATGCCCGCGCATAACGAAATTAACGGTATACCCGGACATGCCAATAAATGGCTGATGACGGATATAGTGCGAAATGAATACGGATTTGAAGGATTTATCGTCAGTGACTGGATGGATATGGAACGACTGAGCCAGACACATAGAGTTGCGGGTACGGTAAAAGAAGCGTTTCACCTCTCGGTAGATGCAGGAGTAGATATGCATATGCATGGGCCAGGTTTTTTGGAAAGTATCAAAGAACTTATTGCAGAGGGCAAACTAACAGAAGAAAGAATCAATACCGCCTGTGAAAAGATCTTAGAAGCAAAATTTATGTTGGGACTTTTTGAAAATAGATACGTCAACGAGAAAAACGTATCCTCAAGTGTATTTACGAACGAACATCAGCAAACCGCTCTGGAGATTGCCCGAAAGGGTATTGTACTACTGAAAAACCAAGACAATATTCTTCCGATCGAAGCCGGTAAATACAAAAATATTTTGGTAACAGGTCCGAATGCAGATAATCAAGCTATCATGGGCGATTGGGTGTTTGAGCAACCGCGTACAAACTACAGGACAGTTGTAGATGGCCTTCAAGCTCTATCGGGAGAAAGTAAGGTTCATTACGTAGATGTAGGTTGGAATTTACGCAAATTGGACGACAATGCTATAACCAAGGCGATTGCGATAGCAAAAGATATGGACTTGATTATCCTTGCTTTAGGAGAAGATTCTTTTAGGCAACACTGGAAAGAGAAAACAGCAGGTGAAAATCGGGATAGAATGGACATTTCGCTTTGGGGAAGACAACAATATCTGGTAGAAGAACTGAAAAAATCCGGCAAACCTATTATTGTCGTGCTGATCAATGGAAGGCCGCTATCAACTCCGTGGTTGGAAGAGCATGTAGATGCTATTTTAGAAGCGTGGGAGCCGGGTTCATTTGCTGGGCAGGCCATCGCTGAAGTTTTGTATGGAAAGGTAAACCCAAGCGGTAAGTTGCCCATAACCATTCCCAGATATGTGGGGCAAATCCCTATTTATTATTACCAGAAGCCATCCCAATATTCCCATCCATTTATTGATGGCGAGAAGGAGGCGTTGTACGATTTTGGTTATGGGCTTAGTTATACAAGTTTTAAATACAGTGCGTTAAGCTGTCCGGAAAATATCCGTTATGGACAGTCCTTGCAAGTAACGTTATCAGTAGAAAATACCGGAGACATGGCGGGAGAAGAGGTGGTACAGTTATATCTGCGGGATGATTTCAGTACGACAACCAGACCCGTAAAATTGCTTGTCGGTTTTCAACGTATACAGCTGGAAAAAGGGGAAAAGAAAACGGTGAGCTTCTCGTTGGACAAAGAAGTTTTTGGTTATTATGACAGTAGGGGAAAACACGTATTCGAACCGGGAAGCTTTACACTGATGGCAGGTGGAAGTTCGGTTACGAAAGATCAAATTTTTCGAAAAGTAATAGTAAATAATAATTAAGGAACGTGAAAAACAGACTATTATGGTAAAGATAAGTAGACGATTAAACAGTATAAGGTGGGCTAAAGCAGCTATTGCATGGGGGATATTTCTGGTCGGCATATCGTTGAACGGATATGCTCAAAAGGAAGTGGATAGAACCATCGAACGAAATGACAATCCCAATATCTTACTGATTATTAGCGATCAGTTAAATTGGGACTATATGTCTGGTATGGGTAATCCGTATGTCAGCACGCCGAATATAGACCGGTTGTTACAAAAGGGTGTTCGCTTCGATCGTGCTTATGCTATAAATCCGGTTTGTATTCCTTCACGTGTCGGTATGTTTACTGGGGCTCGCCCGAGCGAGTTCGGTGTATTTGTTCCCGAGGGGGTTGATGCGGAGAAGAAAAACATAGTAGAATATGTAAGAGAGAAACAGGTAGCTACCCGTTTGCAGGAACAAGGTTATAAAACCTACTACGGCGGGAAGACCCATTTCGGTTTTTCTCCAAAAGATATGGGGTTTGATGTATATGCGGGCAGTGAGGAATACCGTGGTGTGGATTGTATCCCCAAGGCCATTTTGACACTGGGAGAACATGCGGCCAATAATGCAAAAAAGCCTTTTTTTATGGTTGCGTCTATCATGAATCCCCACGATATATGCTATGCACACATCCGAGACAATCGTTTTGATGTCGAAAAAATATTTGATCGTACAAAGGGCGAAGGTTGGCAGGCAAAATTGAGGAAGTCCGTGCTGGAAAACCTAAAAATACCTAGAGGGCAACCGGGCGCAGGTGGATACGAACCCATTGACTATTATCTGCGGGAAGCGCCTCCATTGCCAGACAACTACATGCCACAGCAGGATGAACCAAGTTTTATTTCGGGTATTGGAGAGGAAAAAGGACTTGCATCGGCTTTCGGAAGATATAGAGGGCAATACGATGGGACAGATTGGCTATTGCATAGATTTGCATATTGCCGATTCGTGGAGGATTTCGATAGAGAACTTGGCGTTCTACTGGACGGACTGGAAGCAAGCGGAATGGCAGGCAATACCTATATTATTTTCACGAGCGATCATGGCGATCAAATGGGAAGCCATCAAATGACAGGGAAAGGATTATTTTATGATGAAGTTTGCCATATACCTTTCATTGTCACACATCCTGATTTCCAGGGTGGACGTGTGGATTCCGTTAATCTTATATCTAATGGTCTTGATATGATTCCGTCCGTGCTGGAATTAGCAGGCGTCGAAGCGGATCCTGCATTGGAGGGAAAGAGTATCGTTCCATTGTTACGGGATGCAAAACATCGCTTGGAGAGAGATGTCATTCCAGTAGAGTTTGTTTCCGGTATGGGAATCATTACCAAGGATTTCTATTATGGGATATATTTAAGTGGTAAAGCCAATAATGAACAGCTTTATGATATTCGAAAAAGGCCATTGCAAATGGTAAATGACGCTTTGGATTCCACTTACCAAGAAGATTTGCAAAAGCATCGAAGCCAATTTGAACAAGCACATCGGAAAACACTGGAACGGTATGGATATCCTCAAGGATTCACGAAGTATGTAAAAAAATGAAACGTATTGGAATCTATAAAAAACTTGTTGCCGTAGTTCTGTTCACGTTGGTTTTTGGTACTGTTCAAGCACAGCAGACGGAAGATGAACGTCCGAATATCCTTTGGCTCGTCAGTGAAGATAACAGCCCATTTCTAGGATGTTATGGAGATACGTATGCAAATACCCCTCATCTCGATGCATTAGCCGCCGAAGGAATACTGTTCGAGTATGCTTTTGCCAATGCGCCGGTATGTGCGCCATCAAGATCTACCTTGATTACAGGTGTATATGCTGCTACGATGGGAACAGAAAATATGCGTAGCCAGTATGTAGTGCCGGATTTTATACGGTTATTTCCCGAATATTTAAGAAAAGCGGGATATTATACGGTAAATAAATCAAAAACCGATTATAACATGTCGCCGGTAGAGCAGAGGATGGAAGACGCATGGGATGAGTCTGCGCTCCAGGCTACCTATCAGAACCGCAAGCCGGGACAGCCCTTTTTCGCCATGTATAATTCTTCCATTACGCACGAAAGCCGGATTCATACACGCACTGAACCATTGCGGCACAATCCCAAAGAAGCTCCGATACCGCCTTATCACCCCCGTACCCCAGAGATGGAACAGGACTGGGCACGATATTATGATCGCGTAGAACAAATGGATAGTTGGGTGGGCGATATATTGGATGAACTGCAAAAAGAAGGGTTGGCCGAAAATACAATCGTATTTTATTTCAGTGATCACGGTGGCGTATTAGGAAGGAGTAAAAGGTTCCTTTATGAATCAGGCTTACATGTGCCGTTGATTATACGGGTGCCGAAGAAGTTTGCTTATTTGGTGGATGAAAAAATTGAAAAGCAAAATAATCACATGGTTTCGTTCATCGATTTTGCACCAACAGTTTTAAGGTTAGCGGGCGTGCCTGTGCCTAGCTATATGCAGGGGCGTGGGTTTTTGGAAAAGACCTCCGGTAGACCAAAAACGCCTGCATACGGTTTTCGAGGGCGTATGGATGCAGGAATAGATTTAAGTAGGACAGTGCGTGAAGGAAAATATCGATATATCCGAAATTATATGCCCCATAAGATATACGGTCAATATATAGAGTACCTATGGAACGCTCCTTCTATGCCCTCTTGGGAAAAAGCGTACCATAGCGGACAATTAAATGCTGTGCAAAGTGCGTACTGGAAAAGCAAACCATTTGAAGAACTCTATGATTGTGAAACAGATCCACATAACATCGATAATTTAGCTGGTAATACGGCTTATACAGACGTCTTGGAAGAGATGCGTACGATGTTGGATAATTGGCAGATAGCCAGTAATGATGTAGGGTTTATTCCCGAACCTATGATGGAAAGGATCAGTAAAACTACCTCTATTTATGAATGGGCGCGAAGTGGCCAATATCCGTTGAAAAAGATATTGGAAACAGCTTCTTTAGCAGCGCCCGGAAATCCAAAAGGTTTGACAACATTGATAGAACGTCTTCAAGATGGAAATGCCATTGTTCGTTATTGGGCGGCTATGGGTTGCCGTATACTGGGAGAAGATGCAAAAGCAGCCACATTTCTATTACAGAAGATAGTACGCCATGATAAAGAAGTATCCGTTAGGAATATAGCTGCAGAAGCTTTGTTTTATCTAGGGGAGAAACAGGTGGCTATGGATATACTTCGTGAAGGTGTTTTAAGTCCTGACTTGATGGTACGTGTACAAGCGTTAAACACAATGCAGTATCTCGGAGCGGAAGCTCAACACATATTGCCTTTAGCGCGTCACATTGTAGAAATGGACCCGAAAAGGAATGGTTATGATGTTTCTGCTGCGAAAGGGTTTATCAGAGCGGCAGAGCGAAAGGAATATTAAACAAAAAGAATGAAGCTAATGAAAAATTTAAAGTCGTTTTTTCTATTATTATTAATTGGTACCACGCTGTTCGCTTTCGGAGAGACACGGAATGAAATCAAGGTAGACATCTGTATATACGGTGGATCTTCTGCCGGTGTGGTAGCTGCATATACAGCAGCTAAGGCGGGGAAGACAGTGGTTGTCATCGAACCTAGCGGTAGGATAGGTGGATTAAGTTCAGGCGGTTTAGGAATGACCGATATTGGCAATAAGTACGTAGTCACCGGCTTGGCCTTGGATTTTTACCGAAAATTGGGCACCTATTATGGAAATCTGGAAAACTGGATTTTCGAGCCAAAAGTCGCGTTATCTGTTTTTCAAGAGTATATCCGAAATGCCAATATTAATGTTATCTATAACAGGCAGCTAATCAATGTAAAGAAGGAGAAGGGGTATATTCGAGAAATTACCGTCACCAATCTGGATGAGCAAAATAGTCCAACGCTAACCGTGAAAGCCAAAATGTTTATGGACTGTACGTATGAAGGGGATTTATTGGCCATGGCGGGTGTCAGCTATCATGTAGGCCGTGAAGATAACAGCGTCTATAATGAAACCTTAAACGGTGTGCAATTACTAAAAGGACATCAATTTCCAGATGGGGTAGACCCTTATAAGGTCAAAGGCGACCCATCCAGTGGTCTGTTGTGGGGCATCAGTAACGAAACGTTAAAGCCGAACGGAACAGGAGACAAAAAAGTACAGGCCTATAACTTCCGCATCGCTTTGACGAATGACCCGGACAATATGGTGCCGATTACAGAGCCGGACAACTATGATCCGAAGCGGTATGAGCTCTTGGTAAGACAAAAGGAAATCCATCCATGGAAAGAACTAAAAGATGTCTTTATTTGGAGCTTGATGCCCAACAACAAGACGGACATCAATAATCGTAATGGCATGTCAACGGATATGATCGGTGCCAATTGGGCATATCCGGAGGCAGATTACCATACCCGTAGGAAGATCATTAAAGAGCATGAGGACTATACCAAAGGGCTGTTGTATTTTGTTGGGAATGATCCTGCTGTTCCGGAATTTATCCGAAAAGAGATGAAGAAGTGGGGCTATCCAAAAGATGAGTATCTAGAAAATAAGCATTGGTCGCCACAGTTGTATATCCGCGAAGCCAGGAGAATGATTGGTGATGTGGTCATGACGCAACACCATTGTCAGGGCAGAGAAGTCGTTACGGATGATATTGGCTATGCGGCTTATACGATGGATTCGCACAATTGCGACCGACTGGTGGTCAATGGTATGGTGAAGAACGAAGGCAACGTAGAAGTAGGAGGTTTCCCACCGTTTCCGATTTCCTATCGCACCATTGTCCCGAAAAAAACAGAGGTAAATAACCTGTTGGTGCCGGTTTGCCTTT
>Ga0180217_1002042_pt1 | contig 19738 bp, 15 predicted proteins | sample eDN3rd37CBELigOP_FD_128521 | JGI IMG/M metagenome (GOLD analysis project Ga0180217, IMG submission 128521) | Enriched Organic Plus compost microbial communities from Emeryville, California, USA - eDNA 3rd pass 37_C BE-Lig OP (version 2) (version 2) ... | reverse complement strand
GACGATCTGGGCGGCGCGCATCGACGCGGCGATCAAGGAAGGCGCGCCTTACGAGTACATCCTGAACGACGCGGTGATGGACGTGGAATGTCTGGTCGTGCCGAAGAACTCGCCGAACCGCGAGGGCGCCATGCGCCTGATCAACCATCTGCTCGATCCGAAGTACCAGGCCAATCTGCCCGACCACATTCCCTATGGCCCGATGAACCAGGACGCCTTCAAGTCCGGTCTCATCACGCCGGAGAAGGCCGCGAAGGTCGTCACGAGCACCGAGAACATCGCCAAGCAACTCATCACTGATCCCGCTTGGTGGGCTCAGCACAATGCTGAGGCTCAGACCGAATGGGACAAGGTCATGATGCGATAGGATCAGCCCCTAAGCGACGCGGTGTCCGTAATTGACGGGCGCCGCCCTATCAACCGCGCTTCGGCGAGGTCTTGAGGTCATTGCCCGTGACGGTGATGGTCAACGGTCGATCTCGCCTATCCGAAAGCATAGTTCAGGATATGGATATGACTCTACCTTCGACGACGGCGCTACCGGTCCAGGTCCAGTCTCTCTCAAAGCACTTTGGCGAAGTTCGCGCCGTTGACGACATATCTTTCGATATTCGGCCCGGTGAATTTCTGACCCTGCTCGGTCCGTCCGGGTCCGGCAAGACGACGCTTCTCATGATGATCGCCGGCTTCAGCCGGCCGACCAACGGCTCGATCCGCATCGCCGGACAGGAAATCGTCCATCTGCCGCCGCACAAGCGCAATATCGGCATGGTGTTCCAGAACTACGCGCTTTTCCCGCACATGACGGTGGGCGAAAACATCGCCTATCCGCTGCGGCTGAGGAAAGTCGGCAAGGCGGAGATTGAAGACCGTGTCCGCAACGTTCTCGACCTCGTTCAGCTCGGCGGCTATGCGGATCGCCGGATCAGCCAGTTGTCCGGTGGCCAGCGGCAGCGCATCGCGCTTGCCCGCGCAATCGTGTTCGAGCCGCGAATCCTGCTCATGGACGAGCCCTTGTCGGCACTCGACAAGCAGCTGCGCGAGACGATGCAGATCGAGATCCGCCGCCTGCACGACCGTCTCGGAATGACCACCATTTCCGTGACACACGATCAGCGTGAAGCGCTGACGATGTCGGATCGCATCGCCGTGTTCTCAAAGGGAAGGCTGGCACAGATCGCATCGCCGACGGGTCTCTACGAACAACCCGAGAGCCGGTTCATCGCCGAGTTCATTGGGGAGTCGAGCTTCCTGCCGCTGCGGGCAACGCCAAATGGCCTGGCCTATGGCGACCAGCTGATCCAGTTCGATGAAGCGCCGCAGCACACATCCGGCAACATGCTTCTGATGCTGCGCCCGGAACGCCTGCGGCTCGCGACGGGCGATACGTCGGGTGAGGGCGCCAATTACTTCCGAGGCCGGGTTCAGACGGTGGTCTTCCAGGGCGAGAGCCTTCTGTTCGAAGTGATGCTCGACGGTGGCCATAAGGTTTTCGTCCGTGTCGCGAACCGGTCTGACAGCGCTCGCCTCGTTCCCGAGGAGGGTCAGCGCGTGACGCTGTGCCTTGACCGCGCCGATGCGCGGATCGTTCGTGCGGAGGACTGATGATGGCGCAAGCAGTTCTGAATCTGCCACCGAGCTCCCTCAATCCGGATCAGCTGAAAGAGAATCATCAGGCACTGCAAAAGGAGCAGCGCAGCGAAGCCCGGACGATGTTCCGGCTGACCTTGCCGGCCCTCCTGATCGTGGGGCTCCTGATGGTTGCTCCGATAGGCTGGCTTCTGTCGATGTCCTTCGTGGGGCAGGACGGGAGCATCGGCCTCGAGAACTACATCCTGTTCTTCTCAGAGGCCGTCTATCGGGAGATGTTCGTCAACACCTTCGTCATCGCGTTCGTCGTGACGGCGATTTGCCTCATCCTGGGATATCCCGTCGCCTACCTGATGGCGATCCTGCCGTCCCCCTGGTCAGGCTTCCTGATGCTCCTGGTTCTGATGCCTTTCTGGACGTCGAACCTCGTGCGGACGTTCTCCTGGCTGATCATTTTGCAGCGTAACGGCCTCGTCAATCAGCTGCTGGTCTGGATAGGTGCGATCGAGCGCCCGATCGCGCTGGTCCACAACATGACGGGAACGATCATCGGCATGGTCCACATCATGGTGCCGTTCCTGATCCTGCCGCTCTATGCCTCGATGAAGGCGATCGACCTGAACCTCATGCGCGCTGCCGCGAACCTCGGCTCGACCCCGGCTCATGCCTTCCGCCGCGTGTATCTGCCGCTGACGATGCCCGGCCTGGTCGCAGGAACGATCATGGTTTTCGTGATGTGTCTCGGCTTCTACATCACGCCGGCGCTGCTGGGCGGCGGAAGGATCAAGATGATCGCGCAGCGGATCGAGGAATCGCTTGCTCTCTACCCGACCTGGGGCCCGGCCGCGGCACTGGCCGTGCTGCTTCTGGCGATGACTGCAATCTGCCTCGGCGTCAGCCTGCTGCTGGTGCGTCGACTGACCGCCGAGATGAGGGGGTAAGCCATGGAATCCCATGTTTCGCACCGCGAGAGGCTCTGGCTCTACATCTTCGTCGGGCTCGTCATCTTCTATCTGATCGCGCCGACATTCATCGTCGTCCCCGTGTCGTTCAGTTCGACCACATCGCTGTCCTTCCCGCCTCCGGGCTGGTCGACCCGCTGGTATGAGTCGTTCTTTGGGCAGGAGAAGTGGATCGGGTCGACCTGGGTCTCGCTGCGTGTCGCATTCGGCACGATGGTTCTTGCGACGGTGACCGGCATTGCGGCGTCCTACGCATTGCACGTGTCGAAGCTCCGGATGGGCAATCTCATCCGTTCGACGCTCATTTCGCCTCTGGCCGTGCCCTCTATCCTGATCGCGATCGGCATCTTCTTCGTCTACGCGAGGATCGGCGGCATGCTGAACACGATCCACGGAATGATCCTCGGGCATTCCGTCGTTGCGATGCCGTTCGTCATCCTCACGATGTCCGCGGGCCTTCAGTCCTATGACATGACGCAGGAGATGGTCGCGCGCAGCCTGGGGGCCAACAGGTTCAAGGCCTTCATGACCGTGACCCTGCCGCAGCTGAAGTTCTCCGTCGCGACGTCGATGCTGCTGTCGTTCCTCGTATCCTTCGACGAGCTTATCATCTCGCTGATGATCTCGTCCGGACCGGTCTCAACCCTCTCCCGCGTCACGTTCGCCACGCTGCGCGACGATGTGGATCCGACGCTGGCGGCCGTCTCGACCTTGATGCTGATCGTGACCTGTATTCCACCGCTGGCACTTCACATCGTGACCAACCGTGCGAAGAAGAAGGGGGCATGAGATGCTGGACGAACTGAACAGGGAACTCGAAGGCTTCGTTGAGTTGCATCGCGACGGTGCCGTTCTCGAGATCAGGATGGTCAAGCCGAAGGTGAACTCGATCTGCCGCCGGTTCAGCCGCTCCATGGAGCGCGCAGGGCTCTACCTTCAGAACGATCCCGATCTGCGGGTCGGCATCCTGTCGAGCGGGAGCGACAAGGCGTTCTCGGCCGGCCTCGACTTCCGCGAGAGCACGTCCAGCGCCGAGCGAGGGCCGGGGGCCGAGCAGGGTGGATTTGGCGGTATCACCACTCTGTGGGCGCTCAAGAAGCCGTTAATCGCGGCCATCAATGCCCCGGCCATCGGTGGAGGCGTGGAGTTGGCGCTGTCCTGCGACATCCTGCTGATGGCCGACGACGCTTTTCTTCAGTTGCCTGAGCTCCAGCGCGGCCTTCTGCCCGACGGGGGCGGCCTGCAGCGCCTGCCGCGCCGGATCCCCTATCACATTGCCACGGCGATGATGTGGACCGGCGAGCCGATGTCTGCCGCCGATGCCCATCGATGGGGATTGGTCTATCGCACCGCGCCCCGCGACCAGCTGATGGCTCTGGCCTGGCAGGTTGCCCGTCATGTGGCGAAGGGCGCTCCCCTTGCGCAGCAGGCGCTCAAGGAGGCGCTGCGGGCCGTCGACGGCCTGTCGGATCGCGAGGCAATGACTCTGCGCAGGGATTCCGACGGCGATCTTGAGAACTTCAGGCGGATGCTGACCTCCGAGGACATGATCGAAGGGCAGCGCGCCTTCCTCGAGAAGCGCGAGCCGCGCTGGACCGGGTGCTGACGTGAAACCGGGACCTCGAAGAATTTACAGCCGGCGTAACCTCATCGGTTTTGCCAAATTGAATGGGAGGATATGATGTACAAGTTTCTCGAAACGGAACGACATGGCGCCGTCGGTGTGATCGCGCTCAACCGCCCCGAGGCTCGAAACGCCTTGGCAATGGGCATCACGATCGAGCTCCGCCGCGCGCTGCGGGAGGCTGCGGCCGATACGACGATGCGCGCCCTCATTCTGACCGGGCGCGGAGGAGCCTTCTCGGCCGGTGCGGATGTCAAGGAATGGGCCAACAAGGCAGCCGGCGACAACCCCTGGCCGGACATGAACTGGGTCGAGGAGTCGCTCAAGCTCGTCCAACAGGTTCATGACATGCCCAAGCCAACGATCGCCATGATCGATGGCGCGGCTGTCGGCGCCGGACTCGACATGGCCCTGGCTTGTGACTTCCGCTATGCCTCCGAGCGTGCCAAGTTCATCTGCTCCTACACCAATGTCGGCTACAACCCCGACTGCGGCGGCACCTGGTTGATGCCCCGCGTGATCGGCCTCGAAGCGGCTAAGCGCTTCGCATTCACGGGTGAACTCTGGACGGCGGCCACCGCGCTCGAGAATCGCATGGTCAGCCATGTCAGCCCCACCGACCGGCTTTGGGACGACACGTTCGAGTTCGCGCAGAAGCTCGCCTCCGGCCCGACCGTTGCCATCGCCCAGGCCAAGAAGCTCCTGAACACCGCCCATACCCGCAGCCTCTCCGATCAGCAGCTCGAGGAAGTTGCTTCCGGCAAGATCTGCGCCCTGACAAAAGATCACGCCGAAGGGCTGGCCGCCGCGAATGAGCGCCGTGCGCCCAAGTTCGTCGGCGCCTGAGGAGAGAAGAAATGGATTTTGGATTAAGCTTCGAACAGCAAGCACTCGTGGACTCGCTGGAAGAGTTCTGCAAACGGGAGCTCTATCCACATGAGGCTCTTGTCGAGGAACTTCGCTACGTTCCCGATGAAATCAAGCAGGAGATCCGTCGCAAGTCCCAGGAAGCTGGCTTCGAAGGAATGAACCTGCCCGAGGAATGGGGAGGTCCTGGCCTCGACAAGCAGACGAAGATGCAGGCCGAGCGCGTTCTGGGCAAGCCGTCGTCGCCGCTCTCGCAATGCATGAATCGGGGCGTCACCGGCATTCTCTTCAAGTGCAAGGGCGATCAGATCGAAGAATACCTGGTGCCGTCGATCCGAGGCGAGCGCAAGAACGCATTCGCCCTCACCGAGCCCGGCGCTGGATCGGACGCGCGCGGCATCGTCACCAAGGCGGAGCGCAACGGAAACGAGTGGGTCATCAACGGCGTCAAGCAGTTCATCTCGGCCGCCGACATTGCCGACTTCATCATCCTGATCGCCGTGACCGGCGTTGACGAAACCCCGAAGGGCCCGCGCAAGAGGTTCACCGCCTTCCTGCTCGACAAGAACCTGCCGGGACTGCGCGTCGAACCGATGAAGTCGCTCGTGACCCGCGGCTACAACCCGACCATGGTGTACCTGGACAACGTGCGGGTCCCCGACAGCAAGATCCTCGGCGAAGAGGGCCAGGGGTTCAACACGGCGAACGAGTGGCTCTATGACGGACGCGTCAGCCTTGCCGCGCATTGCGTCGGACGGGCCGAGCGCATCTTCGACATGACCAAGGAATGGGCGGGGTCGCGCAAGGCATTCGGCAAGACCATCGGCGAGTTCCAGGGCGTCGGCTTCAAGATCGCCAACATGGCCGTCGACATCAAGCTCGGCGACCTCATGGTCAAGGAGGCCGCCTGGAAGATGGACAACGACCAGATGAACCGGACGGAAGCGTCGATGGTGAACTATTACTGCTCGGAAATGGTCTTCCGCGTCGCCGACAACGCCGTGCAGATCTTCGGCGGCATGGGACTCATGGAAGATTTCCCGATCCAGCGCTTCTGGCGTGATGCGCGCATCGAGCGCATCTGGGAGGGAACGTCCGAGATCCATCAGGACATCATCGCAAAAGACATTCTGCGGCCGTATCGGCAGTGACATGATGGCCGGCACCTCTCTCGGAGAGAGCGTGCCGGCCCTTCGTCAGCGACTGAATCGCTTGTATAAGAGAGAAACAGATGCAGATCTTTCCTCCGCCGGCAGAGGGCTCGCGGATCAGCCCGGCCCTGAGACGCAACTTCCAGCGGCTCCTCGCGCCGCGCACCATGGCCTTCATCGGCGGCACCCAGGTCGAGCGGACGCTCGTCACGCTGCGCAATCAGGATTTTGACGGTGACGTCTATGTCGTCAACCCGAAGCGCGACGAGATCGCCGGTTACAAGTGCTTCCCGACGATCCAGGACCTCCCTGCTGCGCCGGACGCCGTGTTCCTCGCCGTCAACGCGGATGCGTCCATCGAGGCGCTCAACCAGCTGCGCGAACGGGATGCCGGTGGCGTGGTCTGCTATGCCTCCGGCTTCTCCGAGATCGGCGAGGCGGGGGCCGAGCGCAACCGGAACTTCATCAAGGCCGCCGGCGACATGGCCGTCGTCGGACCCAATTGCTACGGCTTGGTGAACTACGTCAATCACGGCAGCATCTGGCCCGCACTCTATCCCAAGCTGACGAGCAAGCGCGGAGCCGCCGTTATCTCACAGAGCGGCAACGTGACCGGCCACATCGTTTCGAACGACCGGTCGGTGCCATACTCCTATCTCATCAGCGCGGGAAACCAGGCCGTTCTCGGCTTCGAGGATTACATCGACTATCTGGTCGATGATCCGAACGTCACCTGCCTCGGACTCTTCATGGAAGGGATCCGCGATGTCGCCTCCTTCTCGCAGGCCTGCCTGCGCGCCCGGGCGAAGGGGATTCCCGTTATCGTCTGCCGGTCCGGCCGTTCCGATCTGGGAGCCGCGATGGCCGCGAGCCACACCAGCTCTTTGGCCGGACAGAACGAGTATTACGAAGCATTGTTCGATAGGCTCGGCGTGATCCGCACGGAGACCGTGCCGCAATTCCTCGAGATGATGAAGATTGCATCGCTTGCGGAGCCGGTTGCGGGATCTCGGATCACGGTCTTCTCCAGTTCGGGCGGCGACAATGGTCTGGCAGCGGATTACTGCTCCTTTGCGGGGCTTCAGCTGCCACAGCCGAAGGCGGCGCAGATCGGCGCGATCAAGCCGCTCCTGCCGGAGTTCGGACATGTTTCCAATCCGCTCGATTTCACGGCGGGCTACTGGGGCGACGAGAAGCTGCTGACGCCCATGTTCACGACGATGCTCTCGGGCGAGTACGACGCCGGGATGCTGGTTGTGGATTATCCACCCGCTTCCTCTCCCTATAAGAACCTGTCGGCTCACGAGGCGATGGATCGTGCCCTCGCGGCAGCAGGAAAGGCTACCGGTAAGCCGGTCTTCCATACCTCCGTCAACACTGGCGGCATCTCGCCGGAGGCAAGCGAGCGGTTGATCGCACAGGGCATCGTTCCGCTCCAGGGTCTGCACGACGCCGCTGCGGTCATCGCGAAATGGGCCGAGCATTGCGCGCGGGTCCGCGCCGATGCGGCCCATGGCGGCTCTTCCGTCTCCACCCTCGTTCCCTATCCGGCCCGAGCACTGGAGGGGACCACACGGACCGTGAACGAGGTCGAGTCGAAACGTCGCCTTGCCGCCTACGGCCTGCCCGTGCCGCAGGGCAGGGTGCTGTCACTGGCGGAGATTCCCGAGCTTCCCGAGCGCTTCGACACGCCGATGGTTCTCAAGGTCGTTCACGATGAACTGCCGCATAAGACCGAGGTCGGCGGTGTTGCGTTGAACCTGCGCAGCCGGGACGAGGCGCTGGCTGCGGCCAATCGGATGGTCGAGAATGTCGCAAGACACTCGCCGACGGTGCAGCTCGAGAGGTTCCTGATGGAGCCGATGCAGGCGCCGCCTCTCGCCGAGCTCATCGTGGGTGTCAAGCGCGATCCGCTGTTCGGCATGGTGCTGGTGATCGGGGCAGGCGGCATCTTCGTGGAACTGCTCAAGGATGCCACGCCGCTGCTGCTGCCCGTCAGTCGCAAAGACGTTGAGGCCGCCTTGAAGGGACTGAAGAGCTTCACGCTTCTCAACGGGTTCCGAGGCCGTCCTGCCGCCAATCTCGAACCGGTCATCGATGCGATCATGGCGATCGCCTCCTATGCCGGCGAGCACCTCGACACGTTGTCGGAGCTGGACGTGAACCCGCTGATGGTCAGCGAAAACGGCGCGGTCGCCGTCGACGCCCTGATCGTCGAAGCGCCGATGGCCGGCTGATCGACCTTCACCCCGTGGAGCGATGTTTCGCTCCACGGGGTTTTGAACTTTGATAGATCATCATCGACGGGAAGGCGTGACAATGATGGAGAAACAGCAGACCGGGGCCGAGGCTCTCGTGCGCACTCTGATCGCGGGAGGGGTGGACACCTGTTTCGCCAATCCGGGCACCAGCGAAATGCACTTCGTGGCCGCGCTCGACCGTATCCCGGGCATTCGCTGTGTGCTGGGACTGCAGGAGAACACGGTCACCGGCATGGCGGACGGATATTTCCGTGTCACGCGCCGTCCGGCAGCGACGCTTCTGCATTGCGGCCCCGGCTATGCCAATGGCATCGCGAATGTTCACAACGCACGTCGCGCCGGCAGTGGCATGCTGAATATCGTCGGCGACCATGCCATCCCTCATGTCGCGCATGACAGTCCGCTGACCTCGGATGTCGATGCCCTCGTGGGCGCGACCTCCGAATGGCATGCGTTCTGCACCCATCCCGGCCGGATCGGCATCGATGCGTCACGAGGTCTGGAAGCGGCCGGCAGCGCCTATGGACAGGTTGCGTCCCTGGTGCTCCCGGCGGATGTCTCCTGGAGCGAGGGCGGCGTCGAGGCCACGCCTGCGCGGCCGTGCGGTCCTATTCCCTGCGATCCCCTGCGCATCAAGCAGGTTGCGCGGGCCCTTCGATCCGGTCGCAGGGCGCTCATCCTTCTGGGTACGCCAGCCGTCGTTCCGGAGCTTCATACCCTTCTGGCCGGAATTGCGAGTGAAACCGGCGCCACGTTGATGGGAAGCCCGACGATCGCGAACATGCCGAAGGGCCGGGGTCGTCTCGTTCTACCCGTCGTGCCGTATCCCGTGGATGACGCAGTCAAGGTGCTGGAGCCTTATGACATCGTCGTTCTCGTCAACTGCCCTCCGCCGACGGGATTCTTCCTGTACCCCGGGCGGCCCAGCACCATGCATCGGCCCGATGCCGATGTCCTGACGCTCTCGCGCAAGGACCAGGATGCGGCAGGGGCACTGCGCGCACTTGCAGCCGAACTCGGCGCCGCTCCCACGGCCGTGCCGGTGCCCGAGGGGGGTGGCATCCCCGACGTCTCCGGTCCCATCACGCCGGCAGGATTCGCCGCCGTCGTGGCGAAACGCCTGCCGGAGGAGGCCATCGTTGTGAACGAGGCATTGACGCTCGGTGGCGGCTTTGCCGCAGTCGCTCCTTACGCTGCGCCGTCCGACTGGCTGACGGTAACCGGCGGAGCGATCGGCGGAGGCATTCCGCTGGCGACGGGCGCCGCGATCGGTGCGCGGGCCATGGGACGTTCTGACCGACGCGTCGTGACCCTTCAGGCTGACGGGTCGGCCGCCTACACCATACAGGCTCTCTGGACGCAGGCCCGCGAAAAGCTCCCGGTGACCACATTGCTGCTCAACAACCGGTCCTACGCAATCCTGCTGGGCGAATACGCCAAGGTTGGTGCCAAGCCCGGCCAGACTGCGCTTGACATGATGAGCCTTGATCGTCCCGCCATCGACTGGAGTGCCATTGCGACCGGCTTCGGCGTCGCGTCGGCGGTCGCCACGACGTTGGAGGAGCTTGATCGGGCCATGGCCGAAGCGCTCGCTCTCGACGGGCCGATGCTCATCGATGTCCAGTTCTCGTGATGGCTGTTGATGCTTCTGATGGACACACGCAAGGCCCTCCATCACGGCACGCGCGTGTGGTTCATGCAGACAGATGTAAACCTGGCCAGATGGCCCGAATGAAACTCTCTCGGACGAGGAGAACGGGATGAACAAGCGGCAGTTCTACATCAACGGGGCTTGGGTCGATCCGGTGGTGCCGAACGACCATCCCGTGATCGATCCGTCGAACGAAGAGGTCTGCGCCATCATCAGCCTTGGCTCGGCAGCCGATACCGATGCGGCGGTCGCAGCCGCCAAGGCGGCCTTTCCTGCATGGGCCGCGACGCCGCCCTCGGAGCGCAAGGCCCTGGTCGAGAGGATCCTCGAGCAGTTCGTCAAACGTCGCCAGGAAATGGCCGAGGCGATCTCGGTCGAGATGGGGGCTCCGATGCGTCTGGCCTATGGAGCGCAGGCCGGCGCTCTGGAATGGCACTTGCGCAACTTTCTCACGGCCGTCGACGAAATTCAGTGGCTGAAGCCGCACGGGGGCGCCAACGGCAACACGATGATCGCGCAGGAGCCGATCGGCGTCGTGGGGCTCATCACGCCCTGGAACTGGCCCATGAACCAGGTCACGCTGAAGGTGATCCCGGCGATGCTGGCGGGATGCACCTGCGTGCTGAAACCGTCCGAGGAAGCCCCGCTTTCCTCGATGCTGTTTGCCGAGTTCGTCCATGACGCAGGCGCCCCTCCGGGCGTCTTCAACCTGGTGAACGGCGACGGCGCGGGTGTCGGCACCCGTCTTTCGAGCCATCCTGATGTAGAGATGATTTCGTTTACCGGCTCGACCCGGGCTGGTCGTGCCATTTCGAAGGCTGCGGCGGAGACATTGAAGCGTGTCACCCTCGAACTTGGCGGCAAGGGGGCGAATCTCGTCTTCGCTGATGCCGATGCTGGGGCTGTCGAGCGCGGCGTGCGGCACATGATGCAGAACTCAGGTCAATCCTGCAACGCGCCGTCCCGGATGCTCGTCGAGCGGTCCTATTATGATCGGGCCGTCGAGATCGCGGCCGACGTCGCGAATTCGATCAAGGTTGCGCCGGCCTCGGAGGAGGGGGATCACATCGGCCCGGTGGTCAACAGGCGGCAATGGGAGCAGATTCAGGGCTATATCCAGAAGGGCATTGAAGAAGGCGCACGCCTCGTCGCTGGCGGTCTCGGCCTGCCGGAGGGGCTCAACCGCGGCTTCTATGTGCGCCCGACGGTCTTTGCCGACGTGAAACCAGGCATGACGATCGAACGCGAGGAGATCTTCGGTCCCGTGCTGGCGATGATGCCCTTCGACACCGAAGAAGAGGCCGTCCGCATCGCCAACGACACTCCATACGGCCTGAGCAACTATGTGCAGACCGGCGATGTCGACCGGCGCCGGCGCCTTGCCTTGCAGCTCAAGGCGGGGATGGTCCTGACGAACGGCATGCCGTTCGCCGCAGGCACGTTCTTCGGCGGAGTGAAAGCCTCGGGCAGAGCCCGCGAAGGTGGGGTCTGGGGTATCGAGGAATTCCTCGAATCGAAGGCGATCTCCGGTTGGGACGAATAGCGGCCCACGGGGTGCTGAGCGTCTTGTTCCTCTGAACGAGCAAGGAAAACAAAATGCGCGAAGTGCTCATCGTCTCTACCGCCCGCACGCCAATCGGCAAGACCTATCGTGAAACGTTCAATGACACAGGCGCAGGCACACCCAGGCCTCCGGACCCACAAAAGGAGCCCTCGGCGTTTTCGAGGGCTCTAAAATCTCGCGACGCCAGTGCCAATTTTCTCGAACGTACGCGATAGCGGAACATGGTGACACATCCGACGTACACAAGATCGAAGACACTTCGTGCGATCGTCATGATGTGCATCGCATCGCTCTGCTTCACACTCAACGACACGACCACCAAGTTCCTCATTGACCAATATCATGTCACCGTCATCATCTTCGTGCGCAGCATTCTGGCGATGCCACTGCTTGTCGTGATGGCCATCACCCTTGGCCGCGAGAAGGTCAGGTGGTCGCGCAGGGTGTTGTTCCATGGGCTTCGCGGTGCCATCGGTCTCCTGGCGGCCTATCTGTATATCAGGGGGCTGGAGTACCTGAGCGTTGCTGAAGCGACGGTCATTCTTTTCGGTTCCCCGATCATCATCACGGCCTCGACGGTGCTGATCTTCAAGGAGCAGGTCGGCTGGAGAACATGGGCCGCCGTAGTGATGAGCTTTCTGGGAGTGACGATCGCCATCCAGCCGGGCGCCGCAACGTTCCAGCCCGCTTCGCTCTTCATACTGGCCTCAAGTTTTCTTTACGCGACGAACTCGCTTACGGCGCGCTGGATTCCCGAAGAGGACAATCTTTGGACGGTGAGCTTCTTCGGAGCATTCTTCGCGGCTCTTCTCGTCGCGCCGATGGCCATGACTCACTGGCGCACTCTGGATGCGGCTGATTTTGCCCTGTTCGGGAGCGCTGCCCTCTGCTCGAGCCTGGGCATCGGTCTCGGATCACTGGCATATCGGATCGCGCGCGCATCGGATCTGGCGCCGTTCGGCTATTCGGGCCTCATATGGTCGTTGAGCGTCACCTGGATCGTCTGGGGAACCATGCCCGGCGTATGGACCTTCGTCGGTGCGTTCGTGATCGCGAGCAGCATTCTCTTCCATTTCATGTCGCCGCCGCGGCCCCGCGAGGAGATGAAATAGTCCCGCCTGCTCGGGCGTGCCGCTCACATGATGCGGCGGGGGAGCGGAGCTTGCCGCGCGCAATCCTTGCATGCGGCCCGGTGCGGCAGCTGCCACGTGACAGATGATAAAAAGTTAATTGGACGTACAGCCAATTTTATTGACAGCTTTTCCGCCACTTTCTAAGGTGAATGGCAAATGCCGGCGCAGGCCCAGGGAGGACACATGAAAACGCGCGTCACGGAACTCTTGGGAACCCGCTATCCGATCGTCCAGGGCGGGATGCAGTGGGTCGGCCGGGCTGAACTTGCCTCGGCCGTGTCGAATGCAGGGGGGCTAGGCATCCTGACGGCTCTCACCCAGCCTGATCCGAAGGCGCTCGCGGCCGAGATCAGGCGCTGCCGCGACATGACGGACAAGCCGTTTGGCGTGAACCTGACGATTCTGCCGTCGACGGCGCCGCCTCCCTACGAGGAATATCTCGACGCGGCGCTGGATTCGGGCGTGCGCATCATCGAGACGGCGGGGCGCAGCCCCAAGGAATTCATCGCGAAGGCAAAGGCCGCCGGTGCCAAGATCGTTCACAAGTGCACGGCGGTCCGTCACGCGCTTTCGGCCGAGCGTGCCGGAGTGGATGCGATCTCGATCGACGGCTTCGAGGCTGCCGGGCACCCCGGTGAGGACGACATCGGCGGACTGGTGCTGTTCGCGGCGGCTGCGCGTGCGGTGAAGGTGCCGCTCATTGCGTCCGGCGGTATCGGCTCCGGCCGTGGCATGGCGGCAGCGCTGATGCTCGGCGCCGAAGGCGTCAACATGGGCACTCGCTTCTGCGCCACCAAGGAGGCTCCGATCCACGACGAGATCAAGCACGCCCTGCTGCGCGCCGGCGAAACGGACACGATGCTGATCTTCCGCACGCTGCGCAATACCGGACGCGTGCTGAAGAATGCCATTTCGGAGGAGGTCGTTTCGATCGAGCGCCGTCCGGGCGGCTGCCAGTTCGAGGACATCCGGCACCTGGTCGCGGGAACGCGCGGACGGCTGGCGCTGACCGAGGGCAAGGTCGATGAGGGGCTGGTTTGGGCCAGCCAGGCGATTGGGCTGATCGAAGACATCCCGAGCTGTGCCGAACTCATCGAGCGCATGGTCACCGAGTGCCGCGCGGTGATGACTGAGGGGCTGCGCGCCTTCGAGGCGTGAGACCGGTCGGTCCTCCATAATGGGAGCCGCCGGAAGCGGCTCCTCCGACGGCGAAAGGATCAGCAATCCTGCGGCTCCTGCACGCGCTGCTTCGGGCGTGCCGCGGTGTCCTCGTTTCATGTCGCAGCCTTGCCGCTTCGAAGCTCTGAACTGCGTTCCGTGAGGATGGAGTTTCCGTGGTACTCACAAGCACCAAGTCCGCGACTGACAGCCCCTATTCGTGGCTGCGCCTTGCCTACACGCTGCTGATTTCAGGCATCAGCAGCGTCGGCATGTGGAGCGTCGTGGTCCTCATGCCGGCCTTGGAGGCGGATTTTCATCTCACCAGGACCGAAGCTTCGTATCCCTATATCCTGGTCATGACAGGTTTCGTGTTCGGCGGCGTTCTCTTCGGACGCGGCGCCGATCGTTTCGGCGTCACGCCGGTGCTGATGGTGGCGACGGCTCTCACCAGCGCAGGCTTCGCACTTGGCGCATGGGCTTCGAGCTTCATCCTGTTCCTCGGAAGCCTGCTGATGGTCGGAGCCGGAACGGCCGCCGGATTTGCTCCTCTCCTCGCCGATATCTCTCACTGGTTCCGCAGGCGGCGGGGAATTGCCATCTCCATCGGATCGAGCGGCAGCTACCTGTCAGGCGTCCTGTGGCCCATTCTCATCTCGCGTGTTCTTGAACATGGCACGTGGCGCGACGCGCACCTGATCATCGCCGGAATTCTCCTGATCACCGTCATACCCTTGTCGCTGCTGTTGCGCCGATCGGTTCCCGAAGCAGTTTTTGCGGAAGCCGATCTGGCGTCATCCGCGAAAAGAGCCGAGACCGGCCTGTCGCCGCGTCTTCTCATCGGGCTTCTCGCCATTGCGGGCGTCGGGTGCTGCGTCGCCATGGCAATGCCCCAGGTTCATCTGGTCGCGCTCTGCGTCGATCGCGGTTTCGGCGTGGGCGTCGGATCGGAGATCCTGTCCGTGACCCTGGTTGCCGGCATCCTGTCGCGCCTCGTCGCAGGCTATTTTTCGGATCGGCTCGGCGGCGTGCGCACCCTGCTCATCGGCTCGGCGCTTCAGACCTTGTCGCTTGCGCTTTATCTTCCGTCCGATGGTCTGACCTCGCTCTATGTCGTCAGCCTGATCTTCGGTTTGGCCCAAGGCGGCATCCTGCCTGCCTATTCCATGATCATCCGCGAGTACTTGCCCTCCCGTCATGCCGGAGGAGCGATGAGCTTCGTGATGGCGGGAACGGTCGTCGGAATGGCGTTGGGTGGATGGCTGTCGGGCTGGATCTACGAACAGACGGGTTCCTACGACATGGCCTTCATCAACGGTCTTGCCTGGAATACTCTCAATATGCTCGTGATTGGAACGATCTTCCTGCTTTCCCTTCGCGATCGTTCGCTACAGGGCGGCGCTCATCCTACACAGGGTCTTCAATGACATTGGATCGAACCGTCCCAGGAGGCCGAATGCAACGTTGATCCGGCGAGCCTTCGAAGCGCCCGAAATGGGATCTGCCTGGCAGTACGACGACCTGGCTTCAGGCAAGTCGAACGGCCTGATCTTGAGGCTCCCTGATCCTTATGGATAAATTTGCATTCTGGCCGTATGGCAGTGCCTGCCTAGCGTCGGGCAAATATCGAGCCCGATCAACAAATTTATTTGGACGTCCATCAACTTTTTTGTTAACATTGAAGATACGTTTCACCGGCCTTTCGGGAAGCGGTGTGAATTGTGCAGGACAGGATCGACGTTGCAAGGCAGGTGTCCTTCAAGAAGGAGGTTCGAAATTCAATATTCGCGCCAAAGTGCCGAGCAAGTTTTCGTGCCGGATTACGGAAGAAGTCCCGATCTGGTGCTGATGAGGTGATGAGTGTCGCGAGTGGAACCGGGGTGGCGATTCGCAATCCACCGGCATTTAGCGGTGAGATCTTGCGATTACATTGTTACCGGTCCAGTGAAGTGGCGTAAGTAGGTGATCCATGAACAGAGCAGAGAAGAAGATACTTACGCTTGAGACAAGACGGCGCGAACTGATCATCGCGACGCTCGAGTCCATTCGCAAACATGGGTACATGAACTCGACGATCAACACGATCAGTGCTGAGTCCGGTTTGTCCCGGGGATTGATCAGTCACTACTTCAAGAACAAGGACGATTTGCTTCAGTACGCCTTCCGCTTTTTGACCGAGGCATCGGACGAGCTTTTTCGTTATGTGGTTCGCACGGCGGCGAAGAGCCAGTTCGAGAAACTGTTGTACGGCGCAATGGTGCCGTTCCTGGGGAATAGGCCCTACCGCGAAATATGGCTGCATTTCTGGAGTGCGTCGCGCTTCCAGCCGGAGCTCGCGGAGGTGCATCGCGCATTATGGAGAACCTATCGGGAGGGAGTCAGGCGTCGGATCGCATCCCTTGCACAAGAACGTGGGCTCGAGATGGACGATAAGGCCACGGCGTTGATGTATACGCAGCTCATCGACGGCCTTTGGCTGGGTCTAATTCTCGAAAATGCCTATGACGAGCTGACCTGCCGCAGGATTCTGCGGGATTGGCTCTGCTCGGTGTTCAAGGAGGACCCGAGCAAGTACCCGGATACGCCGCCGATCGACTTGTCTGTACTTCCCGGGCTGAACGCGTACTTCGCGCGCGCCGCTACTGCCGCGGCCTAGCTCACGATTCCAATGGAGCGGGCCCGGTTCCCGCTTGTGCGGCCCGCCGGGTCTGATCGAACGATGCGGTGACTCGAAAAGGGAATGTCGCGCCAATCACGAAAGGGCAGGGGCTTTCGGGATTGGATGCTCCAGCGCCATTGCCGGGCGACGGCACAAGGCCGATCAATTGCGCAAGGGCTTGCCTGTTTCGAGGGTATGGCGAACACGGTCGATCGTGGCCGCGGTCGACAGGAGGTCGATGAAGGCTTCCCGTTCGAGCGCCATGACCGCGTCCTCGCCCGCCGGTCTCGCGGACTGGGCATCGCGCCCCCCGCTCAGGACGTGAATGAGCGTCTCGCCGATGACGCGGGCATGAGGCGTCAGGGCCTCACTCTCGAGGGCATTGCGAAGAGCAGAAGCGCCGGCAGCACCGGAGAGCAGGATGCTCCGCGGTGCGGGAGGCTGATAGCCTGCGGCGAGCTCCAACGCCTTGTGCTTCGCATCTGCGATCAAGCGATCCCGATTCATGGTTATCCCGTCGCTTTCGCGAAGGAATCCGAGCCTCCTTGCTTCGAAGGCGTTTGCGGAGACTTTCGCCGGTGCGATCCGGGCGAAGGCTGCCAAGGCCGGCGCTGCCGGGTCAGCGGAATCACTTGCATCGGCGAAGCGGAGGAGCATCTCCTTGCAGCCGCCCCATCCGGGGATGACGCCGATGCGGGTCTCGACCAGACCGATCGACAGTTCCGCATGCGCCTGGATCGCATCGCAATGAAGAAGCAGCTCGCAACCGCCGCCGAGGGCGAGGCCGGCTGCGGCCCCCACCACGGGGAAGGGGGCGTATTTCACGGCCCGGAAGGTGCGGTGGCCGTGATCGATCAGGTCGCCAATCGCCGAGGGGCCGCTCTCGACGATGTCAAGGAAGAGCCTGAGGTCTGCGCCGGCACTGAAAACCGGAGCATCGCCTCCGATCACCAGAGCGCGGAAACTTTCCTTCGTCTTCCGGAGAGCCGCATCGAGATCATCAAGCAACGCGGGCGAGATGGTATTCATCTTCGTCCTGAACTCGAAACACGCTACGCCGTCTCCAAGATCCCACAGCTTCGATGCCGCTCCGTTCATGACGGGACTCGTAGCGCGGGACAGAGCGGCAATCGTCAGAACACCCTCACCGTCGGCGACGGGCTGGTAGGATCCATCGGGGAGAAGCGCCATCCTTCGACCATCCCGCACGGTATAGAACCCGCCATTCTCCGCGGCCTTTGACAGATAGGCCGGAACGGCGATCCCGCGCGCCTGGAGCCGTTTTGAAAGCCAGCCGGCGCCGAGGTGGTCCATCAACTCGAAGGGACCGTGTTTCCAGCCATATCCGGTTCGCATCGCCAGATCGACGGCATCGGGCGTGTCGGATATCTCGGGTACCAACGAGGCCGCGTAGGCGAGGGCCTTTTCCATCACGATTGCGGCGTAGCGCCCGCCAAGCCCATCATGCTCCATCAGTACACGTGGATCGCCCTTGCTCGCCTCCAGACTTGCAGAAGAGACCGGTCTTTGCGGGCGATATTCTCCGGTTTGAAGATCGATGACATCCCGCTTCTTCCGATCGGCCGAAAGGCGCACGAAGCCGCCTCCGGCCTTACGCCCGGTCCGGTTCTCGGCGATCATCCGTTGGACGAGCGGGGGAGCCGCGTCGCAGGCCTGAAGCGCATCGCTCGCCGGCAGGGAGCTCTGCAGTGTCTGCAGGATCGTCACCATCAGGTCGATTCCCACCAGATCCAGGAGACCGAAGATCCCGGTCGAGGGAATGCCGAAGGGTTTGCTGACGACCGCATCCGCTTCCTCGACATCGAGCCCGAGGCGAATGGCCTCGTCCTGCGCGACCGCCATCCAGTAATTGCCGACACGATTGCCGATGAAGCCGGGTGTGTCCTTGCAGATGACGACAGCCTTGCCGAGATGCCGGTCAGCGAAGCTGCGGATCGTTTCCACCGCTTCCGGATTGGTCTGGGGGCCCGAAACGAGTTCGAGCAAGCGCATATGGCGCGGCGGATTGAAGAAATGGGTGATGAGAAAATCGCGCGCGAACTGCTCGGGCAGGTCGCTGATCAGCGAAGCCAGTGGGATCGTCGAGGTGTTGGAGGAGACGAAGGAGCCGGGCTTGCGGACGGCATCGACGGCCCGGTAGAGGGCCTGCTTGATGTCGAGCCGCTCGGCCACCGCCTCGATAATCCAGTCCGCATCCGCCAGGAGCGACAGGTCTTCTGTTGTAGATCCTGGATGCACGCGGCTGGCGAATGCTGCGTCCATGAACCCGCCCGTTTTCAATTGTCGGGCAATCCCCTCAGCGGCACGTTCGCGCGTCATGTCGAGAAGCACGACTTCGACACCGGCATTGGCAAGGTGGGCGGCGATGCCCGCCCCCATGACGCCGGCTCCGATCACGGCAGCTTTTCTGATGGACATCATTGTCGGGTCTCCAACGTCATACTGGCATCCTGACCGCTGCCGATACGGTGAGGGACGAGAGCCTGTCGGCTCTGTTGCGGCTGGGCAGATCTGGATCGATTTCGGAATTTCGGAGCGGCGAGCACCTGCGCCGCGATCGCCTCATAAGTCACTTCGGCCTCACCTGAGGTGCCTGCCCGTTTCGAGGCCCTGTGAGTTGAAATGGCCAGCGGCCCATTAGAAGAGCCTGGATGCATCGAGCCGTGTCCCTTCGGTCGGGGGAGATGGCGGCATGTCGTGGCTGTGCTCTCACGCTTCCTCCCGTGCCTTATCGGTGTTTCCTGTGATGCGCGAAACACCGATACTGAAAAGTTAGTTGAACGTCCAGCAAATTTATGTAGGCTCTGCGGCCCAAGGGGTTTCCTGTGAACTCGCGGACGGCGGAGTTGAGAGTGGCCCAATGGCTCGGGATCGGCGCAGGCATTGCGCTCGTCACCTGGGCGAATGAGCTGGCCTGAAGCGGCAAGCCAAGGGAGGAACGGACATGACCAAGATACTCGTCGGCGTGAAGCGCGTGGTTGATGCGAACGTGAAGATCCGGGTGAAGCCGGACGGCACGGGCGTTGAGCTGGCGAACGTGAAGATGTCGATGAACCCGTTCGACGAGATCGCGGTCGAGGAGGCGGTGCGGCTCAAG
>Ga0180217_1002038_pt1 | contig 19759 bp, 21 predicted proteins | sample eDN3rd37CBELigOP_FD_128521 | JGI IMG/M metagenome (GOLD analysis project Ga0180217, IMG submission 128521) | Enriched Organic Plus compost microbial communities from Emeryville, California, USA - eDNA 3rd pass 37_C BE-Lig OP (version 2) (version 2) ... | reverse complement strand
TGCATCGACTGCGGGGTGTGCGAGCCGGAATGCCCGGCCGAGGCGATCCTGCCCGACAGCGACGACCGCGCGGCCGCCTGGGCGGAGCTGAACCGCACCTATGCGGCACAATGGCCGAACATCGCCCGCAAGGGCGAGCCGCCGGCGGATGCCGATGAATGGAAGGACAAGCCGGACAAGCGGGACCTGTTCAGCCCGGAGCCCGGCCATGCCGCATGACCCGGAGATCCGCCGCAGATCGCACCGCGCATGGGCCCGCCGGAGCAGACTTTCCTGCCCGCCCTCGCCATGCCGCCCGCCCGTGCCGCGCACGGCGTGAGCCCGGCGCATCGGTACCCGAATCCTTTCCCGTCACAGCAAACGAGGGACGAATGACCATCCAGCTCGGCCAGGTGGCCCCGGATTTCGAGGCGGACACGACCCAGGGCCGCATCCGCTTCCATGACTGGCTCGGTTCCTCCTGGGGTGTGCTGTTCAGCCATCCGAAGGACTTCACGCCGGTCTGCACCACCGAACTCGGCGAGACCGCGCGCCTGAAGCCGGAGTTCGACCGGCGCAACGTGAAGGTCATCGGACTCTCGGTGGACCCGCTCGACCGCCATGCGGCCTGGGATGCGGACATCGCCGATACCCAGGGACACGCGGTCAACTTCCCGATGATCGCAGATCCCGAGCAGCGCGTCTCGACGCTCTACGGCATGGTCCATCCCGAGGCCGACCCGACGATCACGGTGCGCACCGTCTTCGTCATCGACCCGAACAAGAAGGTCCGGTTGATGCTGATCTACCCGCCGAGCACGGGCCGGAACTTCCAGGAGATCCTGCGCGTGATCGACAGCCTGCAGCTCACCGACCGCGCCAAGGTGGCGACCCCGGTGAACTGGCAGCCGGGCGAGCGGGCGATCATCCCGCCCTCCATCGCGGACGAGCAGGCGAAGACGCTCTTTCCCCAGGGCTGGGAGGCGCAGCGGCCCTATCTTCGATGGGTCGAGGTGAAGGCCGAAGGCTGAGCGGACGCCAGGGCCCCGAGGGCCAAGCTCCAGCGCCGGAGCAGATCCCATCTGGGTGAGCCACCTGAATGGGTGAAATCGCTCGCAAGAACGAGGCGCTGGAGCATCTGCTGCGCGTGCAGGCGAACGGAAAATGCTTCAGCCCGCGGCCGCATGGCGGGGCTGGACAGCTGAAAATGCGAATAGCGCGTCTCGCCTCGGTTCCGGGATGTGACCGGCTCGGCTTGAGCCGGTCACGCCCTAGATGGCGAAGTTCAGCGGCTCGGTCGCGGGCAGCTTCAGCCCCGCTGCCTGGGCGCGGCGCAGCAGTTCCTCGACGGTGATTGCCGTAAGGCGCGCGCGCAGCGCGTCGCCGAGCTCCTGCCAGAGCGGCGCGACGACGGCAGCCTGCAGCGGGCCGCCCAGCCCCGCTGCCGCTTCCGCCGCCCCGTCCTCCGCGACAGCGTCCACGATGTCCGACAGGCGGATGTCACGGGGCCTCCGTGCCAGCCGGTAGCCGCCGCGCGGCCCGCGATGGCTGTCGAGCAGGCCGGTACGCGACAGGGCCTGCAGGACCGGCTCGATGCCACGCCGCGCGGCACCGAGGCGCTCCGCGATCTCGGCCCCGGAGGCAGGCTCCGCCCCGCGCCCGGCATGGAAGGCCACGTCGAGTACGACGGCGATCGCGGTCAGCGCGCGGTCCTGGCGCAGCAGCATGGCAGTAGGTGCATCCTGGAAGTTTGCCCCTAAAATACGCTCGCAGACCGTGGTAATCCACGGCTGTGATGCGAACAGCCCGCCCATGCCGCCGCACCGCAGGACACCGGCCGCCGCAACCGGCCACGGCCCGCCGGGACGCCTCGCCATCAGGCGCGGCCGCCCCCCTGCCGCCCCATCCGGCGCCGCCCGCACCGCGAGGGCGCCTCTATGGCAGCGTCCTGGAGACGGTAGGCGGCACCCCGCTGGTGCGCCTGCCGCGGCTGGAGGCGGAGGAGGGGCTGGCTGCGCGGCTTGCGCTGAAGCTGGAGTTCTTCAACCCGCTGGGCTCGGTGAAGGACCGCATCGGCCTCGCCATGATCGAGGCCGCCGAGCGCGAGGGGCTGATCCGCCCTGGCCATTCGACCCTGGTCGAGCCGACCTCGGGCAACACCGGCATCGCGCTCGCCTTCGCCGCAGCCGCCAAGGGCTACCGGCTGGTGGTGGTGATGCCGGACGGCGCCTCCGCCGAGCGGCGCAAGATGCTGCGCCTGATGGGCGCCGAGGTGGAGCTGACGCCCGCGCGCCGGGGCATGACGGGCGCCATCGCGCGCGCGGAGGCGATCGTCGCCGCCACGCCCGATGCCTGGATGCCACGCCAGTTCGACAACCCGGCGAACCCGGAGGTCCATGCCCGTACCACCGCCGAGGAGATCTGGGCCGACACGGCGGGTGAGCTGGACCTGGTCGTGGGCGGTGTCGGCACCGGCGGCACGCTGACCGGCATCGCCAGGGTCCTGAAGCCGCGGCGTCCCGGGCTGCGCGTGGTGGGCGTCGAGCCGGCCGAGAGCGCGGTGCTCTCCGGCGACGAGCCCGGGCCGCACGATATCCAGGGGATCGGCGCCGGGTTCAAGCCGGCGGTCCTCGAACTGGACCGCCTCGACGCGATCGAGCGTGTTTCCGAGCGCGAGGCCATCGCCGCGGCCCGCCGCTGCGCCCGCACGGAGGGGCTGCCCGTCGGCATCTCCTCGGGCGCCGTGCTGCATGCGGCGATCGCCCTGGCGCGTGATCCGGCACTGCGCGGCGGCCTCGTCGTCGGCATCGCCGCCTCCTTCGCCGAGCGGTACCTATCCACCGACCTGTTCGCCGGCCTCTGATCCCGGCCTGCCGATCGGCGCGAGCGGGACCGAGCCCCGCGTACATCGCCAGGCTGCTGGCCGACGGCTCTCGGGCCGTGCGGGCCCGGACCGGCGGACAGGGCTGGCCCGCGGAAGGGTTTCGCGCCCCAGCGGGTTGCGTAGCCGCAACGGTGGCGCGCTACACTGAGCGGCGACCAGCCTCGCCATGCGCCGAGCGCACCGCCACGAAGCATGGCGGGGTCCGGATGGGAGAGAGCGCCGCGTCGCCGGCCAGGCACCTTAGCTGGCGCCGGGGCCTTGGCTTCGCCTGGGCCAACAACCGGTCGCCCGAAAAGCGACCCAGGATGACCGCCCTGCCCGCCTCCGCCACTGCTGCGGCCAGCACTCTCGTACCCGCACGAGCCTCGCCGAGGCCTCGGCGCTGATCCGCAGATGCCAGCACACCCGGCCCTGGATGCCGAGCCGGCTAGAAGGCTCGCCCTGCAATGATATCCGTGGGCACCACGTAGTGAGCCTCGCCATCGGCTGTGAAGGCATCGCCGCGATGCTGTCGGGCTTCGGCACGCCCGCGCTCGGCAATGTGCCGCCGGGCCATCCCCGGCGGGGCAATTCGTGCTGGCAGGTCCGCCATAATCCGACCGAGGCGCGTCACCTGCTGGCCGGGAGAGGCTGCGGTCCACGCAACACCTCGCACCTCGTCCCCATCGCAACGGCTGGATCGAGGCAGATGCAGTCCCTGACCATGCACCAGGCAGTGCAGGAGATGCTGCGCGCCGTGCATGTGGAGGTCAGCTTCGAGGTTATCGACTGGTCCACCATGACGCAGCGTCGCGGCCAGGTTGCGCAGCAGCCTGAACAGGCCGGAATCCACGCGCTGTACAATTCCTGATGCTGGGTCGATGCCGATTTCGGCTTCGTCAGCGTGCTCTTAAGCGAGAAGATGCCGCCATGCGGCAACAACTGAGGCAATGTCCATGCGCCGGAATTCGGCCGCCTGGCACGGGCGATCGCGCCGAGGTCGATCCGGAGGAGGACGCGCTGCTCGCGGAGTTCCACGCACGGGTGGTCGAGGACGCGACCTGGCTCTTCGTGGTGCACGACATGAACCTGCGCGCCATGTCGCCGCGCATGAAGGACTTTATCCAGGCGCGGCACTGGATCCAGGACCTGACGATCGTCAGGATGGAACAGGCGCGGCAGGCTTCCGGCGTGCCCGGTCGTTCACCGCCGCCCCTTCCGCGGCTGCGTCGGGCGGGCTTTGATGCAGGGCGCCGTCGTGCCCAAGCCCGCGCCAGGAGATCCTGCCATGGCCTTCCACACCCTTCGCGCCGCGCCGGACACGGTCCGTGCCGGCGTCTTCGACGCCACCTTCCCGCCGGTGCTCGGCATCGCCTCCGGCGATACGGTGGAGGTGCAGTGCGTCTCCGGCCGCGCGGGGGTGCTGCCGCCCCGCGACAGCGGCATGACCGTGCCGCCGGCGCTCGAGGCCATCATCGCGGCGAATCCTGGCATGCGCGCCGGGCACATTCTGACCGGGCCGATCGCCGTCGCAGGCGCCGAGCCAGGCGACATGCTGGAAATCCGGGTGGAGCGCATCGAGCCGGGCGCCGACTGGGGCTACAATTTCATCCGCCCGCTCGCCGGCACGCTGCCGGAGGACTTCCATGAGGAAGTGCTGATGCACATCGCCGTGGACCGCGCGCGGCGCGTCTGCCGCCTGCCCTGGGGCACGGAGCTGCCGCTGGCGCCCTTCTTCGGCGTGATGGGCGTGGCACCGCCGCCCGCCTTCGGCACCATCGCCTCGAAGGAGCCGCGCATCCATGGCGGCAACCTGGACAACAAGGAGCTGGTGGCGGGCAGCACGCTGTTCCTGCCGGTCTTCGTGCCGGGTGCCAATTTCTCGGTGGGTGACGGCCATGGGGTGCAGGGCGACGGCGAGGTCTGCGTCACCGCGCTGGAGATGTGCCTGACCGGAACCTTCACCTTCCTGCTGCACAAGGGCGGTGGCCTGTCGCGCCCGCTGCTGGCGCAGCCGCGGGCGGAGACGCCGACGCACTACATCTCCATGGGCCTGAACGAGGACCTGGACCAGGCGATGAAGCAGGCCCTGCGCGAGATGATCGCCTTCATCTGCAGCCGGACCAATCTCTCGCGCGAGCAGGCCTATGCCTTCTGCTCGCTGGCGGTGGATTTCCACGTCACCCAGACGGTGAACGGTGAAAAGGGAGTCCACGGGCTGCTGAAGAAGGGCCTGCTGTTCTGACCGCCGCGCCCGACCCGCTGCCGCCGGAGGCGCGGCGCTTCGTGGAATGCCAGCGGGTCGGGCGGCTCGCCACCGCGGACCGTGCCGGTCGGCCGCACGCCGTGCCGGTCTGCTTCGCGCTGGCGGAGACCAGCCTCTACATCACCATCGATGACAAGCCGAAGCGCGCGCCGGGCGGGCGGCTGAAGCGGCTGCGGAACATCGCGGAGAATCCCGCGGTCGCGATCGTCTTTGATCGGTACGAGGAGGACTGGTCCCGCCTCGGCTGGGTGATGCTGCGCGGACAGGCCGAGATCCTCACCGCAGGGCCGGAGCATCAGGACGCCCAGGCCCGGCTGGTCGCGCGCTACCCCCAGCTTGCGGCGATGGCCATCGGCCGGCATCCCGTCATTGCCATCCGCGTCGAACGCACGACCTGTTGGGGCAACCTGTCGATGGATCCGGCGTGCTAGGCTGGGACGACCGGTGAAGGAGAGGATCATGCGCGTCGGCGTCTACTACTTCCCAACGGACTACGGCATCGATCCGGGCGAACTGGCCCGCGCGCTGGAAGACCGCGGCTTCGAATCGCTCTTCGTCTGCGAGCACACCCACATTCCCGCGAGCCGCCGCACGCCCTTCCCCGGCGGCGGCGAGTTGCCGAAGCGTTATGCCCATACCCACGACCCCTTCGTGGCGCTCTCCTTCGCCGCGGCGGCGACGCAGCGCCTGCTGATCGGCACCGGCGTCTGCCTGGTGCCGCAGCACGACCCGATCGTCACGGCGAAGAGCATCGCCAGCCTGGACCGCCTCTCCGGCGGCCGGTTCATCTTCGGCATCGGCGGCGGCTGGAACATGGAGGAGATGGAGAACCACGGCGCCCGCTACGACACGCGCTTCAAGCTCATGCGCGAGCGCGTCCTGGCGATGAAGGCGATCTGGACCCAGGAGGAGGCCAGCTTCCAGGGCGAGTTCGTGGCCTTCGACCGGATCTGGTCATGGCCGAAGCCGGTGCAGCAACCCCATCCGCCCATCCTGCTGGGTGGCGAGACCGACCACACGCTGAGGCGCGTCGCCGCCTGGTGCGACGGCTGGTTCCCCCGCACCAGGGCGGGGTTCGACCCGGCCATGGCAGTGGCGCGGCTTGCCGGCGCGGCCGAGGCCGCGGGGCGGGACCCGGCGAGCCTCAGCATCACCGTCTTCCGTGCGCCGTCCGATGCCGCCGGGCTCGCAGCCTATCGGGAGGCGGGGATTCAACGCGTGCTGCTCGAGGTGCCGGATCTGGGTCGGGACGAGATCCTGCGGGCGCTGGATCGGATGGCGCCACTGGCGGCGTAGCACCGCTCGCCACCGAAGGCGCCGGGGACTCGACCGGGCGATCCGTCGCGGTGTCGTGCCCGGCGCCGGTACGGCGTGCGCCCGGCGCACGTCATGGGGAGGGACGTCGCCGGCACACCTGATGGCCGCCCTGTGCGAGGACCTGGCGCCTCGGCCCCGGATCGGTCGGGCAGGCCGATCCGAGTGCATGGTCGGCCTCGAATCGTTGTTGACGCAGACGTGGAGCCGGGCGTATGCTTAACCAAATGGTTAAGCATCATGCCGTCTCACTCGGCACCGCATCCCTGGACCAGGTTTTTTCCGCCCTCGCGGATCCGACCCGGCGCGCCCTGATCGAGCGGCTCGGGCAGGAGGAGAGCCTCTCGGTCAGCGAGCTGGCCCGCCCGCTGCCGATCTCGCTGCCGGCGGTGATGAAGCATCTCGACGTGCTCGAAGGCGCCGGGCTGGTCGCGCGGCACAAGGCGGGGCGCACGGTCAGCTGCCGCCTCACCGCCGCGCCGATGGAGGACGCCATGGCCTGGCTGGCGCGCTACCAGCGCTTCTGGACCGAAAGCCTCGATCGCCTCGCCGCCCTGGTGGAGGGCGAGCAGTGATGGCGGTCACCCCGAGCCTCACCCTGGTCCGCCGCATCAAGGCGCCGCCCGCCAGGGTCTGGGCGGCCTGGACCCGGCCGGAGCTGCTCGTTCTCTGGTTCGGCCCGCACCACACACGGACAGAGAGCGCCGAGGCCGATTTGCGCGTCGGCGGCCGCTTCCGCGCCACGATCATCGAGAACACCGGGGCGCGCCACGAAGTCTCGGGCACCTATGCCGAGATCGAGCCGGAGAGGCGGCTCGTCTTCAGCTGGGCCTGGACGGCGTCTCCCGAGCGCGTGTCCCGCGTCACCGTCACCTTCCGCGCAGTGCCCGAGGGCACCGAGGTCACGCTGGTGCACGACCGCTTCGCCGATGCGGACACCGCGAAACGGCATACCCGCGGCTGGACCGAATCCCTGGAGCGGCTGGCGGCCCATTTCGGCCGCGCGGCAGGCGCATGACGAGCAACCCGGCCAGGAGTGCGGAGATGCCCGCAGTGATGACGCTCTACTACGCCGAGACCGTCAATCCGCGGAAGGTCTGCGCGGTGGCACGGCATCTCGGCTCCCCCGTCGAGTACCGCCGCGTCGATCTCGCACGGGGCGAACATCTCCAGCCCGCCTATCTTGCGGTCAACCCGAATGGCAAGGTGCCGGCACTGACTGAGGGCAGCTGGTGCCTCTGGGAGGCCAATGCCATCATGTGCCACCTTGCACTGCGGGCCGGCTCCGATCTCTGGCCGCAGGATGAACGTCAGATCGAGATCCTGCGCTGGTTCGGCTGGGAGACCGATCACTTCTCCCGCGCCGGCGGCACGCTCTACTTCGAGCGGCTCATCAAGCCGCAGTTCGGCATGGGCGACCCGGACCCTGCTGCGATCGAACAGGCAACCGGCGAGTTCCGCCGCTTCGCGGCGGTGCTGGAGAACCATCTCGAAGGAAGGGAATGGCTGGTGGGTGACCGCCTGACCGTGGCCGACTTCGCCGTCGCATCGACGCTGCCCTATGCCGACGAGGTGGGCATCCCGCTACGGGAATTCCCCCGCATCGCGCGGTGGAACCACCGGCTGAACGGGCTGGAGGCCTGGCGCGCCCCCTTCCCCGCCGCGACGCCCACGGCGGCCTGACGTCCGACCGGCCATCCATGGCCGCGCCGAGACCGCGGGCAGCGATCTGCCCGCCGGCGAGTCTCCATGCAACCAGAGCAAGGGGGAGATACCGATGCCCACGGCACCCGAAGCGACCGGACCTGAATTCGTCATCACGCGCAACTTCGACGCGCCACGCACGCGCGTGTGGCAGGCCTGGACCGAGGTGGAGCAGCTGAAGCACTGGTGGGGCCCGAAGGGCTTCGCCCTGCGAAGCTGCAGCATGGATCTGCGTCCGGGCGGCCTGTTCCACTACGGCATGCAGACACCGAACGGCCAGGACATCTGGGGCCGTTGGATCCTCGGCGAGATCGTCGCGCCGGAACGACTCACCTTCGTCGTGTCCTTCTCCGACGAGAGGGGCGGCGTGACACGCAACCCGTGGGCGTCGGACTGGCCGCTCGAGACGCTCTCGACGCTGACCCTCGCCGAGCAGGCGGGCAGGACGGTCCTCACCCTCACGGGCGTTCCCGTCAACGCCACGGATGACGAACGCCGGGCCTTCGAGGCCGGCTTCGCCTCGATGCGGCAGGGCTGGACCGGAACCCTCGATCAGCTCGAAGCCCATCTGAAGACGGCGACGGCCGCGAAGACGCAGCCCGTCATTCCATACCTCACCGTCCGCAATGCCGCCGAGGCAATCGCCTTCTATGGCAAGGCCTTCGGTGCCATCGAGCGGATGCGCCTTCCGGCCGAAGACGGCAAGCGCATCATGCATGCCGACCTGGCGCTCAACGGCGGCAGCCTGTACCTGAACGACAGCTTTTCCGATTGTGGCGGACCCTCCGCACCGGCGGATGGCGACAAGCCGCCGGTTGCCATCGTCCTCGCCCTCCCGGCGCCGGAAGATGTGGATGCCACCTACCGCCGCTCGCTCGATGCCGGGGCCCATGGTCTGATGGCACCGAAGGACGAGTTCTGGGGCGCGCGCTTCGCGATGCTCACCGATCCGTTCGGCCATCGCTGGGTGCTGAACGCGCCGCTGCAGACTGGGTGAGGCGACGGTCGCCTGCGCGCCGCAGGACGGCGGAGGACCATCCCGCAGCGCATCCTTCCGGCGGGGTGACCAGCGCCCCCCGGCGCGTTCCCCACGCTTCAGAAGCCATCCGACAACCGCATCAGAAGGCAGGAGGCAGCAATGCAGAGCGAACCCCAGGCCGAACACCACTGGCTGCACCGACTGATTGGAGAATGGAGCTACGAAGCCGAATGCACCATGGGGCCGGGACAGGCGCCGATGCGCGCCACCGGATCCGAGCGCGTGCGCTCGCTCGGCGGCCTCTGGGTCGTCTGCGAGGGCCATGGCGAGATGCCCGGTGGCGGCCCGGCGACGATGATCATGACCCTCGGCTACGACCCGCGGACGAAGCGCTATCGCGGCACCTGGGTAGGCTCGATGATGACGCATCTCTGGGTCTATGATGGGACGCTGGATGCGCAGGAGCGTACGCTGTCGCTCGAGGCGGAGGGTCCGGATTTCAGTGGTGAAGGCAGCGCGCTCTACCGCGACGTGATCGAATTGCGCAGCGACGACCATCGCGTGCTGACCTCCCACAAGCTCGGCGAGGATGGCACCTGGCAGGCCTTCATGACGGCACGCTACCGGCGCACGGGCTGAGAACCGCCCGGCATACACATCGCGCCCGGGGCCGGATGCGGTCTGTCCGTCCCCAGCCGATGCATGAGCCTGGACCCGCTGTGGCCACAGCCGCGTCGTGCGTTGCCTGTGCACAGCGAAGCGCCTAAAGCCGCTGCGGGCGCTGCCATGGGTCCGATGCAGACGGGCCTCCGCAAGGCGCTCGGGTGGATGGCAAGAGCAGGACCATGGTGCGCCCGTTCGACCCCGCGGAAGCACGTCTGTACCCGGCCCTGATCGGCTGCGACGAGGCAGGACGGGGTGCGCTGTGCGGACCCGTGGTGGTCGCTGCGGTGTTCTTCGATCCCAGCCTATTGCCGCCGCGGCTTCTTGGTGCCCTGGACGACAGCAAGCGGCTGACGGCCAGGAGCCGGCAGGCTCTGGCAGTGGAGATCCAGCAAGCGGGCCTGGTCGCGGTCGCGGCAAGTTCGGCCGCAAGGATCGACAGCGACGGCATCCGCGCCATGACCCTCGATGCGATGCGGCGTGCCATCCTGCGCCTCGGGCTCGCCGAGCGGGTGCTCATCGACGGCCTCGACATTCCTTCGGACACCGGCCTTCACTGCGAGGCCGTGGTGAAGGGCGATGCCACGGTGCCGCAGATCGCCGCGGCGTCCATCATCGCCAAGACGACCCGTGACCGGCTCATGGCCGGGCTGGGCGTGCGGCACCCCGGCTACCGCTGGGAACGGAATGCCGGATATGGGACGGCGGATCACCTTGCCGCGCTGACCCGTCTCGGCCCGACGCGCCACCATCGCTGGTCGTTCGCCCCGGTATCCGAACGGCGCGCCGCATGGGCCGAGGAGGCCCCTGGGTGGCCGCGGAAAGGCCGGGCACCTCGGACCGGGAGCGGAGAAGGGGGCGCCTTGCATCCCCCGCAGGCAGCACTGGAGAGGAGCTGAGGACAGCAACACCGCTGCCCGGCGCTCCAGCCTGGGGTCGATTCGACGCCGCTGTCCGTGACTTCCCTCCCCCGGCTCGGTGCGACGCCACCAGCCGAGCCTGGGGATCGGATCGGGGAGCAGCATCGGCATGTCCGGACGGGGAAACCTGCCCCTGGTCGGCAACCCGTGGCGGTGGAGCGGCTGCGGCACGGGCTGGGATTGAACGTCCCCGTCGGTACGGTGGCGCCTGCCGGGCGAATGATCCGGGCAGGCGGCCCCATCGGAGAGAGCCTCGACGGCAACGCGATCCCTGAACGCCTTGCCCCTGCCGGCTGCCTAGCCCCCGGTGGGCGGATGGCGTCCCGCAGGCCTCGCGGAGGCCAGCATCCGTTCCCGCGCCTCGGTCGCCATGCGGTCCGCCCGTTCGTTCATCACATCGCCGGCATGGCCGCGCACCCAGCGCCATTCCACCTCATGCGGCGCGGCGGCGGCGAGCAGGCGCTGCCACAGCGCCATGTTCGCGACCGGATCCTTTGCGGCATTGCGCCAGTTGTTGCGCACCCATCCCTTCACCCAGCGCGTCACGCCGTTCTTCACATACTCGCTGTCCGTGTGCAGCAGCACGCGGCAGGGGCGTTTCAGAACCTCGAGCGCACTGATCGCCGCCGTCAGCTCCATGCGGTTGTTGGTGGTCTCGGGCTCGGCGCCCGAGAGTTCGCGCTCCACCGTGCCGAAGCGCAGGATGGCTGCCCAGCCGCCCGGCCCCGGGTTCGGCCGGCAGCCGCCATCGGTCCAGATCTCGACGGTCGGAAGGGGATCAGAGGCCAAGCGCGCCCGGTCCTTCCGCCATGGCGAAGAAGCGCAGCTTGCGCAGGTATTCCAGCGGATCCTTGCGCGTCACCAGCGCGCCCGCGGGTGTGGCCGTCCAGTCGTAGAGGCGGGTCAGCAGGAAGCGCATGGCCGCGCCACGGCACAGCACGGGCAGCAGGGCACGCTCCGCCTCCGTCAGGCGCCGCACCGTCTGGTAGGCGCCGAGCAGGGCCCGTGCCTTGGTGACGTTGAAGGACAGATCCGGCTCGAAGCACCAGGCATTCAGGCAGACGCCGATGTCATAGGCCAGGAGGTCAGTGCAGGCGAAGTAGAAGTCGATCAGGCCGGAGACATGGGGCCTGCGGTCCGGTCCCTCGAGGAAGAAGACGTTGTCGGGGAAGAGGTCCGCATGGATATGCCCGGCGGGCAGCAGGCCCGGCTGCGGCCAGCGCGCCAGGATGTCCGTGAGCGCGGCATCGAGTTGCGCGACCAGCCCGGGCCGGATGGCATCGCCCATCGACCGGCAGCGGTCGAGCAACGGCCCCCAGCCGGCGGGTCCCAGCGCATTCTCCCGCACCGGCGCGAAGCCTTCGCCGGCGGCGTGCAGCCGTGCCAGCGCCTCGCCCAGCGGACCGCAGTGCTCGGGGCGCACGCGCCGCGGCCAGACGCCGGGCAGGAAGGTACAGATCGCGGCCGGCCGGCCGGCAAGGCTGCGCAGCGCCCGGCCATCATGGCCATGCACCGGCAGCGGGCAGGGCAGGCCGCGCGCCGCCAGATGTTCCATCAGCCCGAGGAACCAGGGCAGCTCCGCCGGGTCCACACGCTTCTCGTAGAGCGTCAGGATGAAATCGCCTTCCGTGGTGCGCAGCGCGTAGTTGGAGTTCTCCACCCCCTCGGCGATGCCGCGGAAGGCGAGCAGGTCGCCCAGCGCGTAATCCGTGAGAAAGGCGCGCAATGCCTCGTCCGAGACCTCGGTATAGACGGCCATGCGGACAGCGGCTCAGGCGGGGTTCAGCGCGGCCGGCAGCTTGAAGGTGATGCGCTCCTCGGCGACCACCACCTCCTCGATCGCGAGGTCGAATCGTTCCGCGAGCCGTGCCAGCACCTCCTCCACCAGAACCTCGGGGGCGCTGGCGCCGGCGGTGACGCCGATTGTGTCGAGGCCATCGGCAATCACGGGGTCAAGCTCGCGCCCACGCTGCACCATCACCGCGCGGGGACAACCGGCGCGTTTGGCCACTTCCACCAGCCGGAGCGAGTTGGAGGAATTGGGCGCGCCCACCACCACGATGAGCTGCGCGCGCGGCGCGATGGCCTTCACCGCGGCCTGACGATTGGTGGTGGCGTAACAGATATCCTCCTTCGCCGGCGCATGGATCTCCGGGAAGCGCACGCGCAGCGCGGCGACGATGTCTGCGGTATCGTCCACCGAGAGGGTGGTCTGGGTAATGAAGGCGAGCGGCTGGTCCTGCGGCACCGGCACGGTGCGGGCCTGGTCCGCATCCTCCACCAGCGTCACCGCGCCGGGCGGGAGCTGGCCCATGGTGCCCACCACCTCGGGATGGCCGGCATGGCCGATGAGCAGGATGTGGCGGCCGCGGGCGAAATGGTGCTCGGCCTCCCGGTGCACCTTGCTGACCAGGGGGCAGGTGGCGTCGAGATAGAACAGCTTCCGTTTCTCCGCGGCGGCGGGCACGGCCTTCGGCACGCCATGCGCGCTGAACACCACCGGCGCATCGTCCGGCACCTCGTTCAACTCCTCCACGAAGACGGCACCCTGCCGTTCGAGGCTTTCGACCACGAAGCGATTGTGCACGATCTCGTGGCGCACATAGACGGGCGCGCCGTAACGGCGGATCGCCTCCTCGACGATCTTGATGGCGCGGTCCACGCCCGCGCAGAAGCCGCGCGGGCCGGCGAGCAGCACCTTCAGCCGGGGCTTGTCGCATTGGGAGGCGCCAAGCGCCTCGCCCTGCGGCGTGCGGGAAATCTGGTCCATCGTGTCCCTTGCTTCGGGCGGCAGTGCCGGCGGATAGCTGGGCGGCCTTCTCGGCGGCACTACTATCCGATCGCGCGGCTTCATGCCACGGCAGGACCGCGGGGCGACGCCGGGCCCGGAGGGGGTGCCGGCGGGATGGCGCCGCAGATGGAGGGGAGATGGGAATGCGGAGTGGTCTTGTCCTGGCGGCGCTCGCGCCGGTGGTCCTGGCAGCGTGCTCCGGCAGCGGGACCAACGCGCCGATCGCCTGCCCGACGCCCCGGATCCTGGCCGACGGCGCGGATCTCACCCGGTACCGGCCGGGCCCGGTGCGCGACCTGACGACGCTGGAATTCGATGCTCGCCTGAACGGGCTGGAAGGCGGCTGCCGGGTGGCGCGCGGCGGCCAGGCGGTGGAGATGTCGCTGACCGCCCGGTTCACCGTGGATCGCGGCGCGGCCGCCCAGAGCCGGGAGGTGGATCTACCCTGGACGGTGTTCGTGCTGGACGACCGGACTGAGCAGGTGCTCGGCCAGCCACGCCGTTTCGTGGACCGCATCGTCTTCGGGCCGAACGAGACGCGCGTCTCGGCCAGCAGCCAGCCGGTGAGCATCACCCTGCCGGTGAGCGAGGACCGCAAGGTGCTGGATTATCGCGTGTTGGTGTTCTTCCAGCTCACGGAGGAGGAACTGGCACTGAACCGCCGGCGCGGACCGCGCTAGGGGCTCGTGCGGATGGTTGCGCCGGCCCGCCGGGCGCGGTAGACCGTAGATACCCGCTGATCCCGCGCGGGAGAGAGCGACCTGGCGCGTTTCGCAGCCGCGATTCGCCCTGGGGCGCCGCCGAAGGCGCAACCGGCCCCCGGAAACGCTCAGGCAGAAGGGCCGCGCGGGGAAGGGGCCTCTGGAAAGCCCGGCGCCGCAAGGGGCTGGCACCGAAGGAGTAAGGCCCGGGAGCGTCCTGATGGACGGCCGGACCGAATCTCTCAGGTCATGGGACAGAGGGGGGCCACGGAACGAAACCGCCGCCACCGCGGCAGGGGGACCCGTGGCCGAAACCGACCAGGCACTGCTCGAAACCCCACTGGCCGCGCTGCACCGCGCGCTGGGTGCCCGCATGGTGCCCTTCGCCGGCCATGCGATGCCGGTGCAGTACCCCGCCGGCATCATCGCCGAGCACCTGCACTGCCGCAGCGCCGCCGCCCTGTTCGACGTCTCCCATATGGGCCAGGCGGAGCTGGCCGGAGACGGCGCAGCCGCGGCGCTGGAAGCCCTGACCCCCGCCGATATCCGGGGGCTGAAGCCGGGACGGCAGCGCTACGGCCTGCTCACCACCATGCTGGGCGGCGTCTTCGACGACTTCATGGTGGCCAATCTCGGCAACCGGCTGCATCTGGTGGTGAATGCCAGCCGCAAGGAGCAGGACTTCGCCCTGATGGAGGCGGCGCTGCCCGCCGGCCTGCGGCTGCGCCGCCTGCCGGACCGCGCGCTGGTCGCCCTGCAGGGGCCGAAGGCGGCCGAGGCCATCGCGCCGCTGGCGCCGGACCTGGCCGCGCTGTCCTTCATGGGCGTGACGGAGACGGTCGTCGCCGGCGTGCCGGCCGTGGTGTCGCGCTCCGGCTACACCGGAGAGGACGGGTTCGAGATCAGCGTGCCGGCCGAGCAGGCGGAGGCCTTCGCCCGCGCGCTGCTGGCGCAGCCGGGGGTGCAGCCCGCCGGCCTCGGCGCACGCGACTCGCTGCGGCTGGAGGCCGGCCTCTGCCTCTATGGCAACGACATCGACGAGACGACGAGCCCGGTCGAGGCGGCGCTAACCTGGACGATCGGGAAACGCCGCCGCATGGCCTGGGACTTCCCGGGGGCCGAGCGGGTGCGCGAGGAGCTGGCAAACGGTCCGAAGCGGCTGCGCGTGGGCCTCAGGCCCGAGGGCCGCCAGCCGGCCCGTGCCCATACCGAGATCCAGGCCGCCGACGGCAGGCCGGTGGGCGAGGTCACCTCGGGCGGCTTCGGCCCCTCGCTGGGTGGTCCCATGGCCATGGGCTACGTCACCCGCGCCGAGGCCGAGGACGGCACCGCCCTCTCGCTGATGGTCCGCGGCAAGGCCCTGCCCGCCCGCGTCGCCCCGCTTCCCTTCATTCCCCACCGCTACGCCCGCTAGAGCCGGAGACAGGCCGATGTCCGAGCTGAAGTTCACCAAGGACCATGAATGGGTCCGCCTGGATGGCGATGCCGCGGTCATCGGCATCACCGACCATGCGCAGAACGCGCTGGGCGATGTCGTCTTCGTGGACCTGCCCGAGATCGGGCGCGAGGTCGCGGCCGGCGAGGCCTGCGCGGTGGTGGAGAGCGTGAAGGCCGCCTCCGACATCTACGCGCCGATCAGCGGCCGCATCGTGGAGGTGAACAGCGCCCTCGGCGAGGATCCGGGCCTGATCAACCGCGAGCCGACAGGCGAGGGCTGGTTCTTCAAGCTTGAGCCGAAGGACCCTTCCGAGGCCGCAGCGCTGATGGACGAGGGCGCCTACGCGGCCTTCGTGGAGAGCCAGTCGTGAGCGAAGCGCTGGACGCGCTGCGCGCGCTGGAGGACCAGGGCGAGTTCGCGCAGCGACATGTCGGCCCGTCGGAGGCCGACATCGCGGCCATGCTGAGGGTCGTGGGGGCGGCGAGCCTCGAGGAGATGTCGGCGCGCACCGTGCCCGGCGCGATCCGCGGCGCCGATCTCTCCGCCCTGCCGGCGCCGGCCACACAGGATGAGACGGTCGCGGAGCTGCGTGCGCTGTCCGAACGGAACCAGCGCGTGAAGTCGCTGATCGGCATGGGCTATCATGGCACCCATGTGCCGCCGGTGATCCTGCGCAACGTGCTGGAGAACCCGGGCTGGTACACCGCCTACACGCCCTACCAGGCGGAGATCGCGCAGGGGCGGCTCGAGGCGCTGGTGAACTTCCAGACCATGATCACCGACCTCACCGGCCTGCCGGTGGCGAATGCCTCGCTGCTGGACGAGGGCACGGCGGCGGCCGAGGCGGTGGCGCTGGCGCATGCGGCGCACAAGGGCAAGGGCGACACGCTGCTGGTCGCCGCCGACCTGCACCCGCAGACGCTGGCGGTGGTGCGCGTGCGCGCCGAGCCCGTGGGCATCCGCGTGCAGGTGGTCGAGCCAGCCGCGATCATGGCGGCCGCGGGCGAGCACAAGCCCTTCGCGGTGCTGTTGCAGTACCCCGGCACGACCGGCGAGCTGCGCGACATCGCGCCGGAGATCGCCGCAGCACAGGCAGCGGGCGCGCTGGCGATCGTCGCCGCCGATCCGCTGGCGCTCTGCCTGCTGACGCCGCCCGGGGAGATGGGCGCCGACGTGGTGGTGGGCAGCACTCAGCGCTTCGGCGTGCCGCTGGGCTATGGCGGGCCTCACGCGGCCTATATCGCGGTGAAGGATGCGCTGAAGCGGCTGCTGCCGGGGCGGCTGGTGGGCGTTTCCGTGGACGCCGCCGGCGCACCGGCCATGCGCCTGGCGCTGCAGACGCGCGAGCAGCACATCCGGCGCGAGAAGGCGACGAGCAATATCTGCACTGCCCAGGTGCTGCTGGCCGTGATGGCCAGCATGTACGCGGTGTGGCATGGGCCGGAAGGCCTGACGCGCATCGCCCGCCGCGTGGCGCTGCAGGCGCAGGTACTGGCGGGCGCCGCACGGCGCGGCGGCTTCGCCCTGCGCCACGATGCCTTCTTCGACACCATCGCCGTCGAGGCGGGCGACCGCGCCGATGCGCTGATGGCGTCGGCCCTCGGCCGCGGCTTCAACCTGCGCCGCGTGGATGCCGGCTGCGTCGCCATCGCGCTGGACGAGACGGTGACGCGCGCGGAACTCACCGCGCTGGCGGAGCTGCTCGGCGGTGGCGCGCTGGGAGACATCCCGGCCGAAGGCGGCATCCCCGCCACGCTGGCGCGACGCTCGCCCTTCCTGACCGCGGAGGTGTTCAACAGCCACCACAGCGAGCATGCGATGCTCCGCTATCTCAGGCGGCTGGAGGACAAGGATGTCGCGCTGAACCGCAGCATGATCCCGCTTGGGTCATGCACCATGAAGCTGAATGCCACGGCGGAGATGATCCCTGTCACCTTCCCTGGCTTCTCGGATATCCACCCCTTCGCGCCGGTGGACCAGGCACAGGGCTATCTGGAGATGATCCGCCGGCTCGAGTCCTGGCTTTGCGCCATCACCGGCTTCGCCGCGGTCTCGCTGCAGCCGAATGCGGGCAGCCAGGGCGAGTATGCCGGGCTGCTGGCCATCCGCGCCTACCACAAGGCGCGCGGCGAGGCGCACCGGGAGGTGTGCCTGATCCCGGCCTCCGCGCATGGCACCAACCCGGCCTCCGCCGTCATGGCGGGCATGCGCGTCGTGGTCGTGGGCTGCGACCGCGACGGCAATGTGGACCTGGAGGACCTGAAGGCGAAGGCCGGGCAGCACGCGGACCGGCTGGCCGCGCTGATGGTGACCTATCCCTCCACCCATGGCGTGTTCGAGGAGCAGATCAAGGAGATCTGCGCGCTCGTGCACGCCCATGGCGGGCAGGTCTACATGGACGGTGCCAACATGAACGCGCAGGTGGGGCTGACCTCGCCGGCGGCGATCGGCGCCGATGTCTGCCACCTGAACCTGCACAAGACCTTCTGCATCCCGCATGGCGGCGGCGGGCCCGGCGTGGGCCCGATCGGCGTTGCCGCGCATCTGGTGCCGCACCTGCCGAACCACCCGCTGCTGGCCGAGGCCGGGCCTGCGACCGGCTACGGGCCGGTGAGCAGTGCGCCCTTCGGCAGCGCCGGCATCCTGCCCATCAGCTACGCCTATATCCGCATGATGGGCGCCGAGGGGCTGGCGCGCGCGACGCAGGTGGCGATCCTCTCGGCCAACTACGTCGCGAAGCGGCTGGAGGACCATTATCCCGTGCTCTACCGCGGCGCGCGGGGCATGGTCGCGCATGAATGCATCCTGGACTGCCGCGGCTTCCAGCAGGGCGGCGGCGTGCTGGTGGAGGACATTGCCAAGCGCCTGCAGGACTACGGCTTCCACGCGCCGACCATGTCCTGGCCGGTGGCCGGCACGCTGATGGTCGAGCCCACGGAGAGCGAGCCCAAGGAGGAGCTGGACCGCTTCGTCGAGGCCATGATCGCCATCCGGGCGGAGATCCGTGCCGTGGAGCAGGGGCGGATGGACAAGGCGGACAACCCGCTGAAGAACGCGCCGCACACGGCTGAGGAGATCGCGGCCACGGCCTGGACGCATCCCTACACGCGCGAGCAGGCCGCCTTCCCGCTCCCCTTCGTGCGCGCGCACAAGTACTGGCCGCCGGTCAAGCGCGTGGACAATGTCTATGGCGACCGCAACCTGGTCTGCACCTGCGCGCCGCTCGAGGACTACACCCAGCGCATGCAGCTGCAGGCGGCGGAGTGACCCGGCCGCGCGATGGCCGCGGCGCCGGCCGGCGCGGCGGTCCGGAGCGGTTGGCAGGCAGGGCACCGTTCCGTGGCCGGCAGGCCGGCGACGCGCCGCGTTGCGGAGATCCCGTCCCGGGCGCGGAGGCCTGAGTCCGATGGCCGAATGCCGCGCCCTGCGGCCCTGGCGCCGCGTCGCCATGCGCACGCTGGTCCGCGACCGCTGGCTCCATATGCGGGCGGATGCCTGGGAGACGGGAAGCGGCGTTCTGCTCGATCCCTGGTACATGCTGGAATGGCGCGACTGGGTGAATGTGGTGGCGCTGACCGCGGACGACCGGCTGGTGCTGGTGCGACAGTTCCGCCCGGGCGCCGGCGCAGCAGTCCTGGAACTGCCGGGCGGCATCATGGAGCCGGGCGAGACCGACCCTGTCGCCGCCGGAGGCCGGGAATTCCGCGAGGAGACGGGGTACGAGGCGGAGGAGTTCCGCCTGGTCGCGGCGCTGTCGCCCGATCCGGCGCATGCCACGAACCGTATCCATTTCGTGCTGGCGCTCGGCGCAGCGCCGGGGGCGGCGCAGCACCTCGATCCCGGCGAGGAAATCGCGGTGGAGCTTCATCCCGTCGCGGCGGTGCTGGCGGGGCTGGCCGAGGGCATGCTCGGCAATGCCTCGCATGTCGGCGGGCTGATGCTGGCACTGCGGCAGGCCGGGCGGGTCCGGTTCTGACGGGACGGAAAGCGCCGGCGCCAGGGACATGTCGGCTCCCGGCCGGCATCGTCTTCCTGGCGGGATGCATGGTACCGTTCATGGGACGGGTCGGCGTGGCGCATCCCGATGAGGCGGTCCTCGCCCACAATGACCGTCATGAGCCCCGCGGTGCTTTCGCCGCGC
>Ga0180217_1002037_pt1 | contig 19771 bp, 20 predicted proteins | sample eDN3rd37CBELigOP_FD_128521 | JGI IMG/M metagenome (GOLD analysis project Ga0180217, IMG submission 128521) | Enriched Organic Plus compost microbial communities from Emeryville, California, USA - eDNA 3rd pass 37_C BE-Lig OP (version 2) (version 2) ... | reverse complement strand
CGATGCCGACGTGCCGGTGATCGCCGATGGCGGCATCAAATATTCCGGCGACCTCGCCAAGGCGCTGGCGGCGGGGGCTTCGGTGGCGATGGTGGGCTCGCTCCTGGCGGGCACCGAGGAGTCGCCGGGCGAGGTGTTCCTCTATCAGGGCCGCTCCTACAAGGGCTATCGCGGCATGGGCAGCGTCGGCGCGATGGCGCGCGGCAGCGCCGACCGCTATTTCCAGGCCGAGGTGCGCGACGCCCTCAAGCTGGTGCCCGAAGGCGTGGAGGGCCAGGTCGCCTATAAGGGCCCGGCGGCGGGGGTGGTGCACCAGATCATCGGCGGCCTGCGCGCCGCCATGGGCTATACCGGCTGCGCCACCATCGAGGAGTTTCACCGGAAGGCGCAGTTCGTGCGCATCACCGGCGCGGGCCTGCGCGAAAGCCATGTGCACGATGTGATCGTGACGCGCGAGGCGCCCAACTATCAGGGCGGGCAGTAGCGGTTTCGGCTTCGTGCCGACATGCCGGGAGCAAAAGTCCCGAGCGTGTCGAAGGATGAGGCCCTGCAAGCTCCCCGATAGACAAAACCCCGCCTTGCGCCGCAGACTGGCGGCGGAGGTGGCGCATGGATTCCCGCGAGAGCATTTTCGTCGGCAAAGGTTCGGCCGAGGCGCGTCTGCTGCTGCACATGGCCAACCGGCACGGGCTGGTGGCGGGCGCCACCGGCACCGGCAAGACCGTCACGCTCCAGGTGCTGGCCGAAGGCTTCTCCCGCGCGGGCGTGCCGGTCTTCGCCGCCGACATCAAGGGTGACCTTTCCGGCATCGCGGCGGCGGGCGAGGCCAAGCCCGCCTTTGTCGAACGGGCGCAGGGCATGGGCCTTGCCTATGAGCCCGACCGCTTCCCGGTGATCTTCTGGGACTTGTTCGGCGAGCAGGGTCATCCGGTGCGCGCCACCATTTCCGAGATGGGGCCGCTGCTGCTGGCGCGGCTGCTCGATCTCAACGAGGTGCAGGAAGGCGTGCTCAACATCGCCTTCCGGGTGGCGGACGAGGAGGGCCTTCTGCTGCTCGACCTCAAGGACCTGCGCGCCATGCTCACCCATCTGGCCGAGAATGCCGCGGCGCTGACGGCGCGCTATGGCAATGTCACCAAGGCGACGGTGGGCGCGATCCAGCGGCAATTGCTGGTTCTGGAAACCCAGGGCGGCGAGCGCTTCTTCGGCGAACCGGCGCTGGCCCTGCCGGACTTCCTCAAGACCGACCGCGAGGGCAGGGGCTTCATCAACATCCTGGCCGCCGACCGGCTGATGCAGAACCCGCGCCTTTACGCCACCTTCCTGCTCTGGCTGCTGTCGGAGCTGTTCGAGGAACTGCCCGAAGTGGGCGATCCCGACAAGCCCAAGCTGGTCTTCTTCTTCGACGAGGCGCATCTGCTCTTCACCGATGCGCCCAAGGCGCTGCTCGACAAGATCGAGCAGGTGGTGCGGCTGATCCGCTCCAAGGGCGTGGGCATCTATTTCGTCACCCAGAACCCGCTGGACGTACCCGACAAGGTGCTGGCGCAGCTCGGCAACCGGGTGCAGCACGCGCTGCGCGCCTTCACCCCGCGCGACCAGAAGGCGGTGAAGACGGCGGCCGACACGTTCCGGCCCAACCCCGCGCTGGACACGGGGCGCGTGATCCTGGAACTGGGCAAGGGCGAAGCGCTGGTCTCGTTCCTGGATGGCGCGGGCGCGCCCGGCATGGTGGAGCGCGTTGCCGTGCGCCCGCCCGCGGCGCGGCTGGGGCCCGTGGCGCTGGAAGAGCGCCTGGCGGTGATCGCCGCCAGTCCCGTCAAGGGCAAATATGATGCGGCGCTGGACGCGGAGTCGGCCTATGAGATTCTGCAAGGCCGGGCGCAGCAGCAGGCCGCGCCCGCATCCGCGCCGGAGCAGCCGCAGGGCGGTGGGCTGCTGGGCGGGATCGGCGACATGCTGGGCGGGATTTTCGGCACCAACCGCCCGCGCGGCCAACGCCTTTCCACCGGCCAGACGGTGGCGCGCGAGGTGACGCGCACCGTGGTCAACCGCGTGGCGGGCCAGATCGCCGCCGATGTCGGCAAGTCGCTGGGCGGGCGCACCGGCGGCAGCATCGGCCGCGCCATCGTGCGCGGCACCCTGGGCGGCATGCTGCGGCGCTGACCGTTTCGGCCGGGGCACCCGGTTAATGCTCTTGCAAGGGAGAGGCCCTAGAATCGGGCCATCATGACGGCGCCGCCCGGCCCTTTCCCCGAAGCTGCGACGCGCGCGGCGCCATGCTGGCCGCTGCGCCGCACGATCCTTTGCGCCGCCCTGATCGTCATCGCCGTGGAAAGCGCCTTGCTGCTGATCCATGGCGATGTGCTGCGCGGCAAGCTTCTGGACCCGGACTGCTACATGCATCTGCAGCGGGCGCTGCGGCTGATGACGGGCGATCTGCAGCCCGAGGGCATCGATCCGCGCATCAATGCGCCTTTCGGCTTCGCCATCCACTGGACGGCGCTGTTCGACGGCCTGCTGGTGGCGATGGCCTGGCCCTTGACCCTGCTGGGATTGCCGCCGCGCGAGGCGCTCTATCTCGGCGGCGCCGGTCTCAGCCCCCTGCTGCTGATCGCGGCGCTGGGCCTGCTCGCCGCCGGGCTGCGCCGCAGGCTGGAAGGCCCCGCCTTCCTGCTGCTGGTCGTCCTCTTCTTCACCCAGCCGCAGCTTTTCGCTGCCTTTCTGATCGGGCGTACCGATCATCACAGCCTGGTTCTGGGATTGATGCTGGTGCAGCTCGCCTGGCTTTATGCGCTCTCGGAAGGCCGCGCCCGGCATGGCGGGTGGGCGGTTCCGCTTGCGCTGGCGACCGGCATGGCGGCCGGGCTGCAACTCTGCACCACGATCGAGGCGCTGCCCATCATCCTGATGGTGTCGCTTGCCCTGGCGGCGGGCTGGCTCTGGCTGGCGCGGGACCTGTTGCGGCCGCTCCTTCTCTACTGGGTGGGCGCGCTGGCGGCGGTGACGGTCTGGCTGGCCTGCACGCGCGGCGCTGCGGCGCTGACGCCTTATTACGATCGCGTTTCGATCGTGCATGTCGCGGTGCTGCTGTCGGGTGTCGTTGGTCTTCTCATCATCCGGTTTCTGTCGGCGCGGCTGCCGCGCTGGGCCGCGCTGGCCGCGGGCGGCATCGCCGCTCTCATACTGGTCGCCATGTCCTATCCGCGCTTCTTCCTGGGGCCGTGGCCGGATATCGATCCCGCGGTGGCATACTGGCACCGCCAGATCGGCGAGTTGCAGCCGCTGCTGCCGGACAGTCCGGAAAATCTGGCGGCTTTCCTGACCCAGTTCGCGCCGGCATTGTTCGCCTTGCCGCTGATGGCGCGGGGGCTGCGCCATGGCGATGCGGGCGAGCGGCTGGCGATGCTGGTCTCGCTCTGCGGCCTGGTGATTTTCGGTGCGCTGTCGCTGGCCCAGATGCGCTGGGCGGCCGAAGTCCAGGCGGTGATGCTGCTGCCATGGACGCTGACCGTCCGCCACATCCTGCGCAGCGACATCGCGTTGCGCCTGGGCGGGCGGCGGCTTCTCTTGCGCACGCCGATCGTGATGGCCGCGCTGCTGCTGCAGGTCGTGCCGCCGATGATCGTGCCCCGGCCGGTGCCCTGGGCGGCGAACCCGGACTGCGACTGGACGGCCGCCGCCCGCGGCCTTGCCGCTCTGCCCCGCCAGGACGGCGTGGTGATGACCGAACTCTGGAGCGGGCCGGAAATTCTCTGGCGCACCGGCTTCAGCGTGGTGGGCGGGCCCTACGAGATCGCCCCCGCCCTGGCCGATACGCAGCGCTTCGAGCAGGGCGGCGATGCGGCGCGGCGCGCCGTTCTTGCGCGCCGGGGGATTTCCCATGTGCTGAGCTGCGGGCCCACGCGGAACGCCGAAGCTCTGGGCTTGCGGCCCGTGCCGTTTCCGGTGCCCGGTTTCCGGCTCTACCGGACCGCGTTCGCGCCCTGAGAGGCCATCGCGGCCGCCTGCAGCAGGATGATGGTCTTGGCGTCGATCACCTCGCCGCCCGCGATCATGGCATAGGCTTCGTCCAGCGGCAGTTCCAGCACTTCGATATCTTCGCCTTCCTCGGCATGGCCGCCGCCCTTCTGGCGCAGCGCGGTGGAGTCGTAATCGGCCAGGAACAGGGTCATGCGCTCCTTCACCGCGCCGGGGCTGACGAAACAATGGCTCACCTGGGTCAGCGCCCCCAGCGTCACGCCGGCTTCCTCCATCGCCTCGCGCCGGGCGCCGTCCGCGGGCGCATCGCCGTCCAGCTTGCCCGCCACCGCTTCGACCAGCAGCTCGTGCACGCCCGCCTCGAACACCGGCCAGCGGAACTGGCGGATCAGCAGCACGCGCCCGCGCGCCCGGTCCCATGGCAGCACCGCCACCGCATCGCCCAATTCATAGCTTTCGCGCTTCAGGGTCTGCCATTGCCCGTCGCTGCGCCGGTAATCGAACAGAGCCCGGCGCAGGACATAATGATCGTCGGACAGCGTCTTGAGCTCACGCAGCCTGACGCGCGAAGAGATGTCTTTATCGCTCATGCCGATTCCTGCATCTTGTTCCCATGACGCCCGCCGCGCGGACCCAGGCCGCCATCGACATACTCGCCGCGCTGGATGGCACGCAACAGCCGGTGGACCGGTATCTCAAGGATTTCTTCCGCGCCCGCCGCTATGCCGGGGCGAAGGACCGCCGCGCCGTCGGTGAAATGGTCTTCACGGTGATGCGCCACCGCGCCTCCCTGGCCCACCGCATGGGGACGCAGAGCCCGCGCGCGCTGGTGATCGCCGCGCTGCTCAAGGCGGGCGAGGACCCGGCCGCGCTCTTCACCGGCGGTTATGGGCCGGAACCGCTGACCGATGCCGAACGCGCCGCCATCGCCGTCCCGCCGCCGCCCGCCCCGCCGCATGTGACGGGCGAATATCCGCTCTGGCTGGAAGCGAGCCTGAGGCGCGCCTTCGGTGACGGCCTGGCCGCCGAGATGGCCGCCTTGCAGACCCGCGCGCCGGTGGATTTGCGGGTCAACACGCTGAAAGCCGCGCGTCCCGATGTGCTGGCCGGGCTGAAGGCCGAAGGCTTCGCCGCCCAGCCCACGCCTTATTCACCCGTCGGCATCCGTATTCCGCCGGAGCATCGGGCAGGCGCGGAGCGCCGCGGCCCGTGCGACCAAAGAAAAGCCGAAGGGAGCGCCGCGCTGGCCAGGTCGCCATTGTTCCTCTCCGGCGCCTTCGAGTTCCAGGACGAGGCGGCGCAGATCGCATCCCTGCTGGCGGGGGCGGGGCCGGGCATGCGCGTGCTCGACCTGGCGGCGGGTGCGGGCGGCAAGGCGCTGGCGATGGCGGCGGCGATGAACAATGACGGCCATATCCTCGCCTTCGACGACAATCCCAAGCGCCTTGCGCCCTTGCGCGGGCGGGCGGCGCGGGCGGGCGCCACCTGCATCACCCTGGCCGGGAAACGCGGCGGGCCGCTCTGGGGCGATGGCCGGTTCGACCTGGTCTTCCTGGATGCGCCGTGCAGCGGCACCGGCACCTGGCGGCGCCAGCCCGAACTGCGCTGGCGGCTGACGCCCGAGCGGCTGGCGGAGCTGACCCGCCTGCAGGACTGGCTGCTGGACGATGCCGCCCGCCACACCGGGCCGGGCGGGCGGCTGGTCTATGCCACCTGCTCCCTGCTGCCGGAGGAGAATGAAGACCGGGTGGCCGCCTTCCTGGCCCGGAACCCGGCCTTTGCCCGCCGGGCGGCGGCGGCGCGCTGGGACGCGCCCATCCCCGGCCTTTCTGTGGATTTCCGGGCCAGCCCCGCCAGAACCGGCACGGACGGCTTCTTTACCGCCATCCTGGAGCGTACCTGACGCATGGCGGGCGGCGGCGAAACCGGGTTATGGTCCGGCCGATGAAAGGGCTGTCGATTCCGTTTTTGCTGCTGGGGCTTTCCCTGGTTCCGGCCGGGGCGGCCACGCCCGATCCGGCGGTGACCGCGCTGATTTCCCAGGCGCGGGAAGCCCAGGTGAAGGGCGAGACCGAGCTGGCGCTGCGCCTGGCCCAGGCCGCCATCGTCGCGGGTCCGGCCAGCACCGCCGGCTATGTGGCGCTGGGCGACCTTTATGCCCGCCAGGGCCATGCCGACTATGCCCGCTCCTATTATGAGGCGGCGCTGCAGATCGACCCCGACGACGCTTCGGCGCGCCAGGCGATCGCCGCGCTGCAAACCCCCGCACAGGCTGCATCCGCCAAACCATGAGCGTTCTTGTCATTGATTTCGGCAGCCAGGTGACCCAGTTGATCGCCCGGCGTGTCCGCGAAGCGGGCGTCTATTGCGAGATCGTCCCCTACAACAAGGCCGAGGCGGCGCTGGCGAAGAAACCGCGCGCCATCATCCTCTCCGGCGGCCCGGCCTCGGCCTATGAGAAGGACAGCCCGCGCGCGCCGCAGGCGGTGTTCGAAATGGGCGTGCCGGTGCTGGGCATCTGCTATGGCGAGATGACCATGTGCGCCCAGTTGGGCGGCAAGGTCGAAGGCGGCCACAATCGCGAATTCGGCCGCGCCGACATTCATGTGCAGGCGCGCTCGCCCTTGCTGGAGGGCCTGGCCGAAAGCGGCAGCGAGCCGGTCTGGATGAGCCATGGCGACAAGATCACCGCCATCCCGGAAGGCTTTAAGGTGATCGCCACCAGCGAATCCTCGCCCAATGCGGTGATCGCGGACGAGGCGCGGCGCTTCTATGGCGTCCAGTTCCATCCGGAAGTGGCGCACACGCCCCGCGGCGCCACCATCCTTTCCAACTTTGTGCGCACTATCGCGGGCATCGCGCCCGAATGGAACATGCATGCCTTCCGCGCCGCGGCGGTGGAGAAGATCCGCGCCCAGGTCGGCAAGGGCAAGGTGATCTGCGGCCTGTCGGGCGGGGTGGACTCTTCGGTCGCCGCCGTCCTGATCCATGAGGCCATCGGCAATCAGCTCACCTGCATCTTCGTGGACACCGGCCTGATGCGCGCGGGCGAGGCGGACGAGGTTGTGACGCTCTTCCGCGATCATTACAACATCCCCCTGATCCATGCCGAGGCCAAGGATCTGTTCCTGGGCCGCCTCGCGGGCGTTTCGGACCCCGAACAGAAGCGCAAGATCATCGGCGCGGCCTTCATCGATGTCTTCGACAAGGAGAGCCACAAGGTCGGCGGCGCCGAATTCCTGGCGCAGGGCACGCTCTATCCCGACGTGATCGAGAGCGTCTCGGCCACCGGCGGGCCGTCAGTCACCATCAAAAGCCATCACAATGTCGGCGGCCTGCCCGATTACATGAAGCTCAAGCTGGTCGAGCCCTTGCGCGAGCTTTTCAAGGACGAGGTGCGGGCGCTGGGCCGCGAGCTGGGTCTGCCGCCTGCCTTTGTCGGCCGCCATCCCTTCCCGGGGCCGGGCCTTGCCATCCGCGTGCCGGGCGAGATCACCGAAGAGAAGCTCGACATCCTGCGCAAGGCCGACGTGATTTATCTGGATGAGATCCGCAAGGCCGGGCTGTATGACGAGATCTGGCAGGCTTTCGCCGTGCTCCTGCCGGTCAAGACGGTGGGCGTGATGGGCGATGGGCGGACATACGATTATGTCTGCGCCCTGCGCGCCGTCACCTCCACCGACGGCATGACGGCGGACTATTATCCCTTCGAGCACGCCTTCCTGGCGCGCACCGCCACCCGCATCGTCAACGAGGTGCGCGGCATCAACCGCGTGGTCTACGATATCACCTCCAAGCCGCCCGGCACGATCGAGTGGGAATGATTCAGGGCCCGCCTAGGGTATCCGGCAGTATCCCGCAATTTCTTCCTAACATATTGATATAGATAGGAAAACGTCGATTGACGTTCGGCGTCTATCGGCCCGCAAAGATCGGCGCCGACGGACCGCTTGACGGTGCACGATACCGTTGCCAAGTCCGAATCTCGCCGCTACCGTCACCATCCAGATGGCCGCTGACGGTATTTTTTTCGACATAAGTCATTGAAATATATCGGATTATCACCGGACAGGCGCCCAAACATGGCTGACGGTATTGCGGGTGAGAGGCGTGCGGAGATGCTGACAGACGTGGCGCTTAAGAACTTGAAACCAAAGGAGACCGTACAAGGTCACCGACCGTGACGGTATGTATGTGCTGGTGAGCACGACGGGAACGGTGTCGTTCCGCCTAGACTACCGTCTGAACGGGCGGCGCGAGACCGTCGTGCTGGGCCGGTACGACAAAGCCGGCATCTCGCTCGCGCGGGCACGCGAGCTGTGCATCGACGCCAAGCGCATGATCCGGGAGGGGCGCTCGCCCGCCTTTGAAAAGCAGCGCGCCAAGCGGCGGCTTCTCGAGGCGAAGAGCTTCGGCGAGTTCGGTGAGAAATGGCTGACCATGGCACCGATGGCCGACAGCACGCGGTCCATGCGCCGGGCGATCTTCGAGCGCGAACTCCTGCCGGCGTGGCGCAAGCGGCTTCTCACGGAGATCACGCCGGACGACCTGCGGGCACATTGCGGTGCCATCGTCGACCGCGGCGCGCCGGCGACGGCGCTCCACGTCCGTGACATCGTCAAGCAGATCTACGGGTTTGCCATCCTCCACGGCGAGAAGGGTCGCGAGGCCGGCGACCGCCCCAACGGCGATTCCGCCAAGCCAGCGGCACCGGTGCCACAGGCCCATACGCCGACGGTCACGCCGGCGAACAGTGGCAGCGCGTAGACGGCAAGGTAGAACAAAAGACAGCAGATGACGCCGATGGCGGCGATGCTGGCGAGCACGCTGACAACAATCATGGTGGTGGCCTCCGTGAGACAAGGATCCGACGGTCGCGCCTTCCACCACCACCACGGCGCAACGACTCTATAGCATAAGATCGACGGCGCGTGAGCGGACGTCGCGGACGACGTCCGTCCGGCGCAGATGAGCCTGATTGTTCCGCAACGGAAGCAACTGCGCCGGCTGCCGGTCAGCCGTCAGCGGTCCAGGGATCAATGACGGTCAGGCCGGCGGCGGCGAACGCGGCGGTGTCGCGCGACGCCACGGCAAAGCCCTGTGCGGCCGCGATCGCGGCGATGTAGCCGTCGGGCGTCGGGAAGCCCTTGCCGGCCCTGCGCGCCCTGACGGCGAGGTCCGCGTATCGCCGCGCCGCTTGCGTTTCGAAGGGCAGGATTCTCGGCTCGAACAGCGCCATCACCCCCTCGAGCGCGGTTGCCAGACGGTCCTTGCGCTTGCCCTTGGGCGGCGCGCAGATGCCGAACGTCAGCTCCGCGATGGTGACGCTGGAGAGGAAGAGCGTCTCCGCGGCCTGGGCGTCGAGCCAGTCCCGGACCGACGGATGCGGCTCGGGCTTCATCGCCCCGGAGACGACGTTGGTGTCGAGCAGGATCATTCGAGGTGCATCGGCTCGGCGGGGCGGGTGTCACGAGCCTGTTCGAGCGCCTCGACATCGGCATTGGTGAGCCCGATCTTGCGGCTCATCTCCGAGAGCGCAGTGCCGATCGTGAGCCGCCCCGCGGGACGCGCGGCGGCTTCCAGAATGGCGCGCATTTCGGCTTCCGTGCTGCGGTTGTGCTGCGCCGCGCGGACCTTCAAGGCGCGGTGCGCCTCCTCCGAGAGGTTGCGAATGGTGACGGCGGGCATGATAGCGTCCCCGGCGGATTGACTGCGATGCTATCAAAACAGCAACTATGATAGCATTCTTCAAGGGTTGATGGCGGCGCTCACGCGCCGCCGAACCGCCAGACCGGAATGCCGAGCTTGCGGGCCTTGTCGGCGAGGTTCTCCTGGATGCCGGTGCCGGGGAAGATCATGACGCCGATGGGCAGCACGTCGAGCATGGCGTCGTTGCGCTTGAACGGCGCGGCCTTGGCGTGCTTCGTCCAGTCCGGCTTGAAGGCGACCTGCGGCACGTTGCGGTTCGCGGTTCTCCGCGACGGGCGCCGGAGGCCTCTCCTCCAGCCCTCAACCCGTCACGGCAAACCCGGTCCGCACTCTCACTCTCTGCAGGGGGCGTTGCGGGGTCTCCCCGCGAGACAAGGGTCGGCCGAGACCCTGGCTCGGCCGCACGGGAAGGCGTTCATTTAGTTTGATACGGGATATCTTAGCCTGGCTACGATCCAGCCAATGAATTCAAACCTGCCGCGCTTGCAGCTCCGCCGTGGGCTTTCCCAGCCCTGGCCAGCAAGCTCGGTCCATCCCAGTTGCCGAAGGCAGCGATCGGCCGTGGGTGTCGCGCTCGGCTGACGGCCTTCTGGTACTGAACCCGTGAAGCAGGACCAGTAGCAAGGAGGCCTTCTCGCAACCCGACCTTGAAGATCACTTGAATTACCCGGCCATTGGCCGTACAATACATCAGATTGAGGCGATGGAGGTATTGAGATGGCCGAAGCAATCCGGAAGCCGACTCGTGGTCGGGTTCGCGGTGAGCGTCTTGAGACCCGCGTGACGGCCGAGCAGAAGAAGCTCATCGAGCGCGCCGCGGCACTTCAGGGGCGGACCGTGACCGACTTCGTGCTGACCAGCGTGCAGGACGCCGCCCGACGTGCGATCGAGGAACACAGCCAACTCGCTCTCTCGGTGCGTGACAGCGAAGCGTTCGTTGATGCGCTACTAAACCCGAAACCAGTCAATGATCGCCTCCGTGACACGGTCCGCCGCTATCGCGAGCGAGCTGGCGTCTGACGCGTGCTCGGCGGCATTGAAGAGAGTCTCCGCGTCGAGCCGCTGGCTTCGAGCCATGACCGATCGGAGTTCGAGAGCGGCGTAGAGCCACTCGACAGATATTTTCGGACGCAGGCGGGGCAGGACGCGCGGAAGAATATGGCCGCGCCTTTCGTCCTGGTGCTGCCAGAGGGGACGGTCGCGGGCTACTACACGCTCTCCTCGACGTCTGTGCAGCTCGCCGAGCTGCCGGCGCAAACGGTGAGGAAGCTGCCGAGATATCCGCTGGTCCCGGCGACGCTCTTAGGCCGGCTCGCGGTGGATCGGCGTCACCAGGGAAAAGGTTACGGCCGGTTTCTCTTGGGCGATGCGCTCCACCGGGCGGCCCGTAGCGAGATTGCGTCGTTCGCGGTGATCGTGGATGCGAAGGATGAAAGTGCCCGTCGCTTCTACGAACGTGAGAGTTTTCTGCCATTTCCGGACCAGCCTATGAAGCTGTTTCGGCCGATGACAGATGTCCGGCGGCTATTCGATTAACTAATACGGCAATGCTGGGCGCATCTTAGGAAACTAGGCTGAATCGACATTCAGCGCATCCATAGCATTGCGGCGGCGAGATGGATGAACGCGAGGAAGTGGACGGCGCGACGATCGAAGCGTGTGGCGAAGCGTCTGAAATGCTTGAGTTTGTTGAAGCAGCGTTCGATGCGGTTGCGGGTCCTGTAGAGGATGGTGTCGTGCGGGATTGGCACTTTGCGGGATCGCTTGAAAGGGATGACGGCAAGCATGTCGGCATCGGCGATGATCCGGCGCAAGTCGTTGCTGTCGTATGCTTTGTCAGCGATGACGGCGCTGCCCTTCATGCCATCGAGCAGCGCCGGGGCGGTGACGATGTCATGCGCCTGCCCGCCGGTGAGGATGAAGCGCAGCGGCCGGCCAAGGGCATCCGCGAGCATATGGATCTTGGTGGTCAATCCTCCTCGGGAACGCCCCAGAGCCTGGTTCTGGTCCCCCCTTTTCCGGTCGCTGCCTGCTGGTGGGCGCGAACCAGGGTGGTGTCGAGCATGAGATATTCGTTGTCGGGATCGTCGATGAGGGCTTTGAAGACCCGCTCCCACACGCCCCTGTCGGCCCAGCGCGAGAAGCGGGTATGGACGCTCTTCCATTTGCCGTATCGCACCGGCAGGTCGTGCCAGTGGGCGCCAGAGCGCAGCACCCACAGGACACCGTTGACGAACAGGCGATTGTCAGCGGCGGTGCGGCCCGGATCGCCCGCTTTACCCGGCAACAGCGCAGCGATGCGCTCCCACTGGGCGTTCGTCAGTTCGTACCGTTTGGCCATCCGTCGCGCTCCGAATCAGAACCTTCGGAACGCAATGAATCAACGCCAGACCGCGTTGAGAATCCTGAATGTGGATTGGACCTAGAAGAGAAGCGGGGGGATCAGAATGAAGGCGTTTGAATTCGACCATCGTCTCGTCGATTCCTATGCCCGTTTCTCACGGTCATTCAGCACTATTCGATCTGATGATCTGAAGTCGGAAATCGATCGGCAGTACGATGCCGGGCGCTTCTGGCCGGACGCCCTTCTGTCGCTCAACCCTCGATATCTTCAGGGGCCGACGGTCGACGATCTGGTCGCCTCGGGCGATCTTGACGAAGCGACGGGCAGAATATTCCGGTTCGGGTCGACGCCTTTGCGGTTCCATCGCCACCAGGCGCAGTCCATCGCCAAGGCGCGGGCGGGCCAGAGTTACGTGGTCACGACCGGAACCGGCTCCGGCAAGTCGCTCTGCTTTTTCGTCCCCGTGGTTGACGCGATCGTTCGCGCACGGAAGGCGGGCAAAGCGCGTAGAACCAGCGCCGTCATCGTTTATCCGATGAACGCCCTGGCGAATAGCCAGATCAACGAGATCGAGAAATTTATCTCCCAATCCGGCCTGCCAACGGAGATCAGGCCGGTGGTGCGACGTTACACCGGCCAGGAGAGTCAAGATGAGCGGCAGCGAATCGCAGACAACCCGCCGGATATTCTGCTCACCAACTTCATGATGGCGGAATTGCTTCTGACCCGACAGGACAGCCTCGACACCAAGGTTATAGAGAACGCGCACGGTTTGAATTTCATCGTTCTCGACGAGCTGCACACTTATCGCGGTCGCCAGGGCGCCGACGTCGCCATCCTCGTCCGCCGCCTTCGAAATCGCTGCACGCCAGACAAGGCTCCGATCTGCATCGGAACATCGGCCACGATGGCGAGTGAAGGGTCTGACGCCAATCGCGCGCAGGCCGTAGCAGACGTTGCGTCGCGTCTTTTCGGGGTTTCCATAGGACCGGAAGGCGTCATCGACGAGTCGCTTGAACGGGCAACGGATGACCGGCTGAAGCTTGATGATGTGCGGCTGAAGCTCGCGTCTGTCGTGACATCCGCGCTGCCAAGCGTGTTGACCGATGAGATCCTGAGGAAGCACCCCCTCGCGGTCTGGACCGAATTGGCAATTGGGCTGGACGACGCGCAGGAACTCAAGCGCAAGAAGCCCATTCCGTTTGAAGAGGCCGTAGGGCTGCTATCAAAGGACAGCGGCGTCGCCGTCGAAACCTGCCGAAGCAGCCTCGAGACATTTCTAACGCGCGTAAGCTTGCCGGAAACAGAACGAGGCGGCTCCGGGACCGGTGCATTCCTGGCATTCAAGCTTCACCAGTTCATCTCCGGCGCAGGCGAGGTCTTCACTACGCTGGCCGAGAAACCCAGGAGTGTTCTTTTCAAAGGTCAGCTCGAAGACCCCAGCGCGCCAGGCCATCGTCTCTATCCAACCCGTTTCTGCCGGGAGTGCGGACATGAGGTCCATGTTGTCACCAAGATTGAGGACGCCGAGGGCACGCTGTTCTTGGCAAGGAACATAGACGATGCGCCGCTGGACGATCAGGACGGCGAAGCTGCAGGTTATCTGACCCCCACGGGCGACGGCGATCCCGACTACGTGTTCACGGGTGAGATCGAATCTTATCCCGAGGATTGGCGCGAGGAGCGCAACGGCATCGAACGACTCCGCGCGAACCGGAAACGACGAGTGCCCGAGATGGTCACTGTTGCGCCCGACGGCCGCCTCGGTTCATCGGGCAAGAGCTTCTGGTTCATACCCGGCAAGTTTGGGTTCTGCTCATGCTGCCTTGACCAACCGCACCCAAGCATGCGGGAACGCACCAAGCTGGCGGGGCTGTCGGGCGAGGGCCGCAGTTCAGCCACGACGCTCCTTGTCGCAACCGCCCTCGAATGGATGAACAGGTCCGACAGCGGCGTCCCCAAGGAAAAGCGCGAGCTTCTCGGGTTTACCGACAATCGTCAGGACGCCGCCCTTCAAGCAGGGCACTTCAACGATTTTCTGTTCGTCAGCCTTCTGCGCGGCGCAATCCTGCGAGCCGTTCTGGACGCCGGCGACGACGGTTTGACCGAGGACGAATTCGGCTTGCGGATCGTGAGGGCGCTCGGATTCACTGCCGCTAACCGAGATACGCGCGTCCATTGGATGCTGGATCCCGAGGCGGGGGCCGTGGTCCGCGAGGACGCCCAGCGCGCCCTCCAAAAGGTTCTAGCCCATCGACTTTGGACGGACTTGCGTCGGGGGTGGCGCTACACCAACCCAAGCCTGTCCGTTCTCAGACTCGTCGATGTCGAGTTCGTCGGCCTCGATGATATTGCTGAAGACACCGAGCGTCTGGCCGCCATCCGGCCGGAATTCGGCGCGCTCGATGCTGCTGCGCGCAAGGTGATGTTCAAGAAGCTCCTCGGCGCCATGCTCGAAGGCTTGGCAGTCGGAACGGAAGCGCTCGACCCGACCGTTCTCGAAGGAGTCGCCCAGAAATCCCGCAACCTGCTGCGCGCCCCGTGGGCTATCGACATCAAGGAGACGCCCCGAAGCCGAACGACGCTGTTCCTGCAAGCCCCAGGCAAGGATCAAGTAAGCCTGCGGGAGGAACAGACAATCGTCCGCGCCGGCCACAATTCCCGCATCGGACGTCTGATCAATCGCAATAGCGTTATTGGGACTAAGCTCGGCAAGACTGACTACTTGACTGCCATAACCGGCCTGATGGACCTCCTTGCGAGCGAGGGATTGGTGTCGCGTGTCGAGTTGGAGGAGGATCTGCAAGGCTGGCGCCTGTCGCCGTCAGCCGTCCGTATCGTGCCCGGCGAAGCCATTCGGCGCGGCGCGGCGCAGGGCAACCGTTACTTTCATGATCTCTACAATGAGATTGCTGCCGACCTGAAGGCCGGCCGGAGCAACTTCTGGGGTCTCGAAGGTCGTGAACACACGGCCCAAGTGGCCCAGAGACAACGCGAATGGCGCGAGTGGCGCTTCCGGTTCGAGAAGGAGGACCGGGACAATCTCGCGCGAAGCGCCGCCGACCTCAAGGCCGCTGGCGAGTCGGAGCAGTTTCTGCCCGCCCTGTTCTGTTCGCCGACGATGGAACTCGGCGTCGATATCTCGGCGCTCAACGCTGTCTATCTGCGAAATGTGCCGCCGACACCAGCGCGAGGGGCGAGTGGACCGCTTCGGTCAGCCGGCGGAATGCGTCCGCTCGATTATGATGTTCTCGCCGGATAGCGCCATCGACGGCGCGGTGCTTGAGGTCATTCTTCGCAAGGCCGAGGAAATCCGAAAGGCGACGGGCGTCACCGTGCCCCTCCCTATTAATGGCGTGCGCGGTCGCAACCAACTTGATTGCACCTCCGAAGGTGTACGGATTGACGAGAGGGTGACCGTGGCCCGAGTCTTCACGCGCGAGCAATTCTATGAGCTCGTCTGGTCCAAGCCGATGACGCACCTGGCGAAAGAGTTCGCCATCTCCGATGTTGCGCTTCACAAGATCTGCCGAAAGCACGGTATCCCCAATCCACCGCTTGGCTGGTGGGCGAAGAAGGCGGCCGGAAAGAAGGTGAAGCAGACGCCACTGCCGGAAGCCAAGCCCGGTGCTCCCGACAGGATCACGATTTCCGATGGTGAGTTGGGTCGTGAATCGGCCAATCTGGCGGCCGCACGCGAGCAGGCACGCATACAGGCATCCGGCGGCGACGACAACGAAGCTGTACCGCCGCACCCGATAGTCGAACGCACCATCGCGGCGCTCAGAAAGGCAAAACCATCCGATATCGGCCTGATCGCCGTCAGCGAAGGTGGGCTGGTCAAGTGCGAGGTTGCGCCGCGATCCGTCGATCGCCTCGCAGTCATCCTGCCGCGGATCGTACGGGCGGCTTCCTTGCAGGGATTCCAGCTTGTCGGCGGTGAGGGCGCGGCGCACTTCAAATCTGAGACCGAAGTCATCGGTTTTTCGATCTCCGAGTTGGCCAAGCGGGAGAAGCATGTGCTGACCGATGCCGAGCGTACCAAGGAGGAGGCATGGCAACGCAAGCGCGACCTGGCGGCAAGGCGCAATGGCTGGGGCGTGCCCGACGCCATCCCGCCCGAGGCCTGCTATCTCGGCTGGCAGGAGTCGCTGCGCAACCTGGCAAGGCTGGTCGAGCCGGAGATCGCGCAATAGGCGGCATCGCGCCCGCGGCTAGAGCGTGAGCAGCCCGCGGCGCACCAGCGAGGCCCAGCCTTCCTCGGCGGTTTCGGCGAACTCGAAGAGCTTGAGGTCCTCGGCCGCGATCATGCCTTCCTCGACAAAGGCCTCGAAATTGACCACCCGCCGCCAATAGCTTTCGCGGAACAGCACGATGGGCGTGGGCGGGGCCTTGCGCGTCTGCTGCAGGGTCAGGATCTCGAACAATTCGTCCATGGTGCCGAAGCCGCCCGGGAAGATGGCCAGCGCGTTGGCGCGCATCGCCAGGTGCATCTTGCGCATGGCGAAATAGTGGAAGCGGAAATTCAATTCCGGGGTGATGTAGCGGTTGGGCGCCTGCTCGTGCGGCAGGGTGATGTTGAAGCCGATGCTGGGTGCGCCCACATCGGCGGCGCCGCGATTGGCGGCCTCCATGATGCCGGGACCGCCGCCGGTGGCGATGACATTGTCGCGCCAGCGGCTCTTGGGCGCGAAGGCGCCGCCGCGCTCCGAGGCGATGCGGGCGAAGTCGCGCGCGACATTGTAGACCTCGGACCGCCGGCGCAACTGCTCGGCCTGCGCCTTCTCGGTCTCGGTCTGCGCCGTGCCGGCGGCGGCCTCGACCTGCTCGGGGGAGGGGATGCGGGCGCTGCCGAAGACGATGATGGTGGAACGGATGCCCCAGTCGCGCAATTCCAGCTCCGCCTTGCTGTATTCCAGGGCGAAGCGGATGGGGCGCATCTCGTCGCGCAGCAGGAACTGGGTGTCCTCCACCGCCAGCAGCGAACTGCGCGGATTGACGCGGTTGTTGGGCTCGCTCATCGGGGTCCTGTCCGTCCTCGCACGGGTGCGCAGGGGTTATCCGATCAACGGCGGCTCAGATCAACCGTTCAGCCCGCGAGCAGCCGGTAGGCGATATAGAGCAGAACGGCCCAGACCAGGATCAGGGCCAGCAGGATCAGTGCCAGGGCGAGCAGCGGCCGCTTGAACCAGCGCGCGATCCAGCGGTCGGCGCGCCGCCCCGCCTCGTCATAAAGGCCCGGCGGCAGCCGCCTTGCGATCAGCCGCACGGCGAGCGGCACGATCACCAGATCGTCCACCACGCCGAAAAAGGGGATGGTGAAGGGAATGAGGTCGAAGGGACTGACCAGATAGAGCGCTGCCGCCAGGCTCGCCAGTTTCAGCGCGGCGGGTGTGCGGGGATCGCGGAAGGCGAACCAGAGGATGACCGCCTCGCGGCGGAAGGAGAGAAGCCGCCGCTTGATGATGCCAAGGACACGCATCGGTCACGCCAGCGCCAGCACCGGGCCTTCCAGCATATCCATCAGATCGCCGAAATAGCCGCCGGAGCGGGCGGGCTGGCCCGGATCGGAGGTGATCGCCACCGCCAGCCGCCGCGCCGGATGGGCAGCGATGATCTGCCCGCCATAGCCGCGCGCGATGACGAAGCCGCTCTCGCTCAGGAACCAGCCATAGCCGTAATAAAGGCCCGAGAAGGGCGACTGCGTCCGGCGCACCAGGGACGCGTCGATCCAGCCGGCCGGGATCACCTGCGCGCCGCCATAGCGGCCGCGGTTGCGCATCAGAAGCGCGATGCGCAACAGGGCGCGCGGCGTCAACGCCATCTCGTTGCCGCCGAAATAGAAACCCTGGGGATCGCGTGTCCAGCCCGGCACTTCGATCTTGAGCGGCGCGCCCAGCCGCTCGCGCGCCAGCGCCAGCAGCGTCTTCTTCGTGGCGGTGGCGATGGCCGCGCCCAGCACATGGGTGCTGCCGGTGGAATAGATCATGTTGCCGCCGGGCCGGTCGATCATCGGGCGGCGCAGGGCATGGGCCACCCAGTTGCCCGACTGCACCCAGCTTCCGTAATTGCCGCCGGAGGTGCTGCCCAGCCCGGCGCGCAGCGTCACCAGGTCTTCCATGGTGATTGCCTCCGCGCCCGGCGTGGCATTGGCGGGGATCAGGCGCGGCGCCACCTGGCGTAAGGTGGCGTTCACGCTCTTGATCTCGCCCTGCGCGACGGCCGTGCCCAGCAGCAGGGCGACGATGCTCTTGGAGCAGGATTTGATGTTGGCGGCGCGGTCCAGGCCGGGACCGCGCGGCGCCTCCGCCAGCACGATCTCGTCGCCGCGCTGGATCAGGATGGCGTGAAGCTGCTTCAGCCCGCGCGCGGTGCGGCGCAGGCCGTCCACCGCCCGTCCATCCGTCTGCCCGAAGGCGGGCGCGGCGGGCGGGGTGGCGAGACCGGCAAGCAGGGCGGCGGAAAAGCGCCTGCGGGAAAGCATCCGCCGAGCATGGCGGGGAATTCCGGCGAATCCTAGACCGGCGGCCCGGCGTCAGCCACGGCTTTCAGACATCGTCGTCGCCGACAGGACCGCCTTCGCCTTCCAGCCGGTTGATGGCGCGCACGTCGCGGGCGGTGAATTTCAGCCGCACGCCCGCCCCGCCGCCGGCGTCTTCGGGGATGAAGATTGCCCCGCCATCCTCCAGCGCCTGGCGCAGGCGCGCCTTCGCCTCCGTGCCCGGATCGGCGCGCGCCGCCTCGAAGTCGGCCAGCGCCGTTTCCTCCAGTTGCGCCCGCCGCGCCACATGGTCGCGCGGCCACTGCACCAGGATGCGCGCCGCCTTTGCCTGAGGACCGGTGATGGACATGCCTGTCTCCTTTCGATGCGCGCTGATACCCTGAAAGAGCGATTCTGGAGCCGAATGCCATGTGCGGCAAGGTCAGGGCCCGGCGAAGCTGGCAGACGGCGGTGACGCCCGATGTGGCCGCGCCTGCGGACGAGGCGCCGCTGGTCTATCGGGTGATGAACGAGGTGCCGGTGATCGTCTGCGACGGCGGCCAGCGTTATGTCATGCCGATGCGCTGGGGCTTTCCGGACCCTGCGGACTGGCGGCGGCCGCGCCCCATCCATGCCCGCGCCGAAACCATCGACAGGACGCCCGCCTTCGCCCAGGCCTTTCGCGACGGCCAGCGCGGCATCCTCCTGGTGGAAAGCTTCAACGAGGCGCCGGAGGATGGGGCACAGCACATCTTCACGCCCCCCAGGCCCGTGGGGATCGCCTTGCTGTGGCGGCGCTTCGAGATCGCGGGCGCGCCGCTCTTCGCCGCGGTGATGGTGACGGTGCCTGCCAATGCGCTGGTGGGCGCGCTGCCTGCCGAGCGCATGCCCGCGCTTCTGGCGGAAGAGGACTGGTCCGTCTGGCTGGGCGGGGAGGACGCGGCGGCGGTTGACGCCAAGGCCTGCCTCAAGACGGTCGAAGGCGTGCGCTGGATGCAGACCGCCGAGGACCGGGCCAAAGCCCGGCGCGGCAAACCCGTCGTTTCCGACCCGGCGGGATTGTTCTGACTTCCCAGGACAGTATGTTCCCGTTATGTTCTTGGCATCATGCCAGAACAACCGCTTCTGCCGGGGCTGGTGCCGCCGCCGACCGACCGGCTGTTCTTCGCCCTGTTCCCGGACACGCCCGCGCGGGAGGGCGCGGGCCGCGTCGCGGAGAGCTTGCGCGGGTCCTGCGGCCTTACCGCCCGCGCGCT